>Ga0209337_1003401_pt1 | contig 11244 bp, 16 predicted proteins | sample LinPmetageLP53_FD_184044 | JGI IMG/M metagenome (GOLD analysis project Ga0209337, IMG submission 184044) | Marine viral communities from the Pacific Ocean - LP-53 (SPAdes) (version 2) | ecosystem: Environmental > Aquatic > Marine > Oceanic | place: Pacific Ocean | collected 2010-02-08 | reverse complement strand
GTCAAACTGCAACAGGTAATTCTTGGGCTAATACTTTTGTAGGTTATTCTTCAGGTGCAGGTTCAAGCGGTGTAACTTCGCAAAATACAGGATTAGGATATGATTCTCTAGGTGGTCTTTCCACAGGCGGATATAACATAGGAATTGGTTATGGTGCGGGTGATAATATCACTTCCGGCTCTAACAACGTAGTCATAGGTAAAGCAGATGTACCAAGCGCAACAGGTGATAGTCAATTATCAATTTCAGATGGTGATGGTGGAGTTACTTGGATTACAGGTAATTCAACAGGTGGTATTAATTCTAAAGCAGAAGTAGTAGCAGTAGCAGGGAATACCACATTAACACAGGCACAAACCGGCGCGTATGTTTATTGGACAGCAGGAACACTAACTTTACCTGCAAGCGGAATAGTAGGCACTCAATATACTGTATTCAATAATACAGGTGGTTCGGCTACCGTTGCTTTGAATGCCTCTAATTGCGATATAGTATCAGGTTGGGCGGGTAATGCAGCAGTAGCAGACCACGAAGCAACATCCTATATTTGTGTTCAAACAAGTAAATGGATTCAGGTAGGTTGATAGTATGAGTTTTATGGGTACAGTTGGTTCGGTTGCACAAGCAGGTCAAGCAGTTGCAGCAAGCGCACCAACAAATGTTTCAATCGCTACATCTTCTAGTGGTAATCATAATAATTCTTCTTCCACCTTTGTTGATGCTTGTGGTTTTGACGGTGGAACTTCGGGAGGTGCTATGACCAATAATGCTAGAACTGTTGATGTTGATATCACCGGTGATACTTACCCCGCAGCATTTACAGGTTGTGATTCATCATATAATACTAGTTTTCACGCATATGCAAGACATACAGGCGGAACAAGTTTTGCATGGGATTTGGCTTTAGTTTCTAGTTCTGTGGCTTCGGGAGTTACCGTTACAACTACTAATTCACCAAGTACAAGTCAAGATGCTACGGGTAGTGGCGGTATTACTGAAGTATTGACTATTGCTTTTGGTGGTGGAAGAGGCGGTGTTATTTATCCCGCAGGTGGTGATGAAATAGTAGTAGATTTGAAATTAACAGTTACTAATGCCTCCGGCTCTACCAACGCTACTTCTCAAAGATATACATTCAATTTCGTTACATTGTGATTAATATGCCAACAAGACAAAGAGTTATTTTACCGGAAGCAACTTCGGGTAATTTTGAAATAAAACATTATACTAACCAAACAACAGAAAATAATTGGGAACAGTATCTTATGATGAAAAATGAAAGTGCAGAAGAATATACTGTATTATTAAAAGATGGATGTCCTATGCCTATAATGCAAGATTCATATGCTGAATATGCAGAACATCAATGGCTTTGGGATAATGCAACAGGAGATGTATTAATCGGTGGTTTAGGTCTTGGTGTTATTCATCAAACTCTAATGGATAATCCCGATGTAACATCTGTAACTATAATAGAAAACAGCCAAGATGTAATAGATTTAGTTTGGGATGACTGCGATAAAGATGATACGTTTACTCTAATAACAGCAGACATAGAAACTTGGATTCCGCCGGCTGATTCTTCTTGGGATGTAGCGTGGTTCGATACTTGGTTGGTGGATAATCCCCTTAGTATCAAGCAATATTCAGAATTAATGAATGAGAAATACGGCGATTACGTTACAACAATAGGTACTTGGGAATCTATGCCCCAACCCCAATGATTAAAAAAAAGAAACAACCCGGAGAAATTAATATGGCACTAAAAATTGAATACGAAACTGCTTATGGAATAACTTGCGATTACGCTCATTGTGTAATAGTCGACACTAGATGTAATAAATATGTGTCAAAAGAAGAGGATGAAAATGGGGATGAAGTGATTACTAAAACATTCCCCGTTCAATACAATGGTAAAATATACGCATCGGATGATGCCTATGATGATGGTGCATCCCCTGTTGGTGGCTTCAATGGTAACTTTTTGATGACTGAATCTGCTGCTAAAACACAGTACAATATAATTAAACAATGCTATGAAGATTTGAAAACTAAAGATGGTTTTACAGAAGGCGAAGATTGTTAATTTTAGTCCATTGGGCTTACTTCTCTCTTAGCAATAGTTATATCGTCGAGAAACACGAATAGGATTATGCCTGAGGACGAGATAGAACAAAGCGCACCAACAATTGATTTGCTAGATGAAAGATTTGCCGGAGAACTAGACGTTAAACTGACTAAAGGTCAGATAGTCTTTCTCTATAACTTGGTTGAACAGAACGTACAAGCCCGTGGCTTCAGGATGGTTCAGTTCGCGTTTAGTCTAATGACCAAGTTAGAAGAATTGAACTCAAAAATTGTAGAAGAGATTACTGGACCCAAGATTTCAGTAGACAAGACTGTAATCGAGCCACCGGTTCCTGCAACAGAAGCATCCGACGATATATTCACAGCGGAGGAATCTGCGTGAGTTTTTCATGGTTTAAGAAACTCTTCAAACCCAAGGTAGTAGAGCCATACCCCGAATTCGAACAACATACTATACTAAACAGTAAAGTTGTAGGCGAAGAACCTGCTTCCAATTACGATTCAACTATCGACGAAGTGGCCCAGTCATTGGAAGGCGATGCTTACGTCGAACACGTTAGGGAAATGCGTGAAGACAGTGAAGACACTATCAGTGCCACCGAAGTCTACGATAAGTATGCAGAAGATGACGAACCGGTTGCAGAACACGAAGAAGTTATAGAAGAAACAGTTCTTTCTTCTGAACCAGCAAAGAAATATTCTTGGAACGAGTTTCGTTCCGCTCACAAAGGGATGACTTCATCTGAAATCTCCGGACTATGGGCTGAATACAAAGAAGGAACATACGAGGTGAGAACCGATGAATGAAGCAGTAGACGGAAAGCAAAATGCCCCAACAGTAACAGCACACCAAATTAACATTTCAATTGCCAAGCAAGTTGCTGGATTGGTTAAGTCCACTCTCGGCCCATACGGTATGGACAAAGAGATGGTAGATGCTGCCGGTGAGGTAGTAATGACCAACGATGGTGCTACTATTCTAAAAGAAACCAAACTAAACCACCCCTCTGCTAAGATTATCACAGAAGTAGCAAGAACTCAGGAAGAAAACTGCTACGATGGCACCACTACTAGTGTCGTCATTACTGGCGAGTTGATGGATAAGGCTCAAGGCCTTTTGAATCAGAAGATACACCCTACTAGAATAGCGAAAGGATTTGCTCTCGCTAATAGAAAGGCACAAGAAATCTTACCTAATATGGCTGTGGATGTTACCGACGATATTCTAAAAACAGTTGCGAGTACAGCCATGACGGGAAAGACTGCTGAGGTAGATGGTGACCACTTATCATCAGTTTGTGTTGAAGTCGCTAACGCTACGACTCTAGATAATATATCAATAGTCAAAAGGTCAGGAGGTAGAGTAAGTGAGTCTATTGCCATAGCAGGTATACTAGTAGATAGGGAGAAGTCTCATCATAATATGCCTGATGTAGTAGAAGACGCTAAAGTTGCTCTAATAGATGTGGACATAACTTTACCTGAGTTCGCTCAGCAGGTCCAAATCCAAGTTCAAGACAATACAGCAGTACAGGAGTTCATAGAGAGTCGTAAAGACCAATTACACGGTATCGCAAAGGGTATCACAGATAGTGGTGCAACTGTTATCCTGTGTATGAGAGATATCGACCGATACATTCAGGAATATTTCGCTAAGCACGGTGTTTATGCTGCTCGTAGAGTTGCTAGAAGTGACTTAGAGGCAGTCTCTAAATCAACAGGTGCTAGGATTGTTTCAGCAATTGATGATTTGACACCCGAGGACTTAGGAACAAGTGCCAAGGTAGAAGAGATTAAAGTCGGGGAGAAACCACTAATCAAGTTAACAGGTAATAAGTCCGATGCAGCAGTGTCAGTTTTGATTAGAGGACCTACCCAATCTGCCACGGATGAAATATCTCGTGCATTCGATGACGCAGTAGGGGTGACTACTATCGCTATCGAAGATGGAAAGGTTGTACCGGGAGGCGGTGCGCCCTTCCTTTTCCTATCCAAAGAACTCAAAGAATACGCTAATAGTGTAGGTGGTAGAGAGCAGTTAGCAATCACCGCTTTTGCTGAGGCATTAGAAGTAATTCCATCTGCTTTGGCTGAGAATAGCGGCCTCGACCCACTCGATACACTTATTGCGCTTAGGCACCTCCACTCGTCTGAAAGCGGCTCCGTTTACGGAGTCGACGTTGAGGAAGGCGGTGGAAAAAATATGCTGGAAGCAGGTGTAATCGAGCCTACTAGAGTAGTCGCTCAAGCAATAGAAAGTGCCACCAATATTGCTTCACAACTGTTGCGTATCGATAACATAATCGAGATGCACTCAGCGAAGGAGATTGGAGACGATGGATTCAACTATTGAGGAAAGAGTCAGTAGCGCACTTGCCGCTTTGAAAGATTCCGGCGTAAGTTATCTACTAATGGTAGAAGACGAAACTGGAATCGCATACTTTTCAAATAATAAAGCCGATAGGCTATACATCGTAGAATAAAGGAGAAAGAAATATGCCGATAGAACCCCCAAGAAGCCCGCTAGTAGACTTATATTACAACTCAGTTAACGCTGGGGAAAGAACCAAAGACCAAGAAGATATGGCCGAGATTCAAAAAGAATCAGAAAACCGATTAATAGGTTCGATGGGAGTGCAGTCAGTATTCCTTGCACTTGCTATCATGCTATACGAATCATGGGAATGGAGTCAATTCGCCCAAGTATGGCAGTCAGCAGTATTCTTTGGTATGCTTGCGTTCTCATTCCAAGCCGCATTATACATGGTATATCGCACAATATTCGAAGATTCGACTAATTACAGACGCCAATTAAGACGTATGAAGAATAAGAATAAGCGCCGTATGGCCAAGATTAAGTTCGATGTAGAACAACAAAGAACAGAATGGCTATTCGACCAACAGATGAATCAATTTGCTAGCGCTCAGGCTATGGCTAGGGCTGATGGGATAATCACTCCCGAAGAGCAGATGATGTTAAATCAACAGAAAAATCAACTAACTAATACAGCACAGCAACTCAATCCGGAAATGAATCTAGACGAACTTGCTAGGCAATTAGGTCTTGACAGAATGACAATGGGTGGTCTACCAATAGGACCAAAGTTGACGGTGACTCAAGCCCCTTTAGGGCGTTTCCAGTCCCAAAACTTGGGGCTGGAACAAAACCAGCAACAATAGAACAACCAATAGAAGATTTAGACGTAAAGGAACAACAGGAAATGACTCCGCCACCCGTAAGCGAAATACAGCATCGGGAACAAGTTGCAGAGTTGGTAGACAAAGTTGTTATTGCCGAGTCAGAACTAGTCCCATGCGAAGGGATTACTTCAATGGGTACAGTATGTGGAAGAATGAGTAAAACAGGATGGTGTTACCAACATGGGCCTACTGTTTAGTGACGTTGGCGATGACCAACAGGCTGCTTTGATGCAGAATATGTCTGTTGGAATGACATGGCAGTTTAGGTATATGCGCCTAAGATGGTTTGTTATCTCTATCCTAGCCTTTATCGCTGGCGGACTAGCAGCATCAATAATAGATTACTTTGTAGTTACTTCTTCGGATAATAACGGTTTATTTGGCATGTTGATTAATAGGTGGTTTTAATGGCAGCGGAGATAATTGTCGCACATGGGATTTGGAGACTATCACAGACATTAGCCTCTCTAATACCGGTGAACATTAGTGTGATAGGGCCGACAGGAAGTGGTAAGACCACTCTAGACAGGCAGTTAACTACTAGAGGAGAAGTTAGAATGTTCTCCGAAGATGAGAGAACTCATCACAAGAAAACATGGCTAGGCAACTACCGGATGCCGGAAGCGACTAAGAAAAGGGTAAAGTCAGAAGGTCTCGCTAGAACAGTAGTTTCTAGAGATTTAGGAGGCCATGAAGAGTATCGTACCCTATGGCTAGCAGATATGATAAATAGAGATAGTAAGAATGTATTTATTATAATAGACCATAGACATATACTAGATACTAATAATGTAGATAATCAAACAGCACTAGGATTCTTTGTAGAGGCACTGCAAAAGAGACACAAGCCTAGAGGCCTGACTTTCAGAGGATGGCTACGATGGAAGTCGTGGTACCCTCGTAGAGTAATTTTAATTGCTAACAAAGCCGATGAATGGATGACCGATGACGACCATGACACATGGAAGAAAGGGTTTATCGCTAGGCACAACATATTCGACGTATTTAGGAAAGACCTATTTCGCTTACAGGAAATGGATATTCCTGTCTATATGGACGCGATGAGTGCTAGATACAGTTGGAACGTACAAGAATCACTATACAAGGGGTTGATGATATAATACAAGAAGATACATACACAGATGTAGTAGCGCAGGTTGATTTTGCGTTTTCTATGCACACAGACGACAAGAAAAGAAGGCGCCAAAACATAAGTAGGGCAATTAGGTCTCTAAAGCCCACCAAAAGAAGCATCCTTTCACCAAGAAGATGGTGGTTCGGAGGAAAGTGGGCTCATAGGCTACCGACTCAATGCTGCATAGATGGGGTAGATTGCTCAAATGCAGATTATGGTGACCTTAGAAAGCACTACATGAGAGATGTAAACGGTAAAATGAAAAAGTTTCAACCATGGAGCGGCGTCTTAGAAGGTAAAGGAGTACCTGTACCGGGGACATATTGCCCTCAACATCTGATGCTATACCACAAACTATCAGAGTGGTTAATAGAAGAGGATGCGGAAGCAGACCCTCGATTATTAACTAAGATGATGAAGAGAGGGATTACTTACATTCCAGTAGTTAAAAAGCGAAAGAAACCCGAGGCTGCCCTAGTGCAAAAATGGGAACCGGTTATGCTAGAGGCTAGGAATGATGGTATACCTATATTAGAACTCAGGGATTCAACTGATTGCCCTAATTGTGGGCATACAGTCACTCTAAGAGCGAAACTAGTTGCCTTACAAGAAGGGAAGTTAAAAGCGGGAGCCGTGTCGACAGGACAGGCTGCGAGCCAAATGATGAAAGGAACAAACGAAATGGAGACACAATAATGGGACTATTTGGAAATAAAAGTAATACGCTAGAAATCCCCGGAATAGGGGCGGGAGTCAACCAAGAGCAGATGAATATGTTCGCTAATGCAGCGCAACAATCAGGCCTTCAAGACTACGGAATGCAAATGTTGAACCAATATACTGGTGGCGGCTTAGATACGGAGCAGATAGAATTACTGCACCACATGCTTGCGAGGCATCCTAATGAAATGGATATTTTCTTGATGCAAAGCCCTCAGTTTTTACTAGGACTGTCTGAGTTAATCTCTCTAATCATGAGGAAAGAACTCTATGCTTGGTTTAATTCTCCAGTAATTAATTCCACTGTCAACGCTGAACAAGCAGCGACATTAGGTTACTCAACAATCACTCAAGAAAACATCGACGCTACATTAAGTAAGATGGTTCAAGGTAGTGACCCATCAGGTATGGTAACTACACCACAGCAAAGAATCAATTCTGCCGACGCAGAAGCGGCAACTGTTCTGAATCAATATAAATTCGGACACCAAATGGGTATGATGAATAATCAGATGGGTATGATGAATAATCAGATGAACCAAATGGGTAATATGAACCAACAACAGATGACTCAGCAACAGATGATGCAGCAACAGATGATGCAGCAACAGATGCAACAGCAGCAAGGTGGCGGATTATCCGGGGCTCTTGGAGCGTTCGGGTCAACTTTGATTAGAGGCTCATTAGGACTACCACCGGCTGGGATGTTCAACAACCAACAAGGTATGTATCCTCAGCAAAATATGATGGGCGGACAGGTTCCTAACGGTATGAACGGCCAAACTGCTTAAGTTATAGTCCCCTGTGCGATAGACAGATGGTAGCGAGTCAGAACCAACGACATTCTCTTTACAGGGAAATGGGAAATACAAATAATGGTTCTCTTCCGGCTTACGGAGCCGCTGGAGAAATGACTGCTCAGATGAACCCTGCAAGTTTCATCAAACATCGAAGGGTAACACCCCTAGTAGAGCAACCTGTATCTCTAAATGGCTTTGGCCTTGGAGAAACTCTAGGTGGAACAGGACTTATTTTACTTGGAATGATTTACGTCGGTCAAGATATGCCGGGTGCGCGTGGCGCTCTTGATTGGACTAAAAAGAAGTTAGAACAGCCAAAGAGAACTACGCAACAACTGCTTACTGGTATAGGTATAGTGGGATTAGCGTATAGAGCATACATGAACTGAGTGATATTATGTCTTATGGAAGATATTCCCTTTACGGTAACGACGAGGAAGATAACCTCGAAGACGATATGGATATGTCAGGATTCCTCGGTAACCAACCTTACGAGGCTCCACCACAACCTCAAGTGAAACCGAAAGTCAAGGCTAGGCCGAGAGGCGGCGGTAGTCCAAGCACTACTTATCCCCCAAATATGGGCTACACAATCCCCAATCCAGTTCATTCAGAACCAAATGATGAACCACTTTGGTACGCAGCAAGCCCATTTTACTCTCATGACGAATCTCTAGGTGGTAGAGCCGTCGCATGGACTAAATTAGCAGGTGTGACATCGATGGGAATAAGTGGAATGTATGCTTTAGGAGCAAGATTACAGTCTCCAGTAGCCAATAAAGCCTTTGTCGCCTCTACGGCTGTTTATCTACACCCGAGTTTAGGGTGGAATCATGGTCTTTTGAGACCAATCAAGGGTGACTCTTTTGTCACAAAAATAGGAGCCGGTACCGGCAAGTTGATTATTCATGGCGCAGGAGCCGCCGTATTCATACACCTATTGAGGCGATAAGATGAGTTATTTCGGAGTATCAAACCCTGAGTTAGATAGCCCACTTAGCGGTATGCGCGCTGCTCGTAAAGGCAGGGCAAGAGCCCAAAGAAAGAGACAATCTCATTCTCAAATGGCAGGTAGAAACGGTGGTTTCGCTGACCCTAGAGAGATAATGGCCTACCACAACAAAGGCGAATTGTCGGATGCGGCTACAATACAGGCTCTAAGTCTGTTTGGAATAGGCGGTGTTCGTGCTAAAGGTATGCTTGGCGGCTCTCATAGAGCAAGACAACAGTCTGCTATGATGGGTGCTAGGCGTCAACAGGCTAGTTTCCGAAGCATGGGAAGCCATGATGGGACTCCCACGGAAAAAGAACTTAAGTCTGTTACTGATAGTACCGGTGAAAACTGGCAAGTGGAATTAAAATTCACCAGTGAGCACTATGGTTGGGGCATTACACGAATCGATTGGAAAGTCAGAAGACTCAGTGACATAGTATGGCTGGCCTCAGGCTCAGAGAGCAGTCAAGAGGCAGCGGAACAAGCAGCGGTACTCGCGATAGAATCGGTGGTTGCTGATATGGCAGACCAAGACTACATTTCAGAAGAATCGGAGATTCCGAGTCCACAAGACGCTTTAGGAAACTATTGGTCTCTTCGATACAGTGTTCAATACACCGGAGGGCAGGTTACTTGGGTCAATTGGACGGTTAGTTCAGAAACTCTAAACCTTTCTTACAATGGTCAAGCAGAAACAAAGGTTGCTGCGAAGATTGCCGCTCTAAATGCAGTTGACGCATGGGTAGCCACTCAGCAAGTAAATAACGACGGTGACGGAGATGCTACCGGAAACGGAACTAGTTCCGATAATGGTGGAAACGGTATGACTTACACCCCTGTCGACGTAAGCAATCTCAACTTCGCTGACGTTAATGCCGTGAAAGATGCCTTCCTATCCGGCTCAATCACCTACGCGCAGGCGTTTATGTATATCCAAAACAACTTCGCATCACTTCTATACAGTCAAAACGAAATAGACGACTTCCTTTACATAGAGATGAACTACTCCTACACCAACTCAGGATTCCCTAAAGAAGACTTCGATTTCTACTTGGGTACCCCCACCAAGTACAGAGAGGCAACACCCAGTTCGACTTGGAGCATAGTCACTATCAAGAGAGGCGAAGGCCAGTTCTCATGGGCCGCTACCTCTAGTCAATTCACCGAGGCCAATCTAAGTAGTGACACTTACTACACTACCACACAGGATGCAAAGGAACAAGCAATACAATACATTGACGCCAGTGTTGAGAACCACCACTCGTCGAAGCCTCTACTAGAGTATGTTGGAGACCCAGTTGTTGTTGGAGACCCAGTTGTTGTTGGAGACCCAGTTGTTGTTGGAGACCCAGTTGTTGTTGGAGACCCAGTTGTTGTGTCCCCGTCAATCGACTTATCTGAATACACGTCCGCTCAAGACGTCATTGACGGTCGTAAATTGGGTGTAATCGGTTACATGGATGCTTACAATGCTTTGGTAAATCAATTCAATTGGAGTGACAACGAGGCTGCTGAGGCTCTAGGGACTCAATCAAACGAGTATTACATTTCCGACACTGACGGCGATACCTTTAGAGACACCGGAGTAGATAATACCTTACCAGTACAGGCACAGACGCAACAAGTCGTTCCTGCGAATACAGGTTTTAACATGCCAAGCACTCCAGTTCTAGTAGGCGGAGCAATCCTAGTAGCGGGAGTGACGGCAGTTGCTTACACTTCTAGGAGGAACTAAGATGGTGGAAATTACTGGTGGCACTGCGGGGCTCGTAGCAGCGGGTGCAAGTGTATACGTTTTTCGAGAGCCAATTAAGACCTACGGTCTAGAGGCCTTGAACTTAGCACTCGACAACCCCTTACCGACTTTTTTTGTCGGAGCAGTATCAGTTCCAGTTATCTCTAAACTTGGAGGGTTCACCACTACTGACAAATGGGACTCAGAGGCTCCTTACACTCCACAACCAACTGCTAATCAAAGTAGTGCCCTTGTTGCTAGAACCGCAGCAAGAGTAAGTAATGTTGCTGACAAAGACACTGTCAAGGCTAACAAAGCGAGAATGGCCGAGATAGACGCACTAATTATAACAGGCTTGACCGACACAGAATACATCATGAGAATGCAGGAAAAGAGCGACCTTAGAGAGGGAAACATCGAATTAGAGGCTAAAATTGCTGAAAACGAGCGTGCAATTAGAACTCACAACTCAACAATCCATCCTTGGAGAGATAACATTGCAGACTGGTACGTCGATAATGGACCTCTAACATACGAGTGGAAAGCCATGGCATCTTCGGCGATTTTCTTC
>Ga0209337_1003400_pt1 | contig 11247 bp, 10 predicted proteins | sample LinPmetageLP53_FD_184044 | JGI IMG/M metagenome (GOLD analysis project Ga0209337, IMG submission 184044) | Marine viral communities from the Pacific Ocean - LP-53 (SPAdes) (version 2) | ecosystem: Environmental > Aquatic > Marine > Oceanic | place: Pacific Ocean | collected 2010-02-08 | reverse complement strand
TTTTGTGTACCTCCAGTAAATCCAGAGTTATCTAATATATTACCAGTATTTATTTCAACACCAAAAGCTTTATCCCATGTAAATAAAAAACTACAAGTAATTGCTATTGCAATAATGTATTTCATTATCTGTCGTGGATATTAATAATTACTTTTTTTTTTATTTCTAATAAATCTTCTTCAATTATAATACTATCTACATCTTCTTGCTCTTTTAGTGTAGCTAATTTCTTTTTCTCTTCTTCAATTTTTATAGATAATTCTTCTTGTTCTTTTTGTATTCGTATTGCTTCTAATCTTGCTTCTTCTTCTATTATTCTTTCATCAACTTTAGCTATTGCTTCCGATTTTAATAAATATTCCTCATAATCTGGTCTTAATTCTGGATATTTATCCCACATATCTTGAGCACTTTTACCTATTTTTCCGTTCCAAGGGCATGGGCTACCTGCTGATTGCATTGCCGCATGAACACGGGGGTCTTGGCACAGAATAGAAACAGCCGCTACTTTCATTCCGTAGTCATATAATACTTTACTTAATTTAATACGTTCACAATTTAAGTCCCGTATATGTTTACCAATTGAAGCACCAAAGCCTAGTGTAGATACAGAACCACTAACACCCATACTACATACATCTTGTGACATACTAGAATATGAGGGGCTGTTCGCTGAATTTACAGGTATGGAACTCCCATTAGAAGTGGTCGTGTTTGATGTTGTCGATGTTGTGGTATTTGTTTGTCCATCATTATTATTAGTCGTTGTCGCTGTATAGCCACCAGTAATCTGTGTGTTACTTCCCGAAGTATTTGTTTGGTCGTTGTCATCATTTGTTGAATCTCCCCATACTGGTAAACTAACTAAAAGTATAAAAGTTAATAAAAATGTTATTAGTAAATTTTGTTTTATTATTTTTTTCATTACTTTTTAACTAAACTACCACCAAAATATAAACCTATAATTGAAGCCATTAAATGTGTATCCATAGGTGTAATAACAACTCCTGCATACTGCCTATCTACAAGCATTTCTTTTTGTTCAATTAAAAAGAAAAACCCCCTACTAAATTCTGTCCATGTTAGAAATACTGATGTGTCAAAAAACACAGGCACAATTTTAGGCCATACTATTATAAAGAATACTGCTGTTAATGCAATGACTCTCCTCGTAAATTGAAACCCTTTATTCTCATATTTCCTTGCTTGGTCAATAGCTTCCATTTGGAATTTACCACGAGCAAGTAACATTTTTTGTTCTTCTTGTTTTGCTTTTATGCTTTGACCCCAAATAGTCATGACACCACCTAGTACACTCGACCCTAACATTGTAATCATTTCTACTGGTAATCCAAACATTATCTTCTATACTCCTTATAATCCGGCTGGGCCTTTCCTACCTGTGCAGAAGTCCACAACTGTTCTCTTATTTTATTTTCATTAGGATGTATTAGATTAGCAACTCTAAATCCTGTCGGTATTTGTATTGTATTTTTTTTCTTTATGTACTCATCGTGTTCTGTAAAAGTTAATAACTTTTCATAGATACGACCAGTCTTTGTATTTTTAAATTTATATAATGGCATTAGCAATTATTAAAATAAGAATTATAGCAAGTCCATAAGAAACTAATTTTCCTTTTTTGCTTAAATCATTCCACATCGTTTTTAGTTTTTCCATTGTGTCTCCTAGTTATTTATTTTTATAAAAGCCCATATAGCTCCTAAAATTCCTCCCACTGCAAGGAATACTTTAATACCCCCCAACCCCATGTGAGATGTACGATTTAAATCTCGTATTTGTTTTTGCATTATATTAATATCATCACGGATATAGCGAACATCAGTTTTTAATTCTGCAATTTCTTTATCAAATCCTGCCATTAGTTACCCGATTGTGCCCAAGCATTTTCACTCATTGTTTGTAAATCGCCTTCACCTTCTGCTTCGACAATATCTCTTCCCGGTCTTATTAATGTCCCATAGAAATATTCTACAAATTCACTTCTAATTCTAGGTTTAGTTAATCCATCTTTTAATATGACATCTGATAATATTTCAAATGCATCTGGGTCAGTAGCTAAATCAGTAATCATTTTTCCTCTACCAAATCTAGCGTGTTGAATTAATAATTCTGTAATAACATAACGTGGTGATACAACTCCTCTTACAACACCATATGCTCTAGACATTAGTGAGTTCATTTTCATTGCTCTTGGGAAATTTTCTACTGCCTGTTGTCCTATATCACCAACAACTAATGTTACTAGTGCTGATAGGGAACGTAAATCCTCAAGTTTTTCTGGTGTTTCCTTAAATACCTCTTCTAATATTGATTTATTTCTAGATAAATATAATTGGAACGCACCGGAATCAACTTCAAGTTCCTCGTGTAGACTTCCTTTTTTTAATTGTTTAGTACCATCTGATGTTGTTTCTACAACAGACTCAGTAAATCCTAATCCTTTAGTACCTCGTATATCATAGGCTTCTTCTAATGCACCTTCATATAATATTTTTTGTAAAGTTTCAGTATTTTTCTTTGCTACTTCTGGAGGAGCATCTTTAATTAATTGTACAAGACCTTTTAATTTTCTAGATTCCCCACCAGTATAACTCTCTTCAAGAATAGCTTTACGTAAGGCTTGTTCGTCTACAATTTTTTTCCCAAATAAACTATCCATTTTCGCTAAAGATAATCCTTCAAAATAAAATTCTGGTTGAAATTCAATATCCGTTTGCATTTTTTTTGACATATCTTCAATGCTTTCATCAATTGCACCGGTAATACCTTTAAGATTTTTTCTTGTATCTTCAGCACGGTCTGATGTAGTACGCCAAATACTTTGACCTTTAAATACAGCATCTTCACCTTCAATTAATCTCATTCCTAAAACATCTTCACCAAAATTTCTGATAAATTTGTTTGGTAATTTCTCACCATTATCAAGCATTTCATTAATAGCAAAATTTAAACCTTCAACAGCTTGTTCATCATACAAACCATCTTCACCTAAAAACATTCTATCAAAATCTTCTCTTGCTCTTGTTGGTGTTGGTGAATCAATAAAAGATTTAAAGAATTGTTCTGGTTGTTTTATACCATTTACAATATTTCTTCCCACACCTCTACGCCATTTGTCACCAACTTGGGTTTTCCAAATTGCATTTGCATCTGTTAAACTATCAAACTCATCAAGTTCTTTTTGTACAATATCAGCTACTCTAAGATTCATAGCACCTGTTACTCTTTGTGCGTCAGTTCTTGTTTGTGCCATACCTTGTTTTAATAATCCACTTCTCATTCCATGTAAATCTTTTAAACTAATATCTAATTTTACAGTATCAGAAGGTAATATTAAACCTAAATCTCCTGCAATTATTGATTCTAAATTAGCTATACCTTCTTTATCAATTTTTGTACCACCTGTCATTTCATCTGCAATTACAGTATCAATTTCATAGGGAGTTTCTGAACGAATATTTAAATCATCTAATAATTTAAAATATTCATCATCACCCATAATTCTATGAGCCGATTTTAATGCTTTTAATCTTTCACCTGCTAAGAATTGTTCAACACTAACATCCTTACCTTTTATGTTACTAATAATTCTCGCACCCATACCCGGATTACTTTCAGTAAAATCTAATAACTCTTGTCCAAGTCTTGCTGTAATTCTATTTAATTGTTCAGAATCAACTGCCGGTACTTTACCTTCTTTTACACTTGCAGGTGATACTTCAAAACCAGTAATATTATCATAATGTGCTGAACCATATGCTCTATCAGCATCATAAGCCTCACCAAATATTTTTTTGCTGTCATTAGCATACTCAACACTTTCTGAATATTTTTTTCTACCTATAGGCATTAAAATACTTCTACCATCTTGTTCAACTAATCTCATACCTTGTCGTGCTAATGCGGCATCAATTATTGGCTGTTTAGTATCAGTAAAGAATTTAGCTATTTCATCAGCCGCCGCTTTATCAAAATCAATTAATACTTCTGAGTCACCTCTTTTTGTAATGTCAATACCATTATCCCAATTGTTTCTTATACCACTAACATCTGTATAGTCACTGTATACATTTAATTTTGTATCAGTTCTTCGTTGTACAGCTTTACTAATTTCTCTAGCTTGTTTAGCTACTTCACCTTGTTGGTCAGATAATTTAGCCATATTACTACTTAACTGTGTATCCATTGTATGTAATAATGCTTTAAAATCTGCATTACCATATGCTTTTTCTGATAAACCTTGAAGTAAATTATTTAATTCTCTTGCTGTATCTAATTCTCTTTTTTGTAATTGCATTTCATCAATGTCAAATTTAACTTTTACACCATGACCAATTCTTTTCTTATCTCTTGCTAATGTTCTTAGAGAAGCTAACCAAGCCATGTCAAATGCTCTATCAATTGTTGTAAATACAGTACCTGTACCCCCTGCTTGTTCATCAAATTTTTGTAGTAATCCTTTTACAGCATCCATTCTTTCCATTAATGGGTCACGGATATCATCTGGTAAACTTTCAAATTCATTATCCCAATGTCTCATTTGAGTTAATCGTTTTCTTTCTTTACTAGAGAAGCCCATCCATCGTGGAATAGGTGCGGCACGTAATGCACCAATAACTTTAGCCTTTTTAGTAGAAGGCATTTTTAGAATTTCATCATCAGTATATCCTAATGCTTTTAATCCTCGCATATTTTTTGAATCCCTACTACCCGGTAATTTATATGATAAGTAGTTCATCCAATCTAATAAGTTTCTACCACTTCTCATTACTAAAGTTGGCCCTGCTATACCTCCGCCTACTTCACCAATAATAGAGGCTTCTCTACCAAACATTGATTGGAACCATATACCACCTGCTACAACACCTGCCGATGCTACTATCTCTGCTTCTGCATATGCACCGCCACCAATATTTAGTACTTTACCTCGTGTTTGATTTATTTTTAATAACTCACTTGTTTTCTTTTGTTCTTTAGCAGACATACCTTTAAGTTCATCATAGTATGCTTTATATTGTACATCATGTTCATCTACAGCCTTTTTAATATCCTTCGCATCGCCTAATTCAGTTCTAACTTTACCACTACGATAACCATCTTTAGTCATTCTACCACGTTTAATAGTACCACCTGCTTTATCAGAAAAATATCTTGCAACTTTGTTTGCTCTATGTAGTTTACCTAATGCCAGAGGCCCCATTGTTAATAGTTCCTGTACAGCTATTTCTGCCGCCGCACCTGCCATTCCTAAATCTTCATTTAAAAAAGGTATATTATCAAATTTCCATCCAGACATACCTCCTTGCCTTACATTATAAATATCCCTTTCAGAAAAATCTAATTGACTAGCATACTTATCAATCTCATCTTCTTCAAGTACAGTCCGACCCCATGCATTAGCAAAACCTCTATCACCTCGTACAGCATCTTTTTTAACTTCTTCCCAATACTTTTCCCAACTTCTATTTCTATTTTTAAAATCTAATCCATCCCCAACTGATAACATTAGTTCAGAAACTTTAGACCAATTCTCTGGGTCAATAGCACCACGACCCATATCTACAATTCCATTCCATAGTAGTGCTGTTCCTCTAACACCACCTTTACCAATTTGTTTTGCAATATTAGTTTCTTTTTTTTGTGGAACCCCATTATAGGCTAAATCTTCTGTAGCTTCTCTCATCATTTCACTAGCTTCTAATTCTGCCGCAGTTGACATACCAGAACTTTGCTTATTTAAACGTCTAAAACTTTCTGTTAATGTATCAATAGCCTCCCCACCATATTTTTCTTCAAAGCCTGTACCACCATCCTGTTTTAAACTATTTGTAAATTCATCCCATAACAAACGAATATGATTTGCTTCATTATCATCAATATCTCGGTTTTGTGTTTTATTAACTGTTTGATTCATTAATTATTCTCCAATTTATCTCTTGCTTTTTGTGTCTCTTTTTTGTATCTTTGTCCAACTTTTAATGCATCTTGCATTTGCTGAATTTTTATAAATATAGTATTCATATCAGCAGAAATATTATTTTTTTCTAATTGTCTATAATCATTTATAACTCTTTTCATACCTCCATCAACATATCCGGGCTCTCCTAAATTTGAATGTTGTTTTACAATTTCAGCCCAAATACCTTCTTGTGGATTTGCTCCAAAAATTTCTTCTATATGAGCATTAATAACCCCCTCTGGATTTGTAGTGTCTTTCCACCATTCGGGGTTACTATACATTGCAATATCTCCTTGCATTTTTGATTGTAATATTTCTTCTTCATTACCTTGAGTTAGAATTTCAGTAGGTGTCATCATTTTAGCGTCTTTTGACAATCCAATTCCAAAAATAGCATTGTGCTTATCCATATGTGCATCAGTACTTCTCAATATTAATTTTTCATGTTCACCTAAACTATTCCATAGACCTTGTGTACCTTCTTCCGCAGAAAAATCTGGATTGTCTCCAAAATCAATTGTAAATAATCTAGATAATCTTCCATCAAATCTAAAATTAACCCAATCACCTTTTGCATTTGTATACCCTTCTTTAATGGTCATTTTTGGATTTCCATCATTATCTAATATAGCTTGATTATTATCATCTAAGTCGGGTTCTAATACTCCACCAAATACTTCATTCCCAGATAGTTTTTCTGCATACCTATTAACAACTCTATCAAAATTATCACGATAACCCGTCCACCATTTCATCATATCTTTACTAGTTTTAGCAAAATTTGTATCATCTGTTTTAATATCTGATAGCATTAAGTCTCTTGCATTAACTTGTAATAATGTTCTAAGTGTAGCTTTATTCTGTCCTATTGTAGCAAATAATTTACCTACTCTATCCTTTGCGTTTTTAAAGTCAGCATCAGATATAGCTTTACCACCACCGCCACCTTGCTCCGATAGTGCTAAGTTATATGCCAAAGTAATTTCTAAATATTCAACTGCCGCACCTCGGTCATTTCTCCATGCTTCACCTTTATCATGATTTTTAAGTATTGTCATTGCATTCCATAAGTCACCATGTCTTTCATTACCTTCAAGTGCAGTTCCTTTTACTTTAACACCATTAAAATATCCACTAACTACAGATGTTAATTGCTTTCCTTGTCCATCTTTACCAAACAATCCCCACATTAATTGTTTAATATTATGAGTCGCACCTGTTCTATTCTGTATATCAATTTCTTTTAATAATTCTTTTGCAATATAATTTAATCGTAACTGTGCTTCTAATCCTTGACCTGCCGCACTTAATTCTGTTTGTGTCATACCTTTTTTACGAATAACTTCTCTATTTTCTCCGTGGTCTCTAATTTCAAATTTAGGCATCATTACATTTACAGCCTTTAATAATTGTTTATTATTTAAACCATAATATAATTGTGCTTGGGCAATTTCTTCATCACGAATTGCATTAGATGTAATACCACCTGTTCCATTTTTATGATTCCACATAATGTTCCCAATTACAGCAACGTGTTCATGGGTTCCTCTATTTTCACTATCACCAAATATTTTTTTATTATAATCTCTTTGGTTTTGAAACATACTTTCACCACCATACATACCATGTGTTAGTACAGGCATCATAGCATTACCAATAGCTTTTATATCTAAATTTGGATTATAAATAATTTCATCAGCTTCTCTATTATCTAAACTAACTAATTCATTCTCTTCTGTACCTTCTATAGCATCAAACATTTTTACTATATTTTGACCATCCGCTGTTTTTTCAACTTGACTAACATTAGTTAGCATTCGTGGTTTATCTACATCTAAAGCTTTATTATAAAAATCATCAAACGGTTTCATCCACTCATAACCACCTGTAATTTGATTATACATAGTTTTAGATTCTTGACCTGCTTCTTTATCTAAAGATTGTCTTGGTAACATATATTGTTTTAAACGAGAACTCCAAGTATTTAGCATATCTTCATGAGCCTGTGGTTCGCTGTTTTTAAAAGTATTATACCTGTCCATATTTACTTCATCACCATCCATAAACCATGATTTAAAATCTCTTGTAAAATCATTAACTTTATTTTCTCGTGTCATCCATTTATCACCAGAAACTTCATCCCTGTCTTTCAATGTGTAGTTATCACCAAAAGATGTATTAAATTTTAATGCATTAGTTTTTGCTGTTTTTAAAGCATCCCCATCATACTGTGCTTTAATCTGTGCCATTTTAGATATATGCTCACGTTCTTGGTCACGAATACTTAAATATTGGTCACCTGCTCCTTTTGCCATTGCTTGAAACCACTTCATTATTCAATCTCCCTTCTAGGCATAAATCCACCTTGGTCTTGAGGTATTGATTGTTCAATATCTTCCATACGTAAATCATTATTCTCAATATCATCCGGCATTTCTTCTGCTGTTTCTAAATCATTCATTAATTTATCAAATTGTTCTGGTCGATTACTTGCCATAACTTTTGCTAAGTCATCAGTTTTTGTTGTGTCTTGTTCTTTTAATGGTACATTAAACATTGTTACATCTATTCCTTCTTGCATTGCTAAACCAATTAAGTAACCTGTAATAGGCATTTTAATTAATTCTGCAACATCGGGACTCCACTTACCCTCTGTAAATCCACCAAAAGCTATTGTATTAACAATAGATTCTAGAGGACTACCAGAAGCTAATAAATTTAACATTTCATCTTTAGCTTCTTCTCTTGAATCAATTTTTTCTACAATATATTGCACTGCTTCTTTTGGGTTAGAAAATTGTGATGGTTGTTCCCATATTCTTGAACCCGGTGCGGCTGTCATTCCTTGTCCGGGAATAGGTCTGTCAAAAGGGTCTATATTTAAATTATCTGCTATAGCCATTATAAAGTTGTCTTTCCTAAACTAATATTTTGTGAATCTGAATGGGCTGATGTTTCTGGCATTAAGTCTCTTGATGTTATCATATTTCCATCTTTAATTGCTTTTTGTATTAAGGCATTTGCTAATGTGTCATATCCATTAGCTTGTAATCTATGAATAGGTTCTAATATTCTTTCAGCATCTGTTAGTCCTTGTTTACTGCCACCTATTCCTCTTTGTACTAATGAAACTCGTGATGCTCCGGGACTCTTAGGTAATCCAAATCTATTTGCCGCTTGTTTAGATAAAAATCCACCGCCTGTTCCATCACTCATTTCTAAATCTTTATAATCACCTTCTTTTCTTAAAAATTGTCTTGCTGTTTGAATTATCTCAGACCCTTTAAATGTTTTAAATAAATCTATTCCTGTTTTTAACCAACTCATCAATTACTCCTATTTTAAAACCCAATCAAAAACACCTGCACCAATTGTCATCCACATTGAATTTTTAGCATGGTCTTCATATTGTTTCATACTAAAGTTATTTTGCTGTGCTGTTAGTGCTACTTGATGTCCTCTTGCTTCTCTTGCTTCTTGTATATTTACAAACCATTCCGCTTCATCTCTATATCTATTCCACAATCTATTCTGAGATGCCTGTGTCATATCTAAAAGATTCTGTGCATTCATTTGATTTGCTCTATTTTGTTCGGCTGTATTCGTAGTATTAACAGCCCTTCTCCATGTTACATTTGATTGGTCAATTTGTGATTGCATTTCCGAATTAAATTTATCACGGCTATCTTCTACCTGTACATTAAATTTTGACATAGCATTTGCTTGGTCTGTATTATATTGGCTCATTGCTGATGTCCTATTAACATTTGATATTGCAATTTGAGAACCTAAAGATTTATAAAATTGGTCAACTTGGTCTTTAGATTTTGCATTAAATTGTTCCGCCGCATTTTGTGATGCACCATCTGTTAGTAGGGCTTGATTTCTTGCTTGGGAGTTTAAAACTTCTGCTTGTTGCCTATTGGTCATATTCGCCATATCCATTTGTAAAAAGTCTCTTGCATTTTGTACAGCAGTAGTTAATCTTGCATCAAGATTTTTAGTATCCATACCTGCTAAAGTTGCCGCATTTTGTAAAGCCGCTTGTTGATTTGTATTAAGATTTGCTAATGCCATATTTTCCATTAGCTTTGCATTTTCTAATGCGACAGTTTGTTCTGCTGTAAAATTTAAATTATTAACATCTGAAACTTTTGCCGCATTTAATACACGAGACTGCTGTTCATTTGTTAATTCTTGACCAGTTAAAGTTGCACGTAATTGTGCGTTTACAACTGCTGTTTGTTGTTTGTTAGATAAATTTTGGAGATTAAATTGGGCATGGACTTGAGCATCTTGTACAGCCACTGCTGTTGCTGTTTCCATTGCCGCATGGAGTATAGCTTGTCCTGCCATACTTGATGCACCTAAACCTCTTGCTAACATTGTAGCATTAGCGTGTTGTATTGCACCCGATGCAAATGCAGGTATTGCACCATTATTAAATGTAGTCATCAACTGTTGCAATTGATATTGTACAGTTGCTTCTTGAGGAGTATTCATTGTTTCAGCAGTAGCCGCTTGGTATCCGCCAACATTTGCTGTAGTTGCCGCAGTTAATTGTTCTGCCGCAGATAACACTCTTGTTGGTGCTACTGCTTGAGAAGCTGTTCCTTGTGCCGCAGTTGCTAAAGCTTGTTGACTTACAGTTCCTTGAGGTGCTGTTATTGCTCCTTGAGATAAACTACCTAATTGAGCATTAGCATCAATTACAGAATTACTTACTGTTGTTGCTGAATAAGAACCGGGAGCCGCCGCAGTTGGTACTGCTGTTTGAAGTCCTGTTAATGGTACTGCTGATGCTGTTGCAGTTGGAGAAGTACCTAAAGTTTTTCCTGCTGTTGTTTCTAAGGTATTAGTAGCTACAGTCGCAGGAGTATGAGTCATCTCTGTACCAGAAGGTAAAGGAGTTGGGGCTAAACTCATAGAGGGTTTTCCTGTTTTAGGGTCAATTCCTGTCCCTATCTGTGCCAATTCTTTTTTTAATACTGGTTTATGTCTTTCTTCTAATGAAGCCATTATTTATTTCCTTTTTTATTTTTCATTATCTCGCTGTTGTTGGTACACCTTTTGATGATACAAAAGGGCTTTCTGCAAATGCCATGTAGATATATGTGTCACCATCACCATTTGTAACATCATGGTCTTCTCTAATTTTAAAACCACTACTTAAAAAATCTATATTATAAGGTGTGCTACTCGCTGTATCTGTACCAGTTGTATCTGGGCTAAGTGCGGCTTGATTGGGATTGCCCCCTAACAAA
>Ga0209337_1003398_pt1 | contig 11251 bp, 13 predicted proteins | sample LinPmetageLP53_FD_184044 | JGI IMG/M metagenome (GOLD analysis project Ga0209337, IMG submission 184044) | Marine viral communities from the Pacific Ocean - LP-53 (SPAdes) (version 2) | ecosystem: Environmental > Aquatic > Marine > Oceanic | place: Pacific Ocean | collected 2010-02-08 | reverse complement strand
TGCTTCCAGAACCACGGCAAATGGTTCGGCGTTCGATAAGCAATCTAATTATAATATAAATTTAAAATTAGTAGAAGAAAACAATATAGGCGAATTTATTGAGACTCAAGACACCTTGGTATATTCTACGAAAAAACAATGTGCTTTGGTAGAGGTCAAAACTACAGCTAAGGGGACTCAAACATTCGACTTGCCGCAGCACCTGAAAAGAAGCACCTCTCCTCATCGAGCCAGAAAAGATAATTACACTACTTTAATGCTGGCTAATTGGGGGCTTAAATGCTACAATGACAAGAAGGCTACGAATGAAAATGAAATAAATTCTACGTTTTTGCCGCAAATGTTCCGTTAAAAGTGTAATAATTTATTAATCATGAGCCAGCAACCCAAGAAAAGCAAACCTGCAAAGCAAGCAAAAGCTTCCGCTACTCCTCGGAAAACTCCCAAAAAAGCGGCTAAAAAGATGACGAGCACGGCCTCGGCAAAAGAAGACACTACGCCCTTCATGGCTTATGAATCTGCTGCTAATATTAACTCAGGGTACACAAACACTCGTCGCAACAAAGCGGCTGTAATTAATCGTACAGATAAATATATCAACATTTCTGATGGCCTTGTGCCTTTCAAATATTCTTACGAATATGGAAATAGCGGTACGAAGAGCTTAGATGTTAGAGACGCTGTAATTCTGTGTCAAAAAGCTTATTATAATTTTTCTCAATTTAGGAATGTCATTGATTTAATGACAGAATTTTCTTTAGGAAATATATACTTTCGAGGCGCGAGCAAAAAAGCGAGAACGTTTTTTGAAGCTTTATTTAACAAATTAAATATCTGGGATTTTCAGGATCAATTTTTCAGGGAATATTACAGATCGGGAAATGTTTTTGTATACAGGTTCGACGCCACTTTAACTAAAGAGGAATTATCTAAGATAACTCAAACGTTTGGGAATACTTTGTCTTTAGCTTTAGAAAGCGACAGCAAAATCCCCAGTTCTTACATGTTAGTTAATCCCGCTGATATTAGGATGACGGGCACGCTGGCTTTCAATAATCCAGTATATTACAAGTTAGTAACTAATTATGAACTGGAAAGATTAAAAACTCGCAAAACCGAAGAAGACAAAGAGGTGTTTAATTCGCTTCCCAAAGAGGTACAGAAGCAAATCGATACATCTAGAAGTGCTGCCGTTCGCATCCCCTTGGACGTAGATAGGATTATGGCGGTTTTTTATAAAAAACAAGATTATGAGCCTTTCGCTGTTCCTATGGGTTACCCCGTATTAGCGGATATAAGCTTTAAAGATGAGCTTAAGAAAATGGACATGGCTATTGGTCGCTGTATGCAGCAAGCCATATTACTCGTGACTATGGGCACTGATCCCGAAAAGGGCGGCATCAATCAACGCAACTTACAAGCGATGCAAGAGCTTTTCAGAAATGAATCAGTTGGGAGAGTTCTTATCGCGGATTACACAACTAAAGCAGAATTTGTAGTCCCCAAAATAGCGGAGTTGATGGACCCTAAAAAATATGAAATTTTTGATAGAGATATCAACAACGGACTTAATAACATTTTAGTGGGCGGTGAGAAGTTCTCCAATCAGGAGAGCAAGGTTAAAGTATTCGTCTCTAGATTAGAACAAGGGCGTCAAGCCTTCTTAAACAACTTCCTCATTCCCGAGATCAAAAGGATTTCTAAAAATTTAGGATTTAAGAATTACCCCATCCCTTACTTTGACGAGATGTCCCTGCAAGACAGTGTGTTAAAAGATAGAGTCTATTCTCGTCTACTAGAATTGGGAGTCCTTACTCCCGAAGAGACCTTAAAAGCCATTGATACAGGAAGGCTTCCCGACAAGGAGACTTCACTAGAAAATCAAAAGGAGTACATGAAGCAAAGGAACGAGGGCTTATATACCCCGCTCGTAGGAGGCAGCCCATTGGCTCAGACCATCAAAGTGGAAGAGACGGGTGAGAATGAAAAGCCCAAAGCTTTACCCAAAGAAGCAGGTAGGCCTGAAGGAACCACTGGAATTCCTCAAGAAAATAGAAAAATTTCTCCCCTAGGTCAAGGAGAAGCTTCCAGTAATTACAGCTTGGATAAAGTCAAAGACAACATGATTTTAGCTCAAAAACTCGAAGCCTCTGTGGCTACGCAACTTAGAAAAATCCACAAGGTAAAAAGATTAAATAAATCTCAAAAAGATATTGCTATTCAAATATCTGAAACTATAATAGCTAATGAAAGCCCTAATCGCTGGGAAAAAAATATTAAGAAATATTGCGAGCAGCCGATAGATCACAATTCTGATCGAGTAGAATTAGTTAGAGAAATAGCGACGAAACATCAGCTAGACTTTTATTTGGCTAGCATATTAGCGTCGAGCTTAAAAGCAGAAGAATAATATGAGCGAAGAAAACACACAAGATAGCATGGAAGAAAATCACATTAAATCTGTGGCCTACGGAGAAATGCCTACTGATTTAATAATGCCTGACATCTTAATCCCGCCCGCACAGAAAGACAAAACTAAAAAAGTGATAAAGGACGAGGTGGACGTAGCCTTTAAGTTCGCGTTTCTTGGAGCAGGTCAAGGGGGCTCTCGTATTGCTGAAAATTTTCATAAGCTGGGATACAGAAGAATCGCGGTCATCAATACCGCCCAACAAGATTTAAATTCCATAGATTTAGAAAATAAATTATGTTTTGGGGATGGAGGAGCTGGAAAAGCCCCCGAAGTAGCCACCCAAGTTTACCAAGAGAAAAGCGAGGATATCTCAGATTTCATGAAAAGGTCTTTCGGGGACGATGTAGATAAAATTTTTGTCTGCGCTGGAGCTGGAGGAGGCACGGGAGCGGGCTCTGTCGTTCCCGCCGTGAGATCAGCCGTAGAAATTCAATCTTCTGGAGCTTCTTCAAAAAAGGTCGGAGTTATACTGGCGTTGCCCAAGGCTTCAGAGGGTAAGAAAGTGAATGCTAACGCTGCGAACACTTTAGATCAGGTTTATGATTTAGTGGATCAAGGGATCGTTTCTCCGTTAATCTTAATTGATAACGAAAAGATCGGTGAGCTTTATCCGAATTTAGTAGTATCGGAATTCTGGAACGTAGCCAACCAAAGTATGGCTGGGCTTTTTCACCTATTTAATCACACAGCCGCTAAAGACAGTACTTATTCCTCTTTCGATTCTAATGATTACAGACAGGTCTTAGACTCTGGCTTGATTGTTTTTGGCGCTTCGCCAGTTTCAGAATGGACAGACTCTATAAGTATTGCTCGTGCGGTACGAGAAAATCTAAGAAATAATTTACTTTCGGGAGGAATTGACTTAAGTACTGGAAATTCTGCCGCCGCTATAATTATTGGAGGTACAGAGCAGCTTAACACCATCCCCCAAAGTTACCTAGATCAAGCCTTCGATCAGCTTTCTAAAATGATGAGGCCCAACAGCGTAGTCCATCGAGGAATTTACAGCGGAGATAAGCCGACGTTAAACGTTTTCTCTTCAATTGGCGGGCTAGCCAGACCCCAAGAAAAAATAAGTCAGCTTAAGAAATTGGGTGACTTACCGCAATAAATAGTGTATAATAAAATCGTATGGCAGCTAATAAAAATACTGAAGTAAAACCTGGTTGGAAAAGTACCGAGTTTTGGGTAACCGTCGTAGTCGCTTTAGCCTCTTTGGCTTGGGGCGCGGGTCTCGTCGAAGCTGGTGGAGAGTCAGGAGCCGACAAGGCCTTTGGTTTCGTATGTTCCGCACTTAGTGCTCTTGGATATACGGTTTCCAGAGGTTTAGCCAAGAAAAAGGCGTAAAACACTAATGTGGGCGAGCTTACTTAAGGCCGTCTTGGATTGGTTAACAGGGCTCGCTCGTGAAGACACGAAGGCGGGTGATGCGGATGCTACATCCCAAAGCCTTAAAGATAAGTGGCGTGAGCGGATAGAGGAAGAGGAGTCAAAAAATGAAAAAGATAGCGATTCTGATCCTAGTTAGCTTATTGCTCGTAGGTTGCGGGTCAACTCGTGTAGTATTCGTTGACACTCAGTCTAACTTAATCCGTATCGGCCCTGATGTTTCTGGAAAGATTTATGTCAAAAAGAATGGCGAATGGGTTCTTTCTAAGAATAAGGTAAAGATACCTGAAGGCTGGTATGCAGGAGGCATTCCCACCGACGATTAATCAATCGTATAATATTAAATAAACCAGAGAAACTTTCGGGTTTCTCTTTTTTTTGTGTATTTATCACTGATATGAATAAAATTTCTTTTTATGATATAAATAATGTCCTGAAAGGAAAAGAATCATATTATAAAGGCCTCCTAAAAGGTTCTCACCATGATCGTAAAGTGGCTATATATAGCTTACAGGCAATTGCTTCCTTAAGAAAAGATTTGGAGAGGGCTTGTAAATAAAATAACTTTTTACTTCTCTTCTTAGCAAAATAAGTATAATATAAAGACACCTGAGAAAATCAGGTCATAAGTTATGAAAACTAATATTAATATGAAAAAAGTATTACTAATGGGCGCTGCCGCTACCTTTTTGGGTATGGGCTGCGCGTTAACCGAAAAGTTCCCTTCTGTTACAGTAGGGGGCGCGGCCAATAAAAATGCCGTCCTCGATGCTAGCGTTGGTAAGGAGGGCATTTCAGTAACGGCCCCGCTCGTGAGTGTTTCGGTTCCGTTCCCCAAATTAGAGGCGACGGGCGACAAAAAGAAGTAGGCTAATACCATAAACTATTGACCACAACCGCGCCCCGAAAAGGGTGCGGGTTTTTTTTTGAAAAAATATTTGATTTTTATTATAATAATTGCTAATTTTAGTGTATAATTTATTACCTATGAAGGGGATTGAATACGAAATAGAGTCGTCGGGAGAAGATTTTAACAATAATAATTCTCAATGGCGTCAATCCTTGGAGGAACTAAAGCACGATGAGGCCGTAAGCTTTTCAATAAAAGTCATGGAAGCTTTAGAGCAAAAAATGAAAGAGCACAACTCTTCGTGCGACAATAAAGTCTCCTTAAAGCAGCTAAAGAAAGTTTACCGAAGAGCCGCAGGAAATGTTTTCGCTGAAGTGCCCGAGACAGAGCAAGACAAAGGGGAATGGGCGATGGCGAGAGTCCATATGTATTTACGCCTTGTCAAAGGCGAACCGATGCCAAGAGAAACACATGCTTCGATCTCCTTTGATTCGGCGGAAGGAATTGATTTATTTGATTCAGTTATTCCTACCAAAGAGGATTTCGCTGAAGCGGGAAAGTGCATTGCGGCTCATGATTTATCTTATAAATTTACAACCGTTGATAGTCTCTATTTAGAAGATGAAGATAAAGATAAAGATAAGGGATATTATTTTTTAGATTAAATTATGAAAAACTTCGAGCACGAATGTAATGGTAAAGTTACCGAGTCATCTTTAGAAGTCCAAGCTGACTGCGATAAATGTAATTGTAGCGAAAATAATGTAGCAGAAACTCCTTGCGAGTGTGACTGTCACGGAGATTAATTTTAACATATAGGAGATTATAGAAATATGTCAGCAATGGGATCATTTAGAGCGGACGGCCTACCTAATAGTAGCAATTATGCTGCATTAACAGGCCAAGCAATTAGTACCCCTACGAAGTTAATCGATGGGGCAAACGGCGCAGTTAATATCACCGATATTGTTCTCAGTAAAAATACTGATGGCGACTTTTCTTTTTACAACGGAACGGGAGAGGCGAGCCAATTATTTTTTACTGCTTATATAAAAGCAAACGACAATGGAGATTCCATCGAGTCAATCAACTTTACTTCAGCTCTAAAGCTTAATAGCGCGAGCGGGGTTTATGTGAAGCTAGATAGCACCAATACTGATTATTCTATTTTAGCTAACTACTATGTTTCTAACACTAGATAAAAATTTCATATGAAAGAGCATAAATATACCACTATTTTTAGTTCAGAGATTAAGCCATTAGTTTCAGAAGAAAAAGATAAATATTTAGCTATGGCGAGCTTAGTCGAGGTAGGGGATTTTATTCCTCAAATTGATACGAGCAAAAACGTTGACCTTCTTCCTGTCGCTTTCAACGCCTGTGTTATTAACCGAGCTAATAAGAATGGCGATGTAGTAGACACCAAAACATCCCTAGCGATGTACAAAGACTTTATTAATAAGCCGATTAACATAGAGCATAATCGGGATAGAGTAGTAGGCGTAATTTTAGCAGCAGGATTTAGTGAATTTGGTACTGACAACGCTTTAACCGAAGAGCAAATCAAAGATTCAAAAGTTCCTTTTAACATTACTTTGGGAGGTGTTATCTGGAAGGTCGTTAATAGTCGCTTATCTGATATCATTGAAAATGCTAGCGATCCCACTAGCGAAGACTATCTAAAAATTTCTGCAAGCTGGGAGTTAGGGTTTAGCGAATATAATATCATCGTCTCTTCTAACGGCGAGAAAAATATAGAAAACGCGGAAATCATTGCAGATGTCGAAAAACTCGAAGTATTAAAGACTTCCCTCAAAGGATTTGGGGGAACTGGAGTACTGGACGATGGGTCTGGGGTTTACCGACAAGTTATTAATGACGTTGTTCCTTTGGGTATCGGCCTAACAGAGAATCCTGCTGCGGAAGTTTCAGGAGTCGCTATTAAAGTCGCTCAAAAGAATGATGATATTAAAAATCAAAATAAATCAGCGAAAACTGAAGAAAATAGTTCTCAATTAGAAGAAAAAAATGTATCAAGTCATAAGGAATTAACAGTTATGGACAAAATCACCGACATCAAACAGATCACGGATGAGTCCCTGAAAGCAGGAGAGGTTCAAGCTTCTGTTATTACGGATTTCATCGAGAACCAGCTTCAAGAAGCCTCGGAGCAATTCGTAGCCGAGAAGAAAGAAGTCACCGAGAAGCTCGAAGCAACTCAAGAATCTCAAACTCAAATGACTGCCGATTTTGAAGCTGTCAAAAAAGAGCTAGAAGAGGTTAAGGAAGCTCAAGCTATTAAAGCAGCTGAAGATTTATTCAATCAACGCATGTATGCTTTTGATGAAGAGTATGAGTTGGACGATGACCATCGTGCAATTATCGCTTCGGACATAGTAGATATGAGTGAAGAAGACTTCGATACTTATACTCAAAAAATGGAAGTCCTCCTGAGCCGCCAAAAGTACGGCGGCAACAAAGGCGATACTCCTGACGCTGACCGCAAGAAAAAAGGCCACTACGGTCCTGGTCAGAAAAAGAAAGAGACTTCTGACGAAGAGGGAGAGATCGACTTTCACAAACAAATGGAAGAGGCTAAAAAGGCCAAAAAAGCGAAAGCTTCTGAAGAGACTGTTGAAGAAACACTCGAACAGGCCACCGCTTCCATCGAAGAAACTCAAAAGGCTGCAACCGTTTTGGACGAAGCCTTAGATAACGCTCAGGTAGATTCGGCTCAGATTCCCGCGACAAGCGAGGCCTCTGAGGCAACTCTGGCTGAGAAATACCAACAAGCTTTCAATTTAGATAAATTCGAAATTGATTATTAATACCTATAGAAATAAAAAACTTAATTAAGGAAATAAAATATCATGGGATGCAAACTATTACCATTTAGGGATTACGACGAACACGAAGTAACCAACCTATTCAAATACAGCGGCAGTGTGCCCGTAGACGAGGGAACTATTGTTACCATCTGCGCGGGCGCTGGCTGGTCGCAAAGCAACTCGGACACTCAACTTTTGGGTGCTGCGGGCAAATCATACGCCAATACTGTAAGTGATCGCTACGGCGTTTACGCTCAAGTAAGAACGGCAGCCACTGGTGACGCATATCCCGTCGGGATGTTGCTTGCAGCGGTTAAGGAAGAAGACGAGAACGGCGAAAAGCTACTCTATAATCCCCGCAAGCAAGCGGAGATGGGAGTCGTATTGAGCGGTCAAGCGGTTCCTATCGTTTCGAGAGGTATCTTCTTGTACAGCGGTTCTATTGTCACGGACCAAACCGTCACTCCAGGAAACTTCCTGCGTAGTGATGCTAATGGTCTATTGACTACTGGCACAGCTGGAACTGATCACGCTAACGTCGCACAAGCTCTTGGGCCTGTTGACGCAACGTATAAATCGATCCTTATCAAACTGCGACTCTAAGCAATTAAATATTATATATAAGGAATAAATTATCATGAGATTAAAATTAAAAAACACCCCAGAACAAGTAGAGCTCATCAAAGCGATGGGTTCTAAAGACCCTGCGGTTGCTCGTGAAGCCTCTGAAGCTTTTGCAGCTTTTCTTGGACCAGTGGTCCGTCAAGTTTTGATGCAAGCTAACACTTCGGCAGGTATTTACACCGATGCACCGTATGACGAGGATGACAATCCTAGTTACCCCTTAGACCTTTATTACAATGAAGGCGCTAACGTGGTGCAAGTGTGGAGTCAAAGTATGGCAGGAGGTCTTCCCACCTCTCATATTTCAGGCTTGGAAGAAATGAAAATTGCGACTTATCGTTTGGATAGTGCTGTTAGCATGAACAAACGTTACGCTCGTAAGGCTCGTTTAGACGTTGTGAGTAAAGGCGTTGAGAGAATGGCTAACGAGGTTCTCGTTAAACAGGATCGTAACGCTTGGGCCGTTATCCTAAAGGCTCTCGCGGAAGCGAGCACTGGCGGTAATCAGCACTTGCTTCAGTCTCAAAGTGCAGCTGGTACTAGTCCTTCTGTTTCTCAGTTCACTCTTGAGGACTTGAATGACTGTATGCAGCGTATGGCTCGTATTAACGAATCGTATGCTGGAGGTACTCCTGCGGAAGCTTACAGTAAGGGCATTACTGACCTTTACGTTTCTCCGAAGGTGATGGCAGACATCCGTGCGTTCTCGTACACAGCCCTTGGTGGTTCGGAAGCTGGACAAGCGCAAACTGACCTTCCTGATTCCATTCGTAGCGACATCTATCGCGCTGCTGGTGCTGGCTCCATCTTTGGGGTTAACATCCATCAGTTGTTAGAACTTGGTCCTAGCGAAAAATATCAGGTTCTTCTCAATACCTTCACTGGCGCGACTAACTACACCAATATTGACGGTGGTGGTTCTCTCCCAGTGGATGCTGACGATTCAACGATTGTTGGTATTGATAACAGCAAGGGAGCATTTGTTCGTCCTGTGGCTCGTGGCGAAGGTGGCGAAACCTTCACCGCAGTTCCTGACGATCAGTTCTACGCTGCCCGCATGGAGAAACTTGGCTTCTACGGCTTCTTGGAAGAGGGCCGCGTCTGCTTGGATTCTCGCGCTATCGTGGGTATCAATATGAGAGACGACGACTAAAATTCTTATACAGAATTAATTCATCCCCTCACCTTCGGGTGGGGGGTTTTTTTTGTTTGCTATCCATTAAATAATCATGTATTATTAAATATATGCCAAGAAAAACTAAAACTACGCCGAAAAAAACATCAGCCAAGAAACCCAAAAAAGTGGAAGAGATGTCTCAGACCCACGGAAAAGAGGAAAGACCGCTTTATAGCACCTTAGAGCAGATTTGGGGCGATACAGGACTCTCCAAATATGGCACTTTCGACGAAAACGACTACCTAAAAGAATTGGAGAATATGACTAAAGCAGACATTCAGGCTCACGCCAATAAATTGGGTCTAGTGCCTATTGATAATAGAAAAGAATTAGTCAAAAGATTGATAAAAGAATTTGTTTATCATAAAAGCAGATATTCTACTATTCCTGCTGATATTCAGATAAATAATATTACTTCTAACCTAAGCCCTGAAGTTAGAAAAATCCTTAGCGAAGGAAAATAAATTTCTGTTTAATCTTAGAAAAAGTGTAATAACTGGTGTATGGCGACCACTTATGACTTTAATATTACGCAAGGGGCTGAATCCTGTACCACGTTTGAAGTAAAAAACTCTGGTGGAACGCCCTATAATCTAAGCGGTGACAATGGTTACAAACTTAGCGGTGTAGCCAAGGTTAGATACGGTGACTCTAACGCTTTGATAAATTTAAGCCCGTCAGGAGTAGAAGGCTTTCTAGACAGTGGCAGATTCAAGGTTACGCTTTACGCTTCTCAAACTCAAAATTTACCCATATGTCAGGGCGTCTACGGTATAGAAATATATAGTGGGTCTGGCGTGGATCAATTTGTAGAAAAGGCTGTAAATGGAAAATTTAACGTTTGTCCAGAGGTGACGAGCGCGGGTGTAAGTTTACCGTAACAGGATTTTAAAATGGCTAACGTAGAAGTAATAACAAGTGATGGATGTGGCGCGGGCCCCGTGACTGTAACCGCTGGTTCTCAAGGAGCGCAAGGACCTCAAGGAACTCAAGGTGCGGATGGCGGGGCAGTTGATCGGGGCTACCAAGGGTTTCAAGGACCTTCGGACGGCGATCAAGGAGCACAGGGCGATCAAGGTTACCAAGGTGCGACGGGCACGGGCAACCAAGGCGCTCAAGGAGCTACCGCCGCAGCAGGAGCTCAGGGCAACCAAGGCGCAGCGGGCTCTGGAGGTTCAACAGGTGCTCAAGGTAACCAAGGCGCGACAGGAGCGGGCACTCAAGGCTACCAAGGCCCTCAAGGAGTAACGGGGCAGCAGGGTGCAGCGGGAGCTCAGGGTCGTCAAGGCGTTCAAGGCTCACAGGGCACTCAAGGGAATGATGGAAATTTCGGAGGTATTACCTTTGCCTATGATTTCAATACTGACACTTCCGACACTGACCCTGGAGCGGGGAAATTAAAATTAAATAACGCCACGCAGAATACTGCTACTCAGCTTTATATTGACGATACCGACCTTGATGGAAATGACATTCAGTCATATATGCGTACCATTGACGACTCGACTTCTACCATAAAGGGTCATTTTAAAATTTCCAATAAGCTTGATAGTTCCCAATTTTTACTCTTCACTATCTCTAGTCTTACGGAAAACGCTGGTTACTTCGCTATAGTAATTTCAAATATAGACTCATCTGCTGCCTCTCCATTTGCTAATGACGAGGACGTAATAATCACGTTCGCTCGAACAGGAGATAAAGGAGATACGGGCGACCAAGGTAGCCAAGGCGTAACGGGGGCAGGTAGTCAAGGCTATCAGGGTTATCAAGGTAATCAAGGAGCAGCAGGTGCTCAGGGTAACCAAGGCGCGACGGGAGCGGGTAGTCAAGGCTCTCAGGGGTTCCAAGGTTATCAAGGAACAGCGGGGTCTGGAGGTTCAGCGGGTGCTCAAGGCAACCAAGGCACTACA
>Ga0209337_1003397_pt1 | contig 11255 bp, 11 predicted proteins | sample LinPmetageLP53_FD_184044 | JGI IMG/M metagenome (GOLD analysis project Ga0209337, IMG submission 184044) | Marine viral communities from the Pacific Ocean - LP-53 (SPAdes) (version 2) | ecosystem: Environmental > Aquatic > Marine > Oceanic | place: Pacific Ocean | collected 2010-02-08 | reverse complement strand
AATATTATAATAAAGACCCTTCTTAGCTGTTTTACCAGACTTAGTCTTATGTGTTCCTATTGCCATTGTTGTTAACCCTTCTTTGCTTTAAGTTGTGCTGATTTAGACAAATCTTTCATGTGAAATAAAAACTTACTACTGGCAGTGTGTTTAGCACCAGTCATAGCTCTGCCTTTGTTATCTTTGTGTGTTGCACCTTTGTACAACGTTCCGTTCCTTAAATAATGTTTTACGCCCTTCATTACTTCTTCCCCATAAGTTTCATTGCCTGACCAACCCCTTTAATTCCGAAAGAGCTACTCACAGCTATAAATAAAAGATATTGATACCAATCTGGCAAAGTGTTAAGTACTTCAAAGCCTGTCCTTACATACTCTGTAAATGACGGGATGAAGACTAGTATTGCTGGTAAAAGTAAAACAACTAAAGCAAATTCGTCTTTCCACGAATTGTCTGTGGCATCAGCCATAGACTTCTCCCATGCGACTTCGCCTGTTGCTACCTTCTCTGCAACGACTGCTTTAGCTCTGGCTTGTGCTACTTTAGCTTGACCATCAGCTTTTACTTTTTCTACCTTGCTGTTCATCCAAGAACCTGCAAGATTAGCTATAGGACCTATTAACGCTGCGAACATGTGCATCCCTTTTTAATAAACCTACTATCAATCCATACTTTACCGTAGTACAGAATAAATAACCACATAGTAAACAACGCACCCTCTAGGTACGATAGATCATTCCAAGCATCTAACACCATATTTTCCATCAGATTCTCCCTTGAGATTTATGTAACATTCTTACATAACGTCTATAAAAACTGTTGCTTATCTTGTTTAATATTTTAAATATTCTAAAATTAATTTCTATTAACATTTCCATCTCTTCCTAGCTTGTCTTAAACGACTGTTAGGGTCTTTTGCTGCTTTAGGAAACTTTTTCATCTGTCCTAAGCTTCTTGCACAGAAGGACTTACGTCTTTTTGCAGCCTTACTTCCGGGTTTTACTTTGCCTGTAACTGCTGTCTTTAGCTTTGATCCGGGATTGTCCTTACGGTACTTGGCTACACCTTTTTTAGTCATGCCTGCACCCGACTTAGTTGGGCGTTTATGACCACCTTTAATGGTGTGACCTTTCATTGTACCTTTGCTAGACACTATTTACCCCATAGTTTTTTTAAGTAATTTTGTATCATTGTTGATTTTACAGCTAGATTGTGTTGTTTGTTTTGTATCGCATGAGCATTTACTTCATATAAGTTACGCAACACAAAACTTTGTTCATAACTAACATTGGTAGATAACCACCCTATCAATGCTTTTCGTGATCCCTTTGTTACTTTGTTAACACTGTGGGGATATATAATTGGAAAGAATAAAACTTGACCTGCTTTTAATTTAAAAGGTATTTCACCTATTTCATTGTCAAGTACAAACTCTCCACCTTCGTAATCATCTGATAAACAAACTGTAAAACCATAATCAAAATATGTGTGATTTAATTTTGGTTCAGCTTTAAAAGCATCAATGTGTTTATTGTAGTAGTCGCCCTCTTTGTAGTGATTATAAAAATTAACCGACACACGAGTAGGGTTTATAACGTTGTCTATATAGTGGTTGTTTACAATTCGTGAGGTTACCAACTCTCTTATTCTAGTAGGAACTTGTTGTGACTCTTCGTTCTTTTTGACATCTTTTAAAGGTTGTGTCTTGTTCCCGTCTTCCATTGTTGGCGACAATGTAACGCATTTATTTATATCTTCTTTATTTAATAATTGTAGTAACATGTGTTTCTCCCTGCTAAGTTATGGCAGGATGCTACCACAAGAATTAAAAAGTGTCAAGAGGGCAAATTTCTCTGCCCTCCTGATTATTAGTTTAAGTACCAGTTGAAACTGTAGCAGTCTCTACAGGATTATGCGAAATGTCTGCTAAAACTACGTGTATTCTAAAACGTAGTGCAGACTCCCCTGATGATCCACCATCGAGAATTAACGCATCGATAGTGTCTGCTGAAGTTAAAACTCTAGCGTTAGCTCCAGAAGCACCAACGGCAGCTTCTAAAAATGGAGTAAAACCTGCAGCACATGCAGAACCGTCAACAAAACAGTCCACATCGCCACCAGTAATACCCACATCTAGAGTAGTCTGTCCATTACCTCTTGCTTCTAAAACTTCCAAAACACCTGAGACAATCATAGTGTCAGCAGGAACGTCAATCAACTGAACAACGTCTCCTCCTGCACCACCGTCTGCAGTGTCGTGTACTTTTGAAGTCATCACGTAAGGTCTTGCGACATTACCCGGATGACCTATAGTTCCCCCGTTGGGAGTTAAATCATAAGTAGCCATTAATTATTCCCCCTATGCAAAATCTATAACGCCACGAACAACTGCTTCTTGTCTTAGGATTTTTCTTCCAAAAACATGCAATCCTCGAATAACGTCAGAGAAGGATTCAGTTGAACGTACCACTTCAGTCTTAGCGATGTGAGACGCTGTAGCCATAGCAGAAATGTGACCTGCAAGAACAACATTTTCAGAAGCATCTACAGCTAATGTAGCTGATCCATCTGTTAATGTTACTTGGTCAATTCCACCAGTGCTGTTTAAAGCTGTAGATTTATAACATCTAAAGCCTGCTAGAGTACCAACAATTGCTAAACCATTTCTCAAAGGAGATTGATTATCACCTGTGATATTTATTTCAGCAATTTTATTTCCAGCTTGAAAAGCTTTCTGATAAAATATTGGAGGTGCTACAAACCATCTGTTTTCTTCAGGAACAGATTGATCGTCAAGAAGTCTAGCCATCGCAAGCATCATATTGATACCATTGTCGTCTGTCTCAACGTTGATAGGAACATTGGCTGTACCAAGATTAGTAGCATCAGTAGTTGTCAAGGTAGTACCTGATACTGCTGATCCACCGATTCCTGCACCGTCAGACATAAGTTGAAGAACATTTGCATCAAACTTTCTTTTTAGTGCATACGCACCTGAAGAAGTTGCTAACGCTTCAAAGTTGACATGTGAATGTCTTTCTTCGATGTCGTCAATCTTAAATGCAAACGCATTAGCTTGGTCAACAGACATTGTAATCTGGTCGTCAGCTAAGTCCTGTGGATTAACAACAGAACCTCTCTGGTACGCAGACACAGTGAGTGTTGGCTCTTTCATTATCTTGATAGTATCGCCAAAGTTTTCAATTTCGCCAGTATAGTCGGTATTCGTAATATCTTCTGCAACCGAAGCTCTACGGAAGAACTTAAGAACTTTTTGGCTAAAAATTTCGGGTGCAAAGTTACCTGACGGTAAGTTTCCATACCCTGAACTTGTAGTAAAAGCCATTGTATTATCCTTCCTCTATTTGAGGTTAGTTTATTGAGTTATTCGCCCTTCTGCTCGTGCTTGATCGATTTCTTTTTCAAGTTTTTCAAACTCCCACGATTTCAGTCTGGCGATGTCGGACATCTTCCAAATCTTTCCTTTTTGATCTGATACTGCAACGTCTTTTGGTTGAGTCTTGGTAACCGTAGCTGCTGCATCGTTTCTGCTAGATTTAGTAGTTTTTTTATTAGATATGCCCATTTCTGCTTTATAAAGGGATACGACTTTGCCTGCCCATTTAGCATCAGTATTGTTTTTATAAATACCATCACTAAGTTGTGTAGGTTGATCATCGAGCCACTCAGTAAATTTCTCACTGGTTTTTAACTCACCAAAATCAGGGTGCGTGTGCATTAGTTCTTCATACGCTTTCTCTTTCTTAAGAGTTTTTTCCCTCTCTTTAACGACTTGGATTTCTTCTCGCAGACTAGCAACCGTTTGTTCAGTCTTCATACCTGAGACAGTTTCGACTACGTCAAAAACATCTGGGTACTTTTCCTTAAACTCCTGAAGTTCTTCTGCACTTTTTGGTGTAGGAGTACCTGCAGGTAATCGTTGCATGTTGTCTTTAATTGCTTGAATCTCATTAGACATTTGTTCACGTTCACTCTTAAACTCATTAAGTTTACTGTCATAATGTTTTTTTAGGTCATCATAACGTTTTTTGTAATCGTGTTCATCTGACTGCTTAGTTTCTACAAAACTTGTACTTTCCTCTTGAGTAGCCACTTCTTCAGTGGGGTCTTGAGCTTGTACTTCGTCATCATCATCGTCTCTATCCACTTCTTCACGATATTTATTCTTGTAAAGATTTGGATTGTTAGTTACTCCAAAGGAGTCATTTGGTTTGTTTGCTCTCGCACCTTTTACTTGTTTTGCCATTGTTATTACCTCATTTGTTGCAGTGCCACATGGCTGTGGGTAGCTGCTTCGGATGTCAGGGCCAGTGATATTACTGGGTAGCTGACTAATTCTTAAAATAATTTTTTAAGATAATCTATAAAACCACCATCGTCACTACGATCTTTTACCTCATCAGGTCGACTCATAGGTAAAGGTATGTCGCTAGTTATTGGTGTAGAAGGTTTAAATTGTTCTGGACTGATTGTTTCTGTGCCTAGTTTTGTATCCATCTTAAAATCAGATGGTACATGATACACGTGTAAAACTTTTTTGTCCTTAGAATTAACTGTTCTAGTTGTTTCTTTAAATTCTTTTCTGTTTACTTTGCCTTTGTACCAACTACTTCCTGAAGTATTAGGATTCCAAAAAAACAAAGCGTTGTTGGTAAAATCTTTTCTAGCACCTGCCATAACTTCTTCAGCAATGTTTCTTACTCTAAGATAGGTGTCTTTATCTTTCTTAAATCTTTTTATAGTCTCTCTGAACTTTGTAGGCTCATAGGCATTGAACTCAAATATCTTATCTTTTTTACCATAAGTTCTTGTTATCTCGTTGTATATATCTTTGCCGAAACCCGGATAGTTCTCTGCGTTTGCCCTGTTTATTAAAACGTGAGCTGCACCTTCAAGTCCTTCATCACCTAAATTTTTAGCTTCCCCCCACATAAGTATGGCTAAAGCATCGGCTAGTGGCATTTTTTTAGCAAGTTTTATAGTTGCCTGTCTTGCTAATTGTGGAGTTGCGTATTTTTCTTTGTAGGAGTTGGCAACTTTGTCTATAGTAAATACGCTGTCACCTGTAGCAAAACCTTGACCAGCTTGTACTTTCTCTTGGTCACCAGCTTTCTGTCTGCGTGTTACTTCACGCTTACCTTTATTATTAATTTCTTCTAGTTTGTCGTAGCCTATAACTTTTGCTACATGTGGTGGAACTACAACTTCACCACGAGAGATTTGTATATCTAACTCTCCTCTACTTGGTATTTTACCAATTCTGAAGTTTTTGTCAACCCCTATATCTCTAGTCATGGCTTTTTCGTAGCCTTCAGCTAACATTTTCTGTATACTTGGTGATCCTTCATTCTCTACAGCAGGAGCATTAATTACAAATGTACCATCTCTTACTGTTAGGGGTATATCATCTGCGATGGTTGTTTGGTCACTAAATTGTTCAGGAGGACCTTCAATAAATCCTGCAGGTTCAGCATCTCCTCTGCCACCTAGTGCAAAGTTCTTTTTACTTCCAATAAATCCACCTTTGGCAGTATAACCTCCTCCTACTCCTCCTTGATCTCCCAAACCACTGTCAGAATCACCACTAGGAGAACTGTCAGTATCATCTCCGGGTTCATCTCCAAAACTAGAAGCTGACGCTACAGCAGAAGGAGTTGAATACCCTGCACTTGTAGCTCCACCTAAATCTCCTGTCGATCCTACTGAATCTGCAGCGTCTCCTAAATCAGACCCTCTAGTGTAGACACCACTACTGGCTTTTTCGGCTAATAGTTGAGAAAGAGTTACGGGGTTTTTAACGTTGTCTTTTAAATTACCCAAAAAAGTGTATTGACTTCTTACTCTTTGCAGAGCAGATATAACTACCTTATCTTCTTCTCTACCTGCACCTTTTCCAAAATATGTTTCTGCTGTGGCTCTTACATCTTTCATTGACCCTGCAGCGGCAGTCTGATTGCCATATGCAATAGAACCTTTTTCAGTGTACCCCCTAAATGCACCTGTTCTAGAAGCAATGGATTCTGTGCCAATTTCTGTGTCAACATTATACCCCGTAGGAACATACCCTTTACTGAAGGCTTCAGCCATTCTTCCATATTCTGCATTTACACCAGTATAGGAATTACCATTAGGGGCCCTGCTTACAAGCTGACCACCTATGTAACCAAAAAATCCAGTAGGTGATTTAACACCTCTGTATCCTGTTAAATTGTTTGCGTTCATTGCGGCAATACTTTGATTAATGTTGTTACTTTGTATGGAAAAGTTTATATCCATAGCTGCTCCCAAAACTGTATGATCTGGTCTATAGGATGGATTTCCAAGTGGGTCACTTAATGTCTTACCCGTAACAAATCCCCCTAACAGGTTTGTTGCAATTGGATTGATTCCTAAATACCCTAAACCTTTTTTAGCACCTGATTTAATTAAAGAAGTTACACCCTTCTTAGAAGCTAGTGATTTTACATCTTCTGTTGCTTCTTTTCCACTTTGAGGAACAGCAGCAAGTGATATTCCAAAGTTTTTATTTAAAAAACTATCACTCCTGTCTTTAAAACCTGCATTTTGTAAGGATGTGTTGTAGTCTATAAAATTATTTTCTAAATCTAATATAGAAGATGAGCTATTTAAATTATTATCAAAGCCTACTGATAAATTTGTTAAATTGGACATTGACATAGGATCATCACCTTCACTATCCGTAATGCCAACTTGATTTACACTAACTTGTTTATCCTCTTTTTTATCATCATCATCTGTAGGTGACACTCTTGACAAGTCTGCCTTGATGCCTGTAGCATCTAATGATTGATCATAGTAATCAATATACCCTGTTCTATATTCTCTTCGTGATACTTTTTGTTTACTTCTATCAGGCTGTCCAAAAAAATCACTAGCAAAATCTAAAGTGTCAAATATACTAGACATTCTTTATAACTTCCCTGTGACTATTCTTCAAATTGAGGAGCATTTCCAGTAAAGCCAGCTTCCCCTGCAGTTGGCGTAGCTCCGACTCCGATTGTGCCATTACCATTCCCTTGATTGTCAGTTCCCTCAGGTCGTTGAGGTACTCCACTAGGTTGACCCATTCCTTGCTGTTGATTATTGGGGTTAGCACCCTCGCCTGTTCTTTGTTGAGCATCTGCCATCATTCCTTTCAACATCTCTGCATATATCTGAGCTTCGTTTGCATCGTTGACTAAACTATCAGGGTCTATATCTTGTGCAATTGCTAATTCTCTCATTAAATTTGGTATTTTTATAAAGGGTGCTAACATAGGGTTTGCTACCGTCTGCAACAGAGAGGTCAATCGCTGACTTCTTACTTCTTTTTGCATTACTGCTGCAACCCCACGAGGTTTGATTTCTAAGTCACCTTCTATATCATCTACATTTTCATTGAACTGCATATTCCATTGAAAGTATGCTTCACCGATTGGCTTTAGCAAATTATCATCTATGTTCTTTATGACTGTCTTCATAGCAAGACCTGCAGAACCCATAAGCATTGATAAACCTGCTGCAGTTCTACCTGTTCCTGTTACACCTGTTTGTCCGTGCATAATTGACGGTATGCCCGTCTCTTCATCTGCAAGTTGGCGAGATATTTGATACATCTGTATGTTCTCACCTGCAGTGTTTGGAAACTTAAGACCGTTGATTGCAGTTCCTGTCACGCCCGATTGTCTACGAAATATCTTTCCGGGAAATATATCCATGTTCTGTCCGGGAACTAAACTTGCTTCGTCTACATCAAATACAAGATTACCTGCAAGTGCCAAGTTATCAATAGCCATTCTTACGTGACCATTCATAAGTAATTGTGCATCTTCCATGTTCTCTGCAACGCCAACTCCCCATAATTGATAGGGATTAATTTCAAATGGAAATGCTTGGAAGGGTATTCTAGCAGGAGTAAATGGATTTGCTACACAACGAATAACCATGTTGCCACATATCCATACGTTTACTTGTAGCTGATCAAATTCAGACATCTCATTCACACCATCCATACCAACTTCGTCAGCATACTTCTTGTCGATGACTCCCCAATACTCAAGAACTTCAAATCTGTTCTCTTGATAGTAAGGCTCTGTTTCATCTTCACGGATAGTATCTTCGTAGTATTTATCTTCGTAGTTTGCACCTTTAGCAAGACACTCTTCAATAGCTTCTGCATCAAAGTAAGGTCTTTGTATCAAGCCACGTAGTTGTTGACGGTTCATACGATGTCTTTGTATTACGTATTCACAGTCATCTATACTTGTTGCAGATGGATCAGGATGAAAATCCCATGCAGATACGTATTCTATACGAGGTACAATTTTTTCGTAGGGAACGTAGTTTCTTTGCCCGTTCTCATCTCGTTCCCACTTGTGTACTCTTTTGTAAAAGTTAAATGGGCCTTTGATGATTCCTGTACCTAAGAGAGATGCTTCAAAGATAGCCTGTCTAAATACATTCACTGCATTGGTATCAAGAAGCTGATCGTGAATACACTTCTCCATTCGTAGTGCCATCTTCTGTGCAGGTTTAACTTGTGGCTCTGCCATTTTAGCAGGACCTTTAGCTAACATGTCTGGAAATTCCTGATCGTAACTTCCAAGTTTGTGAGGTTGATCAGCCTGTAATGCTCCGGGTGGAACTTCTCTTCCATCTCCTTCAAACCCGTATGGGTCTACTGGTTGATCTTCATCGAGAGGTGTCTTCATGTGAGCAAACTCTTCTATACCTTCTGGCATAGGAGTAGGTTCAACAACCACTGGGAACTTCTTGTTAGCAAACAGAATATCTATTATCTGCCCATATGCTGCAAGAACTTTAGTTTTTGTTATTTTAATGAAGACTTTGGAACGTTCAGAATCACGATACTGTGTTGTTGAATCGTAGATACCCCTGAAGTTTTTAAAAGCTTGTAGCCATCTTTGTTCATGGGTACGTCTCCCATTCTCAGAATCTTCAAACTTCTTTCTCACGTAACCTGCTAGTCCGGGCATTTGCTCGGATGGATTAGCTATGGGTACGCCAGTATCATCTTCAGGTTGAAGAAAATTATCAGACATATATTTACCTTACTTAGAAGTAGTTTTTATCGTCAGCCATTGTGTTGAAAGAAGCTTCGACAGTTGGTTTAGACTGTACCTTTGGCATCGCAGGATTTAATTCAGTTATATTACTGCTTGATGTATCAAAATCCTTGCCTTCACGAGTTAAAGGTGCATCTGGTGCATCGTAGGATGTTTTATCGGAATTCATTATGTATGAAGCACCGTAGTTATAGTTATTGTCTGGCATAGTTATCTCCTATTTTGCCTTGTTTATAAATCCACCAGAAGCATAACCTCCAGATAGATTCAATGATTGCCCTGTTAATGAGCCTGTAAGTGCATCTAAGAAAGACCCACTATCACTTATTGAAGAATCATCTCTAGTTTTTTCAGCTACAAATTTTTCTGCACCTTCAAATTCTCTAATACCAACTGGTAAAGGATTAACTGCTTCTGCAAGTCCTCTTGCTCCAGATTCAAATTCACCTTTGCCTTCCTCTTTAGACATTTGGTATTCTAATCCAGCTGCAACAAGAGGAGAAGATTTAGCCACAGTAGTTCCCAACGTAGCTGCAGTGGTAAGAGCCGCTTTACCAACTCCCTTTAAAACTTTTTTAGTGGTAGATGACTCAGGGGGAGGTAGCTTATCTGAAGTATCTTCTATACCAAAAGATTTAAGTTCCTCAATCTCCTCGACCGATAAATCTTTAAAACTTGTAGTCGGTTTATCAGTTACATCTGTAAATGTACCTTCGATAGTATCAGATTGATCAAGAACAGGTGCATCAAAGTAGCTTGAAAAACCCTCTGTTGCTTTTGTTATTCTTGGAACTTCGCCTGACAGATTATAATTATATTTCTCTAAAGAAGGCTGAAATATTGAACTTATTTTACTTGCTTGCTGTGCATCAAAGCCTTTTGGGTCGATATCTCCGGGAAAGTCTGTAGCGTAAGTTACAACTTCTCCAACTGATCCTTGTGCAGCAGATACAAGACTTCTACCTTGTAGGTAGGCTATTCTCTCAAAAGCAACTCCTGATTTTTGACCTATCTTTGTGTGTATATTTCTAAAAAGAGTTGATCCTCTTTTTCCGGGAACATCTTTACCTTCGGGAGCTAGACTATCATAATATTTATTTGTAGACGCATCAAACATAAAGTCTTTTATTTTAATTTGTTTTAGTAAATTGGTCATATCATTTGATGTTACAACTTTACCATCAGGCTTTACAAAAAATTGATCATTAACTACTTTGCCATCCGTAATACGTTTTTGCAATATAGAGTCTGCAAAAGGACTTAAAGGAACATTTATTCTCCTACCTTTTGTGCCTTTAGTTTCAGCATCAATGTATATAGCACCATTTTCAGGAAAATAAACTCCCCCCACTTTTAATTCTGCTGCTGCAGTAGGTCGTAATCCCGTATTTAAATTAAATAGCATAGCATCGGCTATAGCTTCTGTTTTAGGGTCTAACTTAAATTCTTGAATCTTAGAAAAAAATTGATTCATAGATTGAGGATTTACTCTTATTGAAACTAAAGACTTTGCTTTTGCAGGTTCTGGGATACCAAATATCTTTAAGTTCTTTTCGCTGTTTGATGCCGCATCAGGTAAAAAATTGTAACCCTTATCTGATTCAGATATTATACCTTTTAACGTCAGCCCTACTTGACGCAGATTTTGCATAGGCTGTTTTAAACTTATAGTGTCAGGGTCTATTGAAGTGAGTGTTCTATTTAATAAAGTCTTACTATTTTTATCAGGGGTAAATAGCTGAAGAGCCGATCCTTTTTTATCAGCAATATCTTTAAATAACTTTACACCTTCTGTAACAAAACTATCTTTACGATTATTTTTTTTAGCGTAGTAAGATAAAACTTCTCTGAGTGTAGAATTTTTTGTTATCTCTGCCATTTATTAATATCCAAATGTTTCATTCTGTACTTGAAAGACCTGAGCCTTGATGCCATTAAGCGTTTGATGAATCGAAGCATAGCCTGTCATCCTTGTCATTAGCATATATCTTAAAGCATCGTATGCGTGATCTTCTGCTTTAGTGTCTACGTCTTCGCTATTAGTCTTGGAAAGAGGAATTGCTGCCAATTGCTTGACAGTGTTGCTACAATTAGAAAACACTCGTAATCTTGGTTCTTCTGTTCTTGGGTCATCTGCGAGCCTACGAT
>Ga0209337_1003396_pt1 | contig 11256 bp, 6 predicted proteins | sample LinPmetageLP53_FD_184044 | JGI IMG/M metagenome (GOLD analysis project Ga0209337, IMG submission 184044) | Marine viral communities from the Pacific Ocean - LP-53 (SPAdes) (version 2) | ecosystem: Environmental > Aquatic > Marine > Oceanic | place: Pacific Ocean | collected 2010-02-08 | reverse complement strand
GTTGCGGTAAAATCCGCTCCTAAACCCACAAAGCCAACGTGGGAAATTAAAGATAGAGTTTATTATTTAACAGGAAAAAAATCTCCTTTAACTCTTACAATTCCAGGTAAGCATACTAGAAAACATGCTTTACTTTATTTTGATGAAAAGTCAGGAAAGCAAAGAGAAATTAGATATGCAACAAATCAAGATTCACCCCTTGTAGACGAGCAAAAAGGTGAATGCACAATGGGTCATATTAGATTTCATGACGGAACTTTAAAGGTTCCAAAAGAAAAGCAAAACTTACAAAAGCTTTTATCTTTATACCACCCTTTAAAAGGTAGAATGTATGAAGAGTTTAGCGCTAAAGAAGAAGCTGTTGATCAATTAGAAATATTAGATCTTCAGATAGACGCTATGAATGCTGCTAGAAACATCGACATAGACCAAGCAGAGGCTATTCTTAGAGTTGAAATAGGTTCAAAAGTCAATTCTATGAGTTCTAAAGAAATTAAAAGAGATTTACTTTTATTTGCTAGAAACAATCCAGAATTATTTATTAGCCTAGCTAATGATGATAATGTAGTTCTTAGAAATTTAGCTATTAGAGCTGCTGAAGCTGGTATAATTAATTTATCAGGTGATCAAAGAACATTTACATGGGGATCAAACGGTAGAAAACTAATGAATGTACCTTTTGATGAAAACCCTTACTCAGCATTTGCTGCTTTCTTAAAAACAGATGAAGGTGTTGAGATCTATAAATCTATAGATAAAAAACTATAAAAACAAGTGATACTATAACAAGGGCGGTTTCGGCCGCCTTTATAGTATAATAAAAAATAAAAAATGGCAGTAAACGTAAATACAGTATACACAACAGTCTTGTACATATTAAACAAAGAGCAAAGAGGTTATGTAACACCAGCTGAATTTAATAGTATAGCCGATTTAGTACAAAAAGAAATATTTCAATCATATTTTCCAGACGGTAATCAAGTAAATCGTCAAAATCAAAACAACACACAAAACGACACAGAGTTTTTTAACATGTTTAAAGACACTGCTTATAAATTGTATCCTTTTGAAAAAGAAATTTCTTTTACCTATAATACAGCAACAACTGATTTCTACAACAATACTACTAATGAAATATATAAAATAGGTGAAGTAATAACAACCTATAGCGGTCAACCTCAATATGATTCTATAACACAATTAGTTAGTAAAAAAGATTTTGATAAAATAACAAGATCTAAATTAACATCTCCTACTAAGCAAAATCCTTTGTTTTATACAACAAGTTCTTTTATAAATGGTATAAATCAATTAGCTTTAAAAATATTTCCTATTCCTTCTAACATTCTTGATTCGGTGATTGTAAATTGTCTTAGCAATCCTACTTCGCCTAGATGGGGCTATGTGCTTGGTGGAGTTGGTCAATACGTGTTCACGCCTACAACAACATTAAGTTCTAGTTCTGTAGATTTTGAATTAGATATATCTGAACAAACAAACATTATAATAAACATATTAAAATACTTTGGCGTTGTTATAAATGATCCTACTATTATAGATGTAGCAGCTCAAGAGGCTCAAGCAACTGAAGTAAATTTAAAATCTTAAATAAATGAGTTTAGTAACAGAAACAAATCAACAGTATTACCAGGGTGCTCAGGCGTTTTTATCTGCAGCAGTATTGCCTAATCCAAACACACAGAGTTTTACAACAACGTTTGACACTGATTTAGTTTTTGGAAATGAAAATCCTGCTAATGTAGATTATGCTTTAAATAATTTTAAGATTTATACAAGTTCTTCTGGTTTACCGGGTAGCTTTAATGAATTAACATCTTATGGTTTAACTAATAATACATTTAAAATAACTGGTTTATTAGCTAACACAAGAATAGTTGTTCAGTTGAAAACAATAGATGGTGGTAAATATGGTAATACTGCTGCTGGAACTGGATTTGATGCTTTTGGTAGTACTGTAGAAGAAAACTACGGTGGTTATGAGTATATAACTTTAAACGATGCTATAGACAACTTTATGGTTGGTTATGTGGGTGACGGTAAGATATTACAAAATGCTAAAAAATCTGATGTATTATTTTTTGCTAAAAGATCATTGCAAGAATTTAGCTATGATACGTTAAAAAGTATACACTCTCAAGAGTTAACGATACCTCCGTCTTTAAGTGTTGTATTGCCTCAAGATTATGTTAACTATGTACGAGTCTCTAGAATAGATGAACTAGGTATAAAAAGAATTATATACCCTGTAAACAATCTTACAATAAATCCATACAACAATCCAATACAAGATAACGCCGGTGTTCCAACTCAAGATAACTTTGGTGAAAACATAGAAGGTGATTCTATAACAGAAGAAAGGTGGAAAAACGCAAATCTAAATTTGCTAAACTTTGATTTACTCAACAACTTTGATGACTTTGCTTATTGGTGGAATTTATACGGCTTTGATGGTAATTTTAATACAGGTAGACTTTACGGATTAGATCCACAGACTTCTCAAATAAACGGTTATTTTAGCATTAACCATAGAGAAGGCAAAATGTCTTTTTCAAATGGATTAGCAAATAAGCTAATTGTATTAGAGTACATATCTGATGGCTTGGCGCATGATGGTGATAGTAAAGTCCCTAAGCTTGCTGAAGACGCTCTATACGCATCTATAATGTATAATATAGTGTCTGTTAGAGCTAATCAAGATCCTAATACTATAATGCGACTTAAAAGAGACAGAAGTGCTAAATTAAGAAACGCTAAAATAAGATTATCTAATATAAAACTTGATGAAATAGCACAAGTTATGCGAGGTAAATCTAAATGGATAAAACACTAAAATTAAATGGCAGAAGTTAAAAACTCGTTTTTATCGTCTAAAATGAATAAAGATTTAGACGATAGATTAATTCCCAATGGTCAATACAGAAACGCTATAAATGTTTCTATTAATAAATCAACAGGAGAAAACGTAGGTACAGCACAAACTGTTTTAGGTAACGAACAAACAATAGATTTTAGCACTTCTTTAAATGCTGCTAGTTTAGAGGTTATAGGTGTTTTTCCTGATGAAGTTTCTAACACTATATATGCTGTATTAACAAATAATATAATAGACCCATATGTTCCAACCGGAGCCGTTGGTAATAACGCTGATTATCCTGCTAATCAAAGTTCTATAACAAACGGACCTATAGAAATAACAGTAGCAGGTGCTACATATACAAATGAAATAAATGGTACAACAACCGCTGTATCAGGTTCTGGTACAGGATTAACAGTTTCAGTTACAGTTGATGGATCTGGAGCAATAACAGAAGCTATAATTCAAACGTTTGGTTCTGGCTATGCTGTAAATGATGTTGTTCAAATAAACGGAGGGAATTCAGCAGCTAGATTAACTATTAAATCTATTTTACCAAATGATCATTTTATAGTTGCTTATAACATAACAACTACAAATCTTGTTACTATAGTACAAGGTTCTTTTTTAAACTTTTCAACATTATACCCTATTACGGGTATTAATTTGTTAGAAGAATTATTGTTTTTTACAGACAATAGAAACCAACCTAGAAAAATAAATATAACTAGAACACCTCCGTATTATACAACAGAAGATCAAATATCTGTTGCTAAATATTATCCATATGAAACAATAGAACTATATCAACCAAGTTCAGTTACTGGCGCTATTGTTCAAACAGAATCAATAAATGCTGTGTCTAATAGTAATGTTATAACATTTAATCCCGCGGCTAGCGGCGCTGCTCCAACAATTTCTTTAGGTGTAACGGGAACAGCAGCAACTTTATTAGCAGCAGGTCAAGGATATGCAACAGCAGCAAGTGTTCCTGTAGAAGGAGGATCTGGAGCAGGTTTACTTATTCAAATTCTAACAGTTTCTGCATCAGGTCAAGGCATTGCAACTTTTCAAATAGTTAATGAAGGCGTTGGATATGTAACGGGTGATATAGTAACCGTTGTTCAAGGATCTAGTAGTAATACAGCTGAATTAACAATAAGTGTAGTAAAAGAAAATACTTTTATAACAGATGTAACAAATTGGCCAAATTCAATAACTGTTAATCAAACTCAAGATCTTCCTGCTGGAATGAGTATTAAGCTTTCAGAGCCCGAAACCACTATGCAGGATGCTATAAGTGAGTATCTTCCTGTTGAAGCAAATGCTGGAGGAACAGGCTTTTTTTCAGTTAACTCCCAAACAAATTTTAGCGTAGCAATAGAGTCTTACGTTGGTTCTAGTGAAATTATTGGTTCTAATATATTTTTAAGAAATGCAGCGGGAAATTATATAGATACAAATACAAAAGTTACTGCAAAAACAACTTCAGGTACTGATTTTGTTATAGTAGCCAGTGCTTCACTAAATAGTTTTTCAGAATATGTAGCAAATGCTGTTGTTAGATTTGCAATACCAAATCCTTATTTTAATCAAGTATTTAAAGACAATGCAAATATAGATTTTCTTAGTGATAAGTTTGTAAGGTTTTCATATAGATATAGGTTTGATGACGGCGAATATTCTTTAATGGCGCCTTTCACGCAACCATGTTTTATACCAGAACAAGACGGTTATTTTATTGGTGCCGATATAAATGGTGATGGAGTTTCTGATACTGAAAAAGCCTACAGAAGCACAGAGGTTAGTTTTATGGAAAATAAAGTTAATAAAATACTTTTAAATATTCCTCTACCTTCAAGTGCAAGTTCTTTGAGTTCTAGTTTTAAAGTAACAGAAATAGACATATTATATAAAGAGTCAGATCAAACAACTATAAAAGTAGTTGATTCTGTTCCTCTTTTAAATAATGTTCAAGGTACTAGTGATTATTATCAATATGAATATGGTTCTAAACCTCCATTTAAAACATTACCACAAAGTGATACTGTAAGAGTTTTTGATAAAATACCTGTAAAAGCAGTGTCTCAAGAAATAGCTAGCAATAGGGTTATATATGGTAATTTTCAAGATAAACACACTCCTCCATCTTTTTTAAATTACACACTTGCAGCAGGGGCTAAAGGTGTTGTTGGAGCAACTGTAGATCCAAAGTTTACAATATCAAATAATAAGGTAACCAATTATACTAGTTTAGTAGAATATCCTAATGCCTCACTTAAAGAAAATAGAACATATGAAGTAGGCGTAGTATTGGCTGATAGATTTGGAAGACAGTCTACTGTTATTTTTTCTAGAACAAAACTATCTCTTTTGCCTAGTTTCATTGCTTCTTCTCGCTACTCACCATATAGATCTCTTGGAGATAATGAAGTTACTTCTACAAATCCTTCAGGAGGAATTTTAAATTTTGATGGAGATTCTTTAAAAATACAATTTATAGACATTATAAATAGTTTTAAAAACCAAACTACTGGAGTTCCAGGTTTATATAATGGTGATTCTAATTCTCAAGACTATAATCCTCTTGGTTGGTATTCTTTTAAAATAGTTGTAAAACAAACAGAGCAAGATTATTATAACGTTTATATTCCAATGGCAATGGCAGCTTATCCTTTAGATCGTACTAAGGAAATAAACACGACATCTCATATAGTTTTATATAATGATAATATAAATAAAATTCCTAGAGATTTACAAGAAGTTGGACCTACTCAAAAAGAGTTTCCTAGTAGCGTTAGAATGTTTGGTAGAGTAAACAACCCTGACAACATTAGTACTATAAGTCAGTTTTATCCAGATAGAGCCGCTAGTTTATCTACAACAATAGCTACTATAAAAGATTTATTTGATTTTCAAGAATTTCCTGATCTTGCTCCTCCAGCTCCGGCTAGCGCATATGTTTTTTATAACTATGATTACACCGGTGGTAATGGTGGTGGTGGTACTACTAGTTTTACTACATCTGATGGCAGTTCTTTAGTAGCTAGAATAGAAAGTTCAAATGATACAAAGTTTGGACAGCAAGTTCCACTAGTTGGCTATTACAGTGGTAAGCCTAAATTAAATGTTTTTGAAACAGCGCCAACTATTTCTAATTTAGATATATACTATGAAACATCAACGGCTGGAAGAATAGATTTATTAAACAAAGCTATAGCCGAAGGTCCAGCAGCTAATATATTTACTACATTAACATACTTTACTTTTATATTAAATGAAGGTTTCATAGGAAGAAATGCAGACCCCGCTAATCCAGGTTCGTTTAATATTAATACAAGATGTACAACTCCTTTTCAACCTGTAAATTTCAATGGTGCTGCTTTAGGCGTAGCTTCAGAAAACGCATGTGAGATTTTATCTGTTGTTAACCAAAATGGCAGTGAAACTAATGAAAATGGAGTTCCATATCTTGCAAACCCTAGTACAGGGGTTTCATCTGATGGTATTTTTGGTGTTGAACAAGTTTTAGATAGTACCGGTAATGCTACTGGGCAGTTTAGAATTGTATTAACTAAAGCTGGCTTAGCGGATGGTGGAACTGCGGTTGCTACAACTCCTGGTCTTGTTGTTGCAGGCGGAAATGGTAATACAGGTTCTTATAATTATACTTTTGTTTTAAAATTTGAAAACCCAGCAGCTGCAGATCCTTTTATTTTTGAATTTACTGGAACACTAGAAAATTTATTTCCTCCGTCAACATGTCCACTACCTACGCCTGCTAATGGAATTCAAGTAATAGATATAGATGCAAATAAAAGTTATCCATGCTGTTGCACTCCCGCGGGTTGTAATCCTGTAGAAATACCTCCTACTGTTTTTGATTTAGCAGAAGGTCAAATTGGACCTCTTTTCGGTGTTATTTGTGAGAACGGATCTGGCACTGATAGTTTAGACAGGTTAGATATGACTTTTTCTATTATAAGCTTAATAGAAACTACTGTTTCCGGACTAGACATTGTGTACGATACTCCAGCTGAAATAGAACAGAGATTTATTATAACTCAAGGTCCTGGACCGGCAGGTTTTCCAGCACTTTCTAATCAACAAGCAGTAATAAGTGTTCCACAATTTAATCTTTTAGAAAATAACATAAAATATGTTCTTACTATAAGAGCTTGTGATGGTGGCACGCCTAATCTATGTGAGTTTTGTGATATAACATTTAGATTCTTAGAGCAACCTGTTGTTATATTTGATGACGGTGCCGCAACTACAGTTCCTGCACCACCTACTCCTCCTCCAATTTTACCTGGCGGTGTACTTTCTAATAGATATAGTTATGACATTTGTGGAGGTAGATACTGGAGTCCAATTGGAGGTGAAGGTTCAATTCCTGGTACCGCACAGTCAATGTTGTATTTTCCAATTAATGTTCAAACTCTTTATGCAGACGTTAAATTCAGGCTTGAAGGTGTTTTATATAATTCAGCTACTACCGCCGAAGTGGTGATCCCAGGTGATATTGCAATTAATATTGTGTTTGCTGAAGGCGGATATGATGCAGAGCCTTTACAAGTTTTTAACGATAATGCAGCTGGTGTTTATGCTGAGCCACCTGATAGTATCCCGATTGTTGGGTCAAATGGTATTAGACATGTAATATCAGGTCCAACAACAATACCAGCTAATGGGGTGGTTAATTTTACCTCAACCAGTACTCTTAGATTAAATGTAACAGAAAATAATCAAGGATGGGGATCTCAAGGTAGTGGTGATGTAACAAATGTTGGAATGAATGTTTTTGGATTTGGAGACGAATATTGCTTTGGAAATACTAAAAAACCAGTTGTTGAAGTACGTTTAAGAGCTATGGTACCATAGTAAAAAAAATAAATAAAAAGTAATAATAAATATGGCAGCTATTTTAGAAGTAAAGTATTTTAATTCTTTTATATTAAAGAATCAAGTTCCTAATGTCGTGGCATCTGTGAGAGACATTACATCTGATATTTGGAATGGATCTCATGGTATACCAAAACAGATAGGTGGTTTTCCAATAGAGATAAACATTAATTATAATAAAAGCTGGTATTTAGAGGAATCAAGAATAAGAGCTGGATTTAATAATACATCAACCGATTATGGCGTTAGAGCTTATTTAGTAGAAGAAGAACCAAATTCTAGTATAAGATTTAATTCTTTAATATATTCTGGAATTTATAACTCTAGAACAGGTGTAAACAATACAAATGTATTTAGTGTAGCAGAAGATATTACTAAAAGTTTAGATCCGGCTAATGGATCAATACAAAAACTGTATGCTGAAGATACTAATTTAATTATATTTCAACAATATAAAGTAAATAAAGCTCTTATAGATAAAGACGCTATATATAGTGCAGAAGGTGGTGGTCTACCTGTTAGTTCTTTTAAAACTGTTATAGGTCAAACAGTTCCTTTTGCGGGTAATTACGGTATTGGAAATAATCCTGAAAGCTTTGCTGTTTATGGATATAATAAGTATTTTGTAGATCCAAACCAAAACGTTGTTATGAGATTAGGAGCTCAAGGTTTAGAAGAAATATCTAGAGCAGGTATGAACGGATTTTTTAGAAACCAAATAGTTAATGTAAATAGTTCTTCTGCTGGTTTAGGTAAATTAATAGGTGGATGGGATATTTATAATAAAGAATATGTTTTATCAATCCAACCTTCTGATAGCGCTTTAGAGTTATCTGAACCTACTTTATCTTATGATGAAAGAGCTCAAGGTTGGATTAGTTTTTATAGCTACAAGCCTAGTCAATCATTTAGTATAAGAAACCAACATTATACAACAAGCAGAAGTGCTTTGTTTTTACATAACGCTCAAAACAATATTTATAATACCTTTTATGGTGTTTCGACTCCTTCGTCTATAGATTTTACTTTTAATCCTCAGGTGAGTAATTCAAAAGTATTTAATACAGTTAATTATGAAGGCTCTAATGGCTGGCAGGTTAATTCATTTGTTTCTGATGAAACAGGACCAGGTAATTATAGTTCTATTTCAGGTTTTACTACAGACACAACGGTTCAAGTTTTAAGTTATACACAAGGTGCTTATGATTCTTCTGTTCCTCCTTTAACAGGCGCAGCTGCTCTTACATCAACAGCTATTCAACCTGTTTTTAGAGCAGGTTTCTATAGAAAAGAAAATAAATATTGTGCTAATTTAATAAATAACAGTCTTGTTGCAGAAGGTGAAATTGTTTTTGGTAATCAAATTTCTGGTATCAAAGGGTTTTTTGCAAACGTAAAAATATCAACAGATACAACGACAGATCCTAATGGTTTTAAAGAATTGTTTGCAGTATCATCTAACTACACTTTTTCAAGTGGATATTAATAATAAAAATAAATAATTATGCCAGCATCATTAATAATAGGTGGCGCCTTAAAACTAGGTAGTGCTATATTTGGCTCAAGAGCAAGAAGAAGAAGAGCAAGAGCTTTAGCTCGACAATTAAAAGCAGAAAATGCAAAATTAAGTCAGCTAGAGAGTACTAGACAGCAAATTGTAAATCCATATGGAAATGTTGAAGACGTTTCTGCTCTAGCAACATCTTTAGAATCTAAAGTATCTAATCCTTTTGCTAATTTAAGCGTTGCTACTAAAGCAGCAGAGATACAAATGGAGCAATCTGATATTGCTCTAGCAAACACGTTAGATACATTGAGATCAACTGGCGCGGGTGCTGGTGGCGCAACCGCATTAGCTCAAGCAGCTTTACAAAGTAAACAGGGTGTAGCGGCTAGTATTGAAACTCAAGAAGCTCAAAACGAAAAAATGAGAGCTCAAGGACAGCAAGCTATGGAGCAACAACAATTAGCTGATGCTCAAAGAATACAAGGAATTCAGGTGGCTGAACAAGGTAGAGTGCAGCAGTTAGAAGGATATGGTAGAAATATACAAATGCAAATGACAGAAGCTAGACAACAAGATGGCATAAATTATCAAAGAGATAAAATAGCTGCATTAACAGGCGCTAAAAATAAAGCACAAAACTCTTCAACAAATGCTACTACAGGTATGTTGTCTCAACTTGGCAGCGGCTTAATGGGTTTTTAAATATTTAAAATAAATGGAAAACAAAAATATAGCAAATAATTTATTTTTACTTCAAAGAAACGAAAGCAATGCGTTAGGTTATAATAAAAACTTTTTAGCACATGGTTATGATGTTGATTTCGATATACTTGGTAAAGCATATGAATATACAGGAAGATCTTATGCTAAATTAACCATAGCTATAGAAAACAATAATTGCACTTCACCAAACTGTGAGTATGAAAGAAAACAATTAAAAATACTAAAAGAAGCTCCAGCTTTATCTATAGAGTTTATGTCAGAACTTTTTTCACAATTAGAAGTAACTGAAAGCAACAACTTTGATCCTAACAATAATTTTAAGTATACTGTTGCTAATTCAATAATTACAGAAAAACCTGGTTTTGCTAAAAACTATGGCTACGATGTTAGATTAAATTTAATAGATGATGGTTCGCAAGAAATGGTTTTTACTGGTCCTTTACTACAAGAACCTCTTGTCATTAACAGCGTTGCATTACAATCTTTGCAGCAAACTGGTACTAGTATTGTAGCAGACACTCCTGATATAAATAAATTAATGCTAGCCATAATGCCTCAAGTAGGTTTATTTGATCCTGAAATGGTTGTAGATGGTGAATTATCTCCAAACGCTGAAATATCCGAAGAATTTATTCTTAAAAACATAGACGGTACTTTTGACTATAAAATAATAGACATAGGAAACGGTCTAGGTAGAAACGTCTTACAATTTGACATGGATAAAATAAAAAGAAAGGCTATGCCTTTTTTAAATGCAGAAGTTGCAGGTACACTTTCAGCAGAGCAAAATGCTGTAGCACTTTGGAACGTTTATTTAGCACAAGGCACGAGCGTAGAAGAAGATGATCAAATGGTGCAAAATGCTAATGCTGCTAGTAAAAGCTGGAGTTACGAAAAAGATTTACCGCTTGATCAAAACAAGAAGAAAAAGTTTGAAAAAAGTTTTATAGATTATTTTATGAATAACTATGTAAAACAATTTATTACAAATAGACTACCTACAGTAACAGAAGACGCTGCTGTATTTGATTTAGCAGAAGCTAAAAAAGCTAAAGCTCAAAAGTTTTTACAAGATAACAAATTAACTTAAATTAAATGACATTAGAAGAAAAAACTATAGAACTTCAGTCTCAGTTTCCTCCTTTAAAAATTGAGCAAATTATAGAAATTCTTAAAAACTTCAAACCTGATGAAGAGGTTGTAGAAGAGGCTGAAGAAACTCCTACAGAAGAAGTTGTAAGTGAAA
>Ga0209337_1003395_pt1 | contig 11260 bp, 5 predicted proteins | sample LinPmetageLP53_FD_184044 | JGI IMG/M metagenome (GOLD analysis project Ga0209337, IMG submission 184044) | Marine viral communities from the Pacific Ocean - LP-53 (SPAdes) (version 2) | ecosystem: Environmental > Aquatic > Marine > Oceanic | place: Pacific Ocean | collected 2010-02-08 | reverse complement strand
TACAGCAATTTTGTCTGATTCGGATGTTGCTTCTATAACAGCAACAAGAGGTGCAATGAACCAAGCAGCTTCAGTACCACAATTCATTGGTGATTCTGAAGCAGCACAATCAATTACAGTATCAGGGACACAGTTTCAAATTACTGGTAAAGAATTATTAAGTGCTGATAAACAATGTACAATATTATTTATTGGAAATGAGACGGGTGGTAGAGCATCAGTTACAGTAACAATTAAGAAAGTTGAAGTAGCAACCACAACAGGTAATATGTATGATTAATATGAAAACAAGAAAGTAAATTATGGCTAGAAGTAGATACAGTAGAACCAGTAGAGTAAGCAGATATAGTAGAAGAAGAGCCCCTAGAGGAAGATCTGCTACATCACAAGTAGAGCAGTTGGCAAGACAAATGGCCAACCAAATTATAAGAGAACGTGAACAAGCAAGAGCACGTCAAAGATTAGGAAGAATATTTACTGATTTTGATCCTACTGACGATATATTACCTAATAATGTTGAAACAGTGACACGTGGATTGTTTGCAGGTAATACAGGTAGTTTAACTCAAATGTATACATCATCTCTTTTAACGGCTACCCAAAAAACATACTTCCAAGAAATTTTTAGTACTAATGACCCTATTATTAATACTGCTGCTAATAGTGAATTATCAATAGCATATGGACATTTTAATGGATCGGGGTCAAGAGACTTATCAGGAAATTTAAACAATGATACTCCATCACGTGCTATATATAAACAATATGCACAAATATTATTAGCACCAAATGATAAAAAGTTTACATTTAATGGAGTAGATTCAGACCATATATATGTGTTAAACTTCAATCGTGCTAGAATGAGAGAAAAATTAGATCCAGGTAATTTTGAATTAACATTAGCACAATTGTCCGGATCATTAGGACATTTATCTGCAGGAAATAATCATACAGGATCGGCAGTTAAATTATCCGGATTAGGATTATATCATACAATTATTGATGATTCTTCTTTAACATCTGGAGGTAGTGTTAATGAAGCTGGATTAGTATATAATTTAGTTTCTGGATCAATTGATAGTGGAACATCTATTCATAGTTCAGCAGCTCCAAAATATTATGGATTATTATATCCACAACATGGCGTAGCAATTCTTAATGCTGATTCATTAGATGATACATTTACATCAGGAGGTGTTAATTTTCAGTCCGTTACAGGATCAGGAGTGCAGGGAGATAATGCAGTAAAATTATTTGCTTCATTATCTGGTTCAAATGTTTTAACACCAACTACAGCAGATGGTGGAATCCAAGGAAGATCTTCAGAACAAGTTAAATCAACATATTACTTTGTTAGAATTAAAAATGCAGAATATAATTATTCTAATAATCCTTCCTTTATAACAGGATCATTAGGTGAATTATTTTTCAATACATTTATTCAAGACCCTCAAGTATATATTACAACTGTAGGAATGTATAATACTAGACGAGAATTATTAGCGACTGCAAAAGTATCACAACCGTTATTAAAAAATTATACAAGAGAAGCTCTTATTAAAGTTAAGTTAGACTTCTAAATTAAATTAGTAAGATGATATGCCAATTATTCCATCAGTATTTCAGCCAATTAGGTCAAATGATTATCAGCAAAGGCCGGTTAAAGCTTATAAACGTTACCGAATAATCTCTTCCGGATTTAATCTTAATGAAGGATATATTCGTCACAAAGCATTATATCGTAAAACAACTCCACATATATTTTCTAATACCGGGTTAGGGGTAGGATCACTTTCATATCCTATTAATTCTGAAACTAATACAAATCAACATGTTGTATGGAACACAATTAATCATCGTTATTATAAAAACAATAATCCAGCATTTGCTGCAGATTTTTTAGATATAAGTCAGCAACAAAGATTTTTATGGCATTCGGCATCAATATTTACTGCACCATATGGGCAAGTTGGCGAAAAAATAAAACACGGAACGTTTGAAATTACATCATCAGTAGGAGGTATCTATACTTATTTATCAGATGATGCTAATGGCAATCTTCGTGACCCAGCTATTACATCAGCTAATTTTGCATCTTCTAGTAGAAACTTCTTTTATATGACACTTAATAAAATGTATCAAGAATTTAATGAGTATAGTGATATAGGAAATGATGCAGCTATATCAGGGAGTGTTGTTCCTTATAAATTAAATTCTGTTGATAATTTTGGGTCTGCAGAAAATGGTATGGAAGTTACGCCGGGCGTAAAAACATCTGGGATTGATTCTTCTCAGATAAAAGATTCGGGTATTGCTGGTTTATTAAATAATGGACAATATATACGTATACCTCATCATGATAAATTTGATAGATTTGGTAAATGTGATGACTGGACAATTTCATTTTGGTATTGTTCTAAAAATTCAAATCATATATCACATAAAGAAATTATATCTAAATATGGAATAAAATCTGAACAGTATTTAGATAGTATTGATAAGAAACGAAAGTTTCGTGATGTAACTATTTCTAGAAGTATTAATTTACAAAATACAAAAACTCCATTTGTTATATCTGTTGATAGAAGTGGTAGTAGTTCGAGTAGTTTTAGTTTTAATGCATCAGATGGTGGAAATAAATTACATATATCATCATCAATATTTGCATCGCCAAATGATACGTGGAATCATATTGCAGTAAGAAATTCTGCATCTTTATGTCAAATGTTTATTGACGGCGTTTCAACAAATACAACATCTGGGTCAATACCACAAGGTATAACAGCTAATTCAGCTGATGTTATGATTGGTAGTGTTAATGGTAAGGATATGTTTGCATCTGACCCAAGTCATCGTGTTTCAGAAATTCGAATGTATGATTATGCTGTAAGTTCATTAGGATTAACTTCCTTAGCTAATAGAAATTATTTATCCGGATCATTATATCAAACAAATGTAGCCGGCAATGTATTTTATAGAAATGGTCAATTGGTAATATCATCTCCAATGCCTAAATATCATAGTGGGTCTGGAATATTTGAAAATACATGGGATATGAAATATAGAGGTACTCATCAAATATATGAAAATGAATGTCTGATACGTGTCCCTAAGGATATATTTAATGTTACGATGAATCCAACATCTACATACAGGCCAAGTACAGTTGGTGATCCGTGTTCTACAAATCAAACTAATTTGGTGCCTGGTGAATTACGTAAACATTTATTTGTATCCGGAACATTAAAACCTTATATAACAACTATTGGGTTATATGATGATAACGCACGAATATTGGCAATAGGAAAATTAGCACAACCTATACAGAAAAATCCAGATGTTGATATGAATTTTATTGTTAGGTGGGACTACTAGATATTTATATTAAATAAAGAATAAGTTATGGCATGGAGATCAAAATCCAAATTGCGTTCAAATGCAATTAAACATGGTTATAGAAGTGGCTTCGAACATAAAGTATCGGACCAGTTGAAAGAAAACAAAGTTAAATTTGAATATGAAACTACGGTTATAGGTTATATAAAACCAGAAACCAAGCATACATATACAATTGATTTTACTTTACCCAATGGCATCTTAGTTGAAACAAAAGGAAGATGGGTTCTTGAAGATCGTAAAAAACATTTACTCATTAAAAAACAACACCCAGAACTAGATATTAGAATGGTATTCCAATCTTCAAAGACAAAGATAAGGAAAGGGTCAAAAACTACTTATGGAATGTATTGTGATAAACATGATATTCCATGGGCAGAGAAGACTATTCCGGAAAGTTGGTTGAATGAGAAAAAAAGCTTGTCAAAAGGTTGATCTTACGAGATATTTTTAATATATTCATATTAATAAAATTTTTTATTTAATTTATTTAAAGAAAAACATTATTATTGAAAGTATTGAAATGATAATGCAAAGTATAATTAATTAATTCGCAAATGAGCAAATTCTCTATCATAAGTCTTCTTGAATCTGTAATGGGTAGAGGGAAGATTAATTCTAATGATAATATCGCATTTCATTGTCCTTTCTGCCATACTAGTAAAAAGAAGATGGAAGTTAATATTGTAACTCAATATTGGCATTGTTGGGTATGTAATGCTGCAGGTAGAAAACTTCCTATACTATTTCGTAAGTTAAATGTTCAACGAGAGAAGATAGCTAAACTAGTTGAATTTTTAGATGATGTAGAATGGAAGCCTACAAAAACAACCACAGATACACCAGTATTACATTTACCAGAAGGATATAGACCATTATGGAAATTACAAGAAATGAGTCCGGAATTCCGGAATGCAATTCATTATCTAAAAGGAAGGAATATTGGCATACATGATATTCTAAAATATAGAATTGGTTATTGTAGAAAAGGGTCTTATAAAGGTAAGATAATTATTCCTAGTTATGATGCAAATGGAAGTTTAAATTACTTTGTAGCACGTGCATATTATACTGAAGATAAATGGAAACATAAAAATCCACCAGCATCAAAAGATATTGTAGGATTTGAATTACATATTAATTGGAATATGCCAATTATATTAGTAGAGGGGGCATTTGATGCTATAACAATTAAAAGAAATGTTATTCCTTTATTTGGAAAAACGATATCAAATACTTTAAAGAAACGTATTGTTGAAAAGGGTGTACAAAAAATCTATATATGTTTAGATTTAGACGCACGTAAACAAGCTTTGGATACTGCGCAATATTTTATGTCTAATGGATTGGATGTATATTTTGTAGATATAACAGGAAAAGATCCTAGTGAATTAGGGTTTGAAAAAATAACCAACATATTAAATATAACTGAAAAAATGAGTGAAACAAAATTAATGGAACAAAAGATATTATGCGCACTATAGATACTGGAATAGATATGATTGATAAAATTTATCATATTGCTGATGTACATGTTAGAAATGTGAAAAGACATAAAGAATATCGATTAGTTTTTAAAAGATTATATTCTTATATTAAAAAAACAAAAACAAAAGATTCTTTAATATACGTTGCTGGTGATATAGTACATGCAAAAACAGACATGTCTCCCGAATTAATAAATGTTGTATCAGATTTCTTTAAAAAATTGGCTGATCTAGCACCTACAATTGTTATTACAGGTAACCATGATTGTAACTTAAATAATAGTTATAGACTCGATGCCCTAAGTCCTATTGTTAAAGCCTTGAATCATCAGAATCTACACTATCTTAAAGACAATGGTATATATTGTATTTCCGGAGTACACTTCAACGTAATGTCGGTGTTTGATAAGCCAATAGACTATATTAAAGCTGACGATTTTGATGGAAATTATAAGATTGCATTACATCATGGTTCGGTGCATAATGCATCAACTGATGCAGGATTCGTACTAAGTAATACTCATGTAACTACAAATATATTTGATGGCCATGATTTAGTATTGTTAGGGGATATTCATAAACCACAATACTTAAATGATGAAAAAACTATAGCTTATGCTGGATCATTAATACAACAAAATCACGGAGAATCATTAGGACATGGAATAATGGTATGGGATCTAGCAACTAAGAAATGCGAATTTATTGATATACCAAATGATTATGGATATTATACATATCAGATAGATGATGGTAAAATATTAAACCCAAGTAATAAAATACCGTTACGTCCTAGACTCCGATTAAAGGTAAAGGATACAGATTCTGCTACTTTAAAAGAACTAGTTGCAAAAATCAAATCTGAATATAAAGTGCAAGATATTTCAATTCAGAAAATTAATGCATTAAATACAAATGACGAAAAAAAGAAGATTAATTTTGGAAATATAAGAGATGTAGAATGGCAAAACAAAGTAATCACAGAATTCTTAGCAGATGAATTTGCGTTAGATGATGAACTATTAGATACGATCCGCCATATTAATAGAACAGTACATAGTAAATTGCCAACTAGTACGTTGACTAGAAATATTACATGGACTCCTAAAAAGTTTGAGTTTTCAAATATGTTTAGTTATGGTCCTAATAATACTATTGATTTTTCAAATATGAATGGGCTGTATGGAGTATTTGCTCCTAATGCAACTGGCAAATCAACATTGTTGGATGCATTATCATTTGCGTGTTTTGATAAATGTAGTAGGACTAAAAAAGCAAAACATGTTTTAAATAATAAAAAATCTAATTTCCATTGTAAGTTTGAATTCGAGTTAGGAAAATATAATTATTTTATAGAACGAAAAGCTAAAAAACATGGTAATGGCCATGTAAAAGTTAATGTAGATTTTTGGAGAGTTGATAGTTCCGGTAACGAAGAAAATTTAAACGGAGATCAGAGAGATTCAACAAATAAAAGTATACAGCAGTATTTAGGTACTTATGATGATTTTGTATTAACGGCATTATCATTACAAAATAATAATACAGGGTTTATTGATAAAAGTCAAAGAGAAAGAAAAGAATTATTATCACAATTTTTAGATATTGATATATTTGAACAACAATATCAAATTGGTCATGATGAGATAAAGGATACAGCAGCATTAATTCGTGAATATAAAAGAAAAGATTTTTCAACAGATTTATCTGCTGCAACAGATATAATTACTCAATATACAGGTTCGTATGAAGAAATGAAAATTGATAAGGTAGAACATGAAGAAATGAAAACTAATCTTAATGATATCATTTTTGCCATGGCTGAAGAATTAAAAAAGGTAGATGATAGTTTATCAGAACCTAGTGATATCTTATATGAAATAACTCAATCAAATGATAATATAGGAAATTTAAAATCTGATAGAGATGGACAAAAAGAATTAATTCGTGAACAAAAGAAATTAATTAAAGAGTCTAATCAAAAGATTGATAAAGTTGATGTGGATAAATTAAATAAACAAATTACTGATTTAATAAAATATAAAGCAGATGTCATTACATTAAAAAATGCATTAAAGGTAAAACAGTTAAAGATACAACATGCACAGAAAATGGTATCTAAATTGGATAAACATGAATGGGATGAAGATTGTAGTTTTTGTATGGCTAATCCATGGTTAAAAGAAACTAAACAAATTGCAGATTATTTACCAAAATTAATAGACGAAGAACAACAAATATTATTTGATATTGATGATATAGCAGAAACAATTATTAACATTGAAAAAAATATGCCTAAAGAAAAGTTAGAGTTTTTATCAGGAATGAAACATTCATTAGGAATAAGTAATGGGACATTAATTGCGTATGAACATCAATTAGAAAAATGTAAATGGGATATTGAAATAGTTAATAATAATATTCATGATCTAAAAAAACAACTATCTAAATCACAAAAACAGAAATCTAATATTGAATTTAATAAAAATAAAAATATTGAAATTCAGGAAATTAGAGATGAGATAACATCAGTTAATTCAGAATTGGGACAGTTAGATTCGACATTATTAACATTGTCTGGCAAATTAAAAATGGCAGAAAAAACCAAACAAGATGCACAAGATGGTATTAATAGATTAAAAGAATTAGAGCAACAATATCAAGGATATGAATATTATCAAAAGGCTGTTAATAGAGATGGAGTTCCATATCATTTAATAACAAAAGCATTGCCACAAATAGAATCTGAAATAAATAATATATTAAATCAAGTTGTTGAATTTACAATAGTATTACATACAGATGGTAAAAATATAAATGCACATATTGTATATGATGATGATAATTATTGGCCATTAGAATTGACTTCCGGAATGGAGAAATTTATTTCGTCATTAGCTATTAGAACATCTTTAATTAATGTATCAAATCTACCAAGACCAAATTTTATTGCGATTGATGAAGGGTTTGGAGTATTAGATTCTGAAAACCTCAATTCAATGTTTATGTTATTTGAATATCTTAAGTCACAATTTGGCTTTATTATGTGTATATCACATATTGATGCTATGCGAGATATAGTTGATAAATTAATTGAAATTAAGAAAGCCAACGGATACTCTGAAATCGACTTTACCTGATATTTATATTAAATTAATGAATTATCTGATAAACGAGTTTATTTGACCAAGATAGATAGAAATCAAATAAAAATGTAAAGATATACCAGATAATACGGTCGATTCAAATTAAAGTAAAGGAGTAGCAATAATGCCAGCTGGATCATGGAATCTAGGACGATTGAGGAAACGTGTTGAATACGTAGGCCTTAAGGACTTAGGAATAAATATAGTAGATCAATCTACATCTGCGGACCGATACTTTAATATTGTAGAATTTCCTACCACATTAACTGGTGGGAAAAATCTTTTTAAACTTAAAGCTAATGCAAATAGGTTAGTAAGAAATTCAAAATTACATATAGAAGTTTTAGATTCTAATAATAAACCAATCTATTATGAACCAATTAACTATCTCGAGGCAGATGGTACACGTGTAATTGCAATATATGTTTATCCTGATACACCATATGGTACAGCTACAGTATATGTTGCTGGTAGAGCTAGGGTCGACTTACGAGGAAGAAATTTAAGATATAGTCAAGATGTAAATGATCGAGACTATATTAATTATCCTAATGTAATATGGTCACGTACTGTAACACTAGCACCAGAACGGTTAAACTCAACCGAAATAATATTTACAAAAAAGCCAATATTAAATTTAAGAGAAGTTGTACAGCCTTATTTACAACCACAAAATTTAACCAATGTTGCAACTCAAAGTTTTGGTACTGGGTCATTCACAATATCACCTAAACCAACTAGTGTATCAACAACAGCTGTGTTTAATATGGCTCAGATAAGTGCTAAGAATGCAAATGTAAGTGCACCAGCAATGCAAGGCCAGGGTACAAGTGCCTCCCCTCCAGCATTTTATGGATTCCAATTAGCACCAAATGCAGCATCATTGGGAATGTCAAAAAATTCATTTAGTAATGCATCATCGACTACAACTGTTACAATAACAGCGACAGATGAGTCAGTATTTGAAACTGATACATCATTCTTTACCACAGAGATGTCACAAGGTGATATTATCACTATCACAAACCCGGGAGTTAGACCAGCATCACTTGGAGCATCATTAGATAGCACCGGCCGACTTATCCCTAGATCTCAAGATAGTGTAGATGGAGATTCTGCAGCAAACATGAATCAAACATATGCATTATCAGGATCATATCATTTTGTAATTAATCAAGTTGTTAATACAAAAAAAGCATTTGTAGTTTTAATGTCAGACCCTGCAGGATTCAGAAATATATCAGATTCTAATACTGGAGGTAAGTGGCAAGTAGAATTAGGAAAGTTAGGAGGCGGCGGCCAGATAATTGAATCGATAGAATCGTCGACAAATTATACATGTAGCTTTACATTACCATATGTTTTACAAATAACAGAACAGTCACAATCATTTGCAGAAATAAAAATTGCAGATATTGAACCAGCAACTGGGGATGTATATAAACTAAAAACATTTTACAAGCCAGGCGGTGCATTTGGAAACTTTATAGATGCAGGAGATACAATTCTAGAACAACTAGAACTATTAGAAGATACGGGATCATATGAAGCCGGAGCACAAGATGGAGCACAGTATAATAGAACAGGGTTCTTCTCTAGCTTAGATGATTATCAGACATATTGGACATCTAGTCAAGGAGCACTTGCTCCTACAAATGAATTAACAGAAACATTCGAACCTGATGATTTAATGAGTGGAATTCGATTACAGGCAGCAAGTAATTACGGTACCAATGATTTTTCATATATCAGACTTAAAAATGAATATAGACCAAATTTAACAAGAGACACTCAGTACATATTAACTATTAATTCATTTGCTGATATGTCAACTATTTCAACAGACCCGAATGTAGTTAATAAACCACAGTTAGATATATATGTATCTGCTAGCACCGGTGTTATACAAGCAGATAATTTATCTATTGATTCATATGTGTCTACTGCAGCTGCTACATACGAAAATTCATTAACCGGCAATTTTGCAGATAATGGTCCATTTGGAACACGTATTGGGTCTATTCAATTAAATGTTAGTGCATCTTTAATCCCTGGTATTTTTAGATTTAATAGTACAGAAGATGTAGATGCGGTCGATCTATACCTAGTACAACGTAATGGTAGATTTAATGTAGGTAATATAAGTCTTAAGACATTTAACGAATCTAAGTTTACACCTAACTTTACTAGAATTAATTCTCGAATACCAACTCAGTTTTTAAATACACCTTTAACATTTAAAATAATATTTTTTGATTATCTTAATCAACAAGCAGAAACAGAGGCATTAATATATCCAGTAGTATTTACGGGAGAAAATACAGTAATAGGTGGTAATAATAATTTAATGACCGGATCTGTATTTATTGGTAATGCTGTTGGATCTGGTATACAATTAGCAGGAGTAAATTCAGCATTCATTAGATCAGTAGGATATGAAGGATTTAAGTCCGCATCAAGGACAGATCAGCCAGGTGGTTTTATGATCTATACAGGATCTGTATTACCAAATGCACCAGATGAATATGCTGGGACCGGTATAGAGATTGTACAAGATTCAGGTAGTTTCTTTAGATTTTCAACAGGGACAGATCCTGGGTTAGATATCAAAACACCTAAATTTTATTTTGGAGATGAAAGTAATAGTATTAGTGGTTCGAATGGAAATATAAAAATTAGTGGATCGAATGTATCTATAGATACTCCAACATTCTTTTTAGGAGATGCCTCTGCTCAAATTAGTGGTTCAAATGGAAATATAAAAATCAGTGGATCTAAGTTAGAAATGATTTCCGAGAAATTTTATTTAGGAGGTACAGCTGCATTTGTGTCCGGTGCTAATGGAAATATAGAAATTTCTTCTAGTGATTTCCATCTTAATAATGAAGGTCAAGTAATTATGCAAGGTACTATATCAGCAACGGCTGGTGGTACAATTGGAGGATGGTCAATAGGAAGTTCTTCTTTATCTGCAGGAACTGGTGATTCATTTGCATTAATTGATGCATCCAATAGGAAGTTAAGATTTGGAACAAAAAATACTTTATCTGATGCTAATACTGGTGCATATATTAGTACAGATGGTATTGCATTAGGAGCAAGTGAAAAACTTGTAATAAAGTCATCTGGACAAATAACAGGCTCAGATGTATTATTTGATGGAGGTGTTATTGGAGGATTTGAAGTATCTGCAGGACAGATAAGTGCTAGTAGTGGAGTGTTGGCATTAAA
>Ga0209337_1003393_pt1 | contig 11264 bp, 18 predicted proteins | sample LinPmetageLP53_FD_184044 | JGI IMG/M metagenome (GOLD analysis project Ga0209337, IMG submission 184044) | Marine viral communities from the Pacific Ocean - LP-53 (SPAdes) (version 2) | ecosystem: Environmental > Aquatic > Marine > Oceanic | place: Pacific Ocean | collected 2010-02-08 | reverse complement strand
AAGAGACAAGTTCTTAGATAGTTTCATTTTTTAATTCTATTTTTAGCTGTAAAGATAATACGTTCTTCCATCTTGGCTATTTTAACTCTTAATTGAACGTTTTCTTCTATTAACTCATTTATTTTTAGTTCTAATCCTTCAATTTTTTCCACCAGCATTTCAATATGACTGTCCTCTTTTTGAGCATTAATGTCAATCTTTTTTTTAATAATATTCCAAACTTCCTTAATTCCTAAAGCAGAAATCAAAGTGATTAAAATAGGATCATCCATACTTCTTGCGTATTTCACTTTTAATAATTATTATTCTTCTTCTATTGGTGGAGTTGGAAACGGATCTATTCCATGACCAGCTAATTCAGCTATCCACTCATCTTCATCTATAGTTTCATCTATAGGCCACTTACAATAAAGCTTTTGCTGAGGATCCACATAGCCATATCCTGTGACATCTTCTTTTGATGAATCAGCATACGCTATCCAATAAGTTCTAACAGCAGGATTGTCTATAGGAATATTACCATTCATAATATTTTAATCTATAGGGTCTGGTTCTGACCAAGCTGCAGTAGCCATTAAAGCTAAGCACTCATCTTGATTCATTACATCACCTACTATTGGTAAACTACCATCTGTAACAAAACTTGGAGTTACTCTATAACTTAACAACCCTTGAGTATTTGCTAAATTTCTTCTCATTGACTGAGCACTTTGCTGATCTACTTGAGAGAATAAAACTAAGTTTGTATCACTTAATTCGATTACTATATAACTTTTATTATTCATTTTTTTTATTTTAATATTTTAACTTGGTACATCTGTTGTTCTATCTAATACATCCATATTCTCAGAGAGGCCATTTGCTGCAGAGTAGGGAGCATCTCCAACAATTTCTATAGATGAAGTTCCTAAACCATTTGCAGAATATCCAACCCCATTTACAATGTCATCTTCTGTCATATTAACACTTACAGCATTGTTAGTTCCTATCTCGTCTAAACAAGTCCATTGAGATGTAGTTGCATTAAAAGAACTATTAGAACCTAATTGCCACCAAGCGGTTGGTTTAGTACCTGAAAAAGTATTTAAATTAGATGGAACACCTTGATTATATATCTCTGTAATTTCTGAAGAAGTTAAAGCAACACCACTCCAAATAGCTACATTTGATAAATTTCCATTATAATCAAACCCACCCGCACCATTTCTTTGTGCGCCTATAGTTAATGGTCCAGTTGCATCATTGGTAACTAAAGTTATTGTATTATTATAGCTTTGGTTTCCGTTTTTATAAACTTTTAAATTTGTCGCTGAATAATCTCCAATTAAAACTATATGTGTCCAAACATCATTAGGAATTAAAACTCCTGTGCTTATCCATCCGCCAGTTCTATAAAACCTTAAATTTCCATTATTATTATTAACACCCCAACCAGCCGTGAGTGTATAATTTTCTAACATTACATAATTACCTGTAACACTTGGATTTGTCCAAAATGAAATAGTAAAATCAACATTAGTTAATCTTAAATTACTTGAAAATGGAACTTCTAAAAACTGGTCAGTTCCATCAAAACTTAATGCGTAAGGACTATATCCAGATGTGTGCTGTAAGTTGCTTTGAACTAAGTTAGCTGAAGTCATATTAACACTTGTTCCATCGTTGCTACCAGCATAATCTTTTATTGTCCAGTTAGAACCATCAAAAGTATCTTGAGCGTTTAGTTTCCACCAAGATATAGGACTTAAAGAAGATATGTCTGCTGGACTTCCGTTATTATAAATAGTAGTTACTTGTGCAGGTGTTAAACCACTATTCCAAAAAGCTACATTTGACAACCTACCATTAATAAATGATGAACCTTGGTCTGCTCTTTTTCCTATTTGAAAATTATTATTCCAGCCAGATATAGTAAAAGGTTGAGTAGGAGTCCAGCTATTTCTTTCTATACCGTTTATATATATTTTTGCGTTAGTACCATCAAAAGTGCCTATAATATGAAACCATTCGCCCGTATTAACGTAACTTGATAGAGTTATTCTACTGTTATTCCAAGATAGATTTAAACCATTACCTAACTGAAAAATTAAAATTCCAGAAGCAAAATTTAATCCTGTTCCAAGATTAGAACTATTTTTATTTCCTATAATATCACCACTAAAAGTGACAAAATTAGCCCATACTGAATAAGTTATTTCTTGACCTCTTGCCATTGTAGAACCATTTGCAAAATTTATATAATCACCATCATTAGGGTTAAAATCAAATACATAATCTTGTAAACTATTATTGGGAACTAAATAATTAGCTCCGTTATCTACTGATTGGTCACCTAATTGATAGTAAGCTACTGGAGCTGGACTTAACGTCATAGGATTTGTAACAGCTGTTCCACCACCATAAAGAGTTTGTATTTGACTTGCTAAAAGTGTATAATCAAAAGTACAAAACTGGTCTAATTCACCTTCTAATGGATAAGAGTTAAATCCATTGCCAAGAAAACCATCTCCAGTAATAGCTTTAATATAATTGTTTCCAGGGTTTGTTACAGTACTTGTTTTTTTACTTCCGTTTATCCAAAATTCAGCTTTATCAGCATCAGCTACTATACTTGCATCAAAATTTAGTACAATATGATTCCATTCGTTATTATTAAGTCCACTTGTAGGTGTTGACCAAGTAGTATTATAACCTAGGCCGCCTGCTGTATAGAAAATCAACGATGTTGCGCTTGATTCTATCGCAACACCTCTATTTGCACCATTATATCTAAAATCTAAATGAATTAGGGCGCCATTAAAAGGCTTGGTTGAATCTAAGAAATCTGCTTTTATCCAATATGATATTGCAAAATTAATTATATCATTATCAAAAGGTTTTATTAAACCAACATTTACACTGTCATTTGTTCCGTCAAACTCCATAGAATAGTTAGAGATCTTATTTTGATTCTCGTTACTTGGTATACGCCATTGGTCGTTAAAAAATTCTGTACTCATAATTAATCTCCCATTCTATACCACTTTACAGGTGGTGTTGTTAAATCGTTTAAATCTGCTGTTTTATTTACTCCACCTACAACTGCTGTTGCATTGTAAATTCTTAATATGTCTGCTTCTGTTAATACAACATTAAAGTTTGCTACTTCGTCAATACTTCCAGGGAAGTTTCTGAATGGAGTATCTCTATAACCGCCAATTACTAACATTCTACTTCTTGACCAGTTTGGACTTGTAGGCGTGTTAGACAATGCTAGAGTAAAAGTATTTACACCATCTAAATATGCTTTAAAAGTGCCATAAGTCCCTACGCTTGTATCATAATTTATAGCTATATGATGCCAAGTATCATCATAAACATTTGTGCTTGATAAAGCTGTGTAACCACCATCATTTTGAAAGTACATCTCAGGAAAACCATTGTGAACTCCAAAATATTGAAATAATCCACTATTTGTTGAATTAGAACCTCCAACAAAATTACTATGTGAATAATTAACTCCTATACCAATTTTAAACCATAATGAAATAGTAATGTTTCCAAGTATTATACCCTCTGCTGCACTTGAATTATTAAACTCCCTTACTTTTATAAAATCATTTACCCCATCAAAAGACATAGAATTAAGGTTGTCTATTTGAACTAGTGGACCAACTATTTGTACAGTTTGTTCATTATAACAGCCATCTGCAAGAGTATATCTAATTGTTGTATTACCTTCGTTAGTTGCGTCAATTTCCCCTGTCGATGCATTAACAGGTATATTAGCTGCGTCACTACTTGAGAATATTCCACCTGTAAAGCTGCCGGTTGGTATTTGATCTTGGCCTGGTTCAAGAGGAGTTGTATATGCAAATGGCATAGTTGTACCAGGGTTGCCATCAGTAATAGTGTACCCAGCAGCTTCTAAAGCTAAAAGCTTAGAATTTACTACACTAGGAGAGTTTGTGATTTGAGAACTTGCCAAAGAAAAAGAAAAAGGTGTTGGTGCACCTATTAAATAATTTGTATCGTGAACTGCTCTTATAAAATTATCTGCTTGACATGGGGTTAATGTTCTGGAAAGACCTATAGTAGTTAAGTTAGTTAAATTAAGGTTTGTTGCAAATGTTAAAGGCCAATCTGGAAATGAATTATTAAAAGCAACAGTCCAATTAGTCATTAATGTAAAATCAATATCAGGGCCAAATGTTAAAAATGAAATTTCAGCACTTGTCCAATTAGCATAAGAACCGCCTGTAAACTTGATTTTAGCATTAGAATAATCAACTCCACCAGACACAGCTCCATTTTTCTTTATTTTAATACCATTGATGTGGTAGTTTAGGGTTGTACCATTTGCAGCTCCATAACCTGTAGAAATGTCAACATCTTCAAAAGATAAGGTTGTAGTATATTTTGCATTAGAAAACATTTGAGCTATCGTCTGATTTGCAGTAGTAGTAGGAGATTTACTTAAGCCTTTTATATTAGGAGATTCTCCCCAATTAATTTCTGCTAAAGAAATGCCATGATTTGAGAACATGTTTACAAAACCATTTGTTATTGCAGAATTAGCCCAGAATTGATCACTGAAATTATCTCCTTCTTGTATAGCCCAGAAGTCAGTGCTTTGAAACATATATTCAACTCGAGCAACAACACCTGACGTCCAAGTATTTAAACCTATTATTTTTCTGAAATTAGCCAATCTAAATGTTTGACCCCAATTAGAAGTAGTAGTTCCAGATCCAAACTCCCAGTCAGTCATGTTTAAACTTAAGTTATGATCTGTTCTTACATTACCTGGGTCCTCGTTAAATTGATCAAACATTAAATTGAGGGACAGATTGTTAGTACAAGCCATTTTCCAATTAGAGATATTTAAAGTCTTATCGTCTCCTACAACTCTAGTATTTTGAAAAGTGTGAATCATAGTCAATCCAGAAATGCTTGTTCTAAAGTCCCAATTACTAATATCACTATTGTCAGCATCTATTAGTGCCTCCTGAAACATACCGTTTCCCTGGGCAGCAGTTCCCCCAGTTGTAACTATAGTAGAATTAGAGAAATCTAAATTATTTGTTTGGAAATCGCAACCAGCAGCAACGGCTGTTCCAACTCTAAAAAACATACCAGCTACAGTATTCGTAAGTTTAACAATTCCAGTCCAGGTAATTTTAGTAACATTAGTACATCCGGAAAACATTTCACGAGCTTTCATCCCTTCAGAAAAATCCCAAGATGTCATATCAACTAACGCAAGAGATGTGCAACCTTTAAAGCAATAATCTAAATTCACTCCAGCTCCTGTTGAAATTCCTTTAAATGTTCCTGTTCCAAATGTGGTTAGGTTAACACAATCCTCAAAAGCATTATTTAAAGAATACCAAGGAGTTCCTCCCCAATCAATAACCTGAGTAACTAATTCCTCTCCAGAAGTAACACTAAAGTTATTTACAGGAGTTATAGAATCAAATGCGTTTATTTCAATATCATAAGTTCCTGGTCCAAACTCATTAGTAGCAGTAGTAGTAGTTAACGACTGAACTCCTGTTTCATCACCCCAATTTATTACTGAGTTTGGTGCAGCGGATGCTCCGTTTACAGTTTCTAGTGTTAATACTTGAGAATCTCCAGCTGGAACTAATATTCTAAACTTAAATCCTACATAAGGATCTTCAACTTCTAAAGTAAATGTAGCTGTATCAGCACAGAACTCTGATCCACTAGTATAAGTAATTACATAAGAATTTAATGCTGACTCAGATAAATCTATCTCACCTGTTGCTGCATTAATAGATAATCCCGAAGGAGTCGCACTAAATGTACCTGTGTTTATTCCAGGGCCTGTGCCTGTTATTGTTGGAGTTGGATTGACTCCGCTTTGTGGATAAGCTGAATTAGGATAAGTAAAAGTAGCAACTACATCTGAATCGTTTAACACAATAGTTTGAGTAGATGTTTTACCATCAAATGTATGACTCACTACAAATGTTCCAGTAACACCATAAGGGCTAAACGCACCAGTAGAAGTATTAAATCCAGATAATGCAGGACTTATTGACCAAGTTCCACCAGGATTTTTAGGAGTTGGCGTGTAAGTAGCATTATCGTCATCGCAAAATTGTTTTTGACCGTAAGAGAAGTCAGAAGGCAACCCTCTTGGTCCTCCGAACACACTACTTATTCCAATCCCAATCCCTGAACTCATATTACCACATTGCTATTATGTTCGATGCTGTAGTTGTGGTTTTTACTTTTAAAATTTGTATTGGCATAAATGTTCCAGCAGATATCTCAGTAAATGTAACCTCATTTCCTGCTGCCGTTTCTACAACTACATTTCCTTCTCCACCTACATAAAGAATTGCTCCTTCATTAAGATCGGATGAATATATATTGTAGTTTTTTGTTATTGCTACTGCTGTAGCTACTGATAAAACTGTGTCACTGTCAACTGCCGTTACTGTAGTAATGGCATCACGAACAGCTCCTGTTCCAGAATATATTACATCACCTACAGATGCAGTAGTTAAAAACTTTGCAGCACTATCTGTTAGTTTGCCAGCTGCAGCTGCTGTTGTTGCTCCAGTTGCTACTTGATTTGGCAGTGGTATAATAATATTGTTATCTGGTATAACGTTTATTGCTGCTGACGGTTGTAATTTTTGATAGGCCATTTTTTATGTAATTTCGTTGTTGTTATTATAAGGTAGAACCTCATTTAAAGTTTTTCTTCGTTTTGCACACCCACAGTCTTTTCCTTCAAATAATTTTGCTATCCCAGTTGCAGTAGTGAACTTATGAATCGTGTCTCCTAAACCTCTTGATTTTTCTTTTTCCAATTTAATGAATTTAACTTACCTTGCAAAGATAAGAATAAAATAATACTTAAATGAAACATGACTTTTTAAAACATTGGAGGGTCGTTAGATACTTAATAAAAAAACAATATGGTCTATCTCAGCAAGATTTAGAGCTGCTTCTTTTTTTACATAGCGAAGGTAGATTTACTAATGATGACTTTCACTGGTATGATACTATTGTATCTTGGGATCCTAAAAAATTTGTAAGATTAAAGAAAGAAGGATGGATAAAGCAATGGAGAACTAATTCAGGTAGATCAAAAGCCATATATGAATTAACTCATAAAGGTAAAATTGCTATGGGAAGAGTTTATAGATTACTGCTTGAAGAAGAAAGATTTCCAGAAAGCACTAGAAACCCTGTGAGTAAGCCTAAAAGAAGTTCTGAATATAGATACTTTAATGCAATGAAGAAAATAAATAGAGAGAATCCTACTTAAGGCAACATTCCTTTTTGCAGTTTCTAGAGCAATCTTGCTTAAAAGCTAATAAGAATTCTCTTACACCTACTCCAAATGCTATACCTGCAAACAGTATATCTTTTTTTATTAGGAGTAATCCTCCTATGACCATAGCCACTACACACTTTGTAAGTGGTGAATTAACTAAGTCTTTTATTTTTTCCACGTTTTCTACCTTTACCCCTTAATGGTCTAGTAAACAATGAATCAAAATTCAGTGCCCTCCAATAAGGTTGATTAAATATTGCTCTATCTGAAGTAGATTTTTTTCTCACTTCTTAATCATAGAAGATATATGGCTTCCAGCTTTTTCATACTTCATTCCATGATCTCCACCGTAAGCGTGTCCGTAATCTTTTTTTGACATAGCTTTAGATTCATCTCTTCTAGATTTCATAGATTGAGAATGAGCTCCTTTATGCTTGTTTCCTAAAGACTCATCTAGTCTTGCGTTATATCCTTGTTTCATTTTCTTTGTTTTAGTTGCCATTAGGCGTTTACAAATATACTAATATTTTCCTTGTCGTGATTTTGGAGAACTTTTAGTAGATCCTCCTTTACCAGCCCAAAGGTTCTTACAAGCCCAATATCGAGCTGTCAACTTCGACCCAGCTGAAGAACATTTGTGGCGGGCTTTAAAACTTTTACGTGCAGCAGCTGAATAATTGTGTCCATATCCTTTTGCTCCAAAATGTATTATCTTTTCTGTACCACCCTCACACCCTTTGACCATTTTTTTCTTTCCTGGTCTAGTAGATCTCCTTGGCTTATTGCAAGGCATTGATGATTTATCTACTCTTTTTGCCATCTCTTTTTTTCTTGTTTAGTTTATCGACATACTCTATTAAAGTTTTAATTCCAAGTATTAAACTTGCACAAAAAACCAGCATCAACTCATCAAACATCTTCTCCTAATAACTAGATTTCATTTTTTTCTCCATACCGTAGTTTGGATTGTAACTAATCTTTCCACCGTTCATTTTAGAGAATGAATCTGCTTGAGCTTTCCCTACTGCGTTGTATGGGAATACTATTTTTTTACCTTTTACTTTTACTGTTGGCATTTTATTTTTTATTTTTTGGCAAAGATTTTACTTTACCGTTAGTAGTTCTTGCGTATCTATGAGTTTTAGTTTCTTTACTGGGTATTAATGTACCGCTGTACGTTTTTCCTCCCCATTTCCAACTTACTTTTTTAGCCATTATTTCTTACAATCTTTAGATTTTTTGTGATCATATCCTTTTTTCTTAAGTTTATCGTGGTCTTCTTTTTTAAAAGCCATTTTTACTTTACAGTCTTTGTACATTGGGTGAGGTTTAAATTTCTTAGTCATAAGTTTCTTTTTGACATTTTATTATTAAGAATTCTTCTTCTTATGTTTGCAAATGGTCCAGTTGATTGAAATATATCTTCAGTTTTTCCTTCTTGCTTAGCGTCTTTTCTTTCGATACTACCCATTGGATAGTCCTTGTAAGCTGCTCTATTTGCTTTTCTTTTAGCTCTTCTTTTTTCTCTATCTAATTTTGACATAATTATTTACCTCCTGTATTTCCTTTGTTTTTTCTGCCGCTTCCTTTTTTACCTCTTGCTCTTCTGTCTCCAGCAGTAGCAGATTTACTTCCTCTGTTTTTACTAGCTTTTTCTAAGACAATTCTATTTCCTTTATGAGAAACATCCTTGCCATCATAATTGCCATAAGTTCCAAACTCTCGATTCTTTTTGTTATCGAAAACTCTTCGCTTTACCTGCCCTGGTTTTTTGTTGTACTTTTTTTGGTAATCGTTGTGCTTTTTTCTAGCAGCTTTGTTTTTTCTGTAAAACCTTGCAGTACGACTTAACTTAGACATACAGCAAAGATAGTTATTTTACAGAACTACTACAATATCCTTGTCTTGAACGACAGTATATAAATCTTCACCAATTCTAACTTCGTGAGTTTGTAGTTTATTGTAATAAATATAATCTCCTTCTTTTAAATAAGTGAGCCCTGATCCAAATGAAACAACTTCTCCTTTACGGTACATCATTCCAACTGTATCTTTGGAAGTTAGAAGCAACCCCCCTTGACTTTTGTGAGACTCCTTAACTTCTTTTACTAAAACATATTTTCCTACTGCTTTCATTTTTCTCTTACGTTAGTTATAATAGCATTAGTACTTAAAATAGTCGAAGCAATAGAAATAGCATTTCTTACCGCACTCTTAGTAACCTTACATGGATCTATAATTCCTAACTTAATCATATTGCCATACTTATCATTCTTTACATCGTATCCTGTTCCCGGGTCTAGATTTGGTTCTATCAACTTAGTTTCTATTCCAGCATTAGTTAAAATCTGATAAAACGGAGCCTTCAATGCTTTTTCCATAATAGCCATAGAAACTCTTTGACTTTCGCCAGCACCGAGCTTTGCGAGGTCATCCGCTATTTCTTTCAGTGCTATGCCACCGCCTGGCAATATTCCGTCTTCAAGGGCTGCTCTTGTGGCGCATACTGCATCATCGACTCTATCTTTTTTTTCTTTTTGTTCAATATCTGAGTTCGCTCCAACGTGAATCACTCCAATCTTTCCAGATATCATAGCAATTCTTTTTTTAATAAACTCTTGTTCTTTAGAAGTTTCGTGCATTTCCCATAGTGATTCCATGTGATTATTGAGCTGAGACTCTAAGTGTTCATCTTCTTTTCTTACAATCACAGTGTTTGCATTATCTATAATAACCTTTCGGGCAGATCCCAGGTCTTCTAATCTAACCAACTGAAAGTTATCACCGGTATCTTCACTAAAGTAAGTGGCTCCTGTGGCAATAGCTATATCTTGCATCATCTGATCTTTCTTCCATCCAAACTCTGGTGGCTGAATTACACAAACCTTCAAACCATTTCTAACTTTATTCAAATTAAGTGTATTCATTACTTTGGCATCGACATCTCCAATAATCAAAAGAGACTTTCCGTTTTGTAATACATCCGCTAGCACATGTTCAATAGATGACATATTCTCTACAGTAGAATTTAGAACTAGTATATGAGGATTTTCAAGGATACATTCTTCTGTTTTTTGATCCGTTATAAAATACCTTGACATATATCCTCTTTTCAGTCTCATTCCTTCACTTGTAGAAAACCAAGTATCTCCACCATCAGAATTCTCAACAGTAACCACTCCATTAATTCCTACTAAATCGTAAGCTTGAGCAATTATGTTTCCTATCTCTTTATCATTGTTTGCTGATATAGATGCTACATCTACTAATTTTTTAGCAGTAATCTTTTTCTTTTTCTTGTCAAGTGCTTTAATAATAAAATCTGTAGTGTCCTGCATATTTCTAATAATATCAGTCAGATTCATTTCTTTCTTTATTCTTTTTTGAGCTTCTGCAATAATAGCTTGTGTCAAAACAATAGCAGTAGTAGTTCCATCACCAGCTTCGGTTGCAGTTTTTTCAGCAGCTTCTCTAATTATTCTAACAGCTAAGTCTTCTGTCGGATCCATTAGTGCAATACTTTTAGCAACAGTTACACCATCCTTAGTAATTGTTACTCCACCTATATGATTTTCGGATTCTATTAGAACTGTTCTACCTCTAGCACCTAAAGTACTCTTAACAGCATCAGCGATTTTATTTACACCGCCTATTAGTTTTTTTCTAGCCTCATCTTCAAAGCTAATCTCTTTTACAATCATTAAATTAAATTTTATTAAAGTCAAACAAATATATACAAAAACAATTCACCTGCAAAAAATATAAAATAAAGTTTGGGTTGTTTGGGGTGGTTTGGGTTAGCCCAAACTATTAGTAGTGTTACAGTGTTGGTTTTTTGCCCTATATACAGATTTATTTTTTTACATATATATTATTATTTTTTTTTTCTCCTACCCCCCCCTAAAAAGTAACATTATAACACTAGTAGTATATTAACTATATGATAATCAAACAGTTAGAGCAACTT
>Ga0209337_1003392_pt1 | contig 11267 bp, 4 predicted proteins | sample LinPmetageLP53_FD_184044 | JGI IMG/M metagenome (GOLD analysis project Ga0209337, IMG submission 184044) | Marine viral communities from the Pacific Ocean - LP-53 (SPAdes) (version 2) | ecosystem: Environmental > Aquatic > Marine > Oceanic | place: Pacific Ocean | collected 2010-02-08 | reverse complement strand
ATACATTAGAAAATTTAGCTATTTTTGAAACAGAACCAGAAGTTTCTAGACTAGATATATATTGGGAAACCTCTACATCTGGTTTAATATCAGATTTAAATACGGCTGTTGCCACAGACACAGGTGGCGTACAAACTACTGTTGGTTTTACGTTTTCACTAAATGAAGGTCAAGCTAGTGGTACAACAGTAGCTGGTCCTTTTTATGGTGAAGATATTGTAGGTGCAAGAATAGATAATGCAAGAATAAATGTTAATCCTGCACAAGGTAAATGGTCTGTTGTTAATAATCCTGGAACAAATATAACTAGCAGGTTTACGTTAGTTGAATCAGGAACAGGTACAAATTCATCACCTTACGCTTATACGTTAAAAACTAATGATACTTTTTATTACGGGCCTAACGCTACAACGGTCGAAAACTACACGTTTAGTTTTACATATGATGTTGGCGGAACCGAAACAACACCACCTGTTCAAACAGGGCAGTTAGCAAATATAGCACCAACAATAGATGGCACATGTCCTAGATCTTTAACGGTAACAACATCTAGTTTACCAGCTGTGGTAACTTTAACTGGTAAAAACGGTTCAGCAGACACAACTCAAGACACAGCTGACTTAGTATGGTCTATAGTTTCTCAAACACAAGGAAGTAGTGTTAATATATTTACAATAACCACTACAAACAATCAAGGAGTTATAACAGCTAGCACAGGTGCCGGTGCTTATATTGTTGTAGCTAAAGTAACTGACGCGGGTGGTGCATCAGTAAGCTGCACTTTAAATATAACAATAGGTCAACCAGAGGTTCCTAGTAGATTTAAAATATCTTTTATGCCACCTTTAAATGATGGTGATGGTACTAGGTATTATTTTGCAAACAATTATACCAACTTAGATCAAGATATAGGTTCTATCAATAACAGTTATATTTATGGAGATGCTTTAATAAGTCCTGCAACAAGTAATGCGTCAAACAAATGTAACATTGGTCAAAATGGTAATTATCAATTTTTAAGAAATAAAATATCAGCAGGTTTAGGCGCGGGTGAAGGTGCTTTTTATGTACAATTTTTTGCTACAGCACCAGCAACAACACAGTCAACCACAACACAAACTTTTAATCCTGTTTCAGCGGTGGTAGAATATAGAGTAAATTCTGCAGCGACTTGGTCAGTGGCTGTTGATATAGATGGGACAACAACTAATACTAAAGCAGCGTTTAATGGTGCCGCTTCAAATGTTCCAACTGGTGAAGGAGGAATGACTGCTACTAGTGGTAACAATAATGAAATGACTTTATCTGGTACAACAGGTGGATCGTCAGGTGTTAAAAGAGTATTTGCTTTTGATATACCAGGTGAATACAGAATAACAATGGGTGCTTTAAATGGTCAAGCTTGTAATTATGCAGATTGTACATTACAAAAAAATACACAAGTATCTCAAGGTTTTATATCAGGTGATTATAGTTACGGTGGAGGTGTAAGCACACCTCAACAATATCAATACACTGTAAATGGTAGTACTTATTATGCTAAAGAACACGTAACTAAATATGTAACGCAATTATATACTGATTTAGCTTTAACAACTCCTGCTACGTTAACGCAAGGAACTTATACTTTCTTTAGACCAAATGTAAACTGGGAGTATACTAAAAATGGATCATACACTGCAACATTTAATTCTTCAGCGGAAAGAACTAGCGCGTCTACACCAGTAGTCTACTAGTAATAAAATAAATAAATAAGTGATAATAATAATATGGGAGCTATTGTAGAGGTAAAATACTTTAATTCTTTTCTATTGAAAAAGACAGTAGACACAGCTTTAACACCTGATGCAGCCGCTTGGAACGGATCTTTTGGTGTACCCGCTGGTGTTGCTGGTACTTACCCTGTGTTTACAACTGTAGATAATACACATAGTTGGGTTATAGAAGAGTCTAGAATAAGAGGTGGATACAATAATACTAATATAGATTATGGTGTAAAAGCTTATTTAGTAGAAGATGAACCTAACTCTTCTGTAAGGTTTAATTCTATGATTTATTCTGGAATATTTAATTCAAGAACAGGTATAAATGATTCAAATGTATTTTCTGTAGGTACAGATATTACTAGATCAGCAGATCCTATCAATGGATCAATACAAAAACTTTATGCAGAAGATACTGCACTACTTATATTTCAACAAGACAAAGTAAGTAGAGCTCCAATAGATAAGGATGTTATATACAACGCTGAAGGTGGTGGTAGTTTAACCGCATCTAATATGGTTATAGGTGATATAATACCTTATGCAGGTGAATATGGTATTAGTAATAACCCTGAAAGTTTTGCTGTATATGGTTACAGAAAATACTTTACAGATAAAAATAGAAACTCTGTATTAAGACTGTCTAGAGATGGTATAACTGAAATATCTCAATATGGTATGATTGATTACTTTAGAGATCAGTTTGGCGCATTAAACACGCAAACGTTTGGTGCTGGTAAAGCTATAGGTGCTTATGATATTTATAATAAACAATATGTATTATCTTTACAGCAAAGTCCTAAAGCAGCTAACGGTATAATAAACCCTTCACCAACTACAGCTACATTAGCATTTGACGAAAGAGTTTTAGGTTGGACTAGTTTCTTTTCTTATGTACCAGATCAAACTTTAAGCTTACAAAGTAATTACTATAGTTTTAAAACACTACCTGTTTATGATGCTCAAGGTAATATTACAGGGTATACTAACGGTGGATTTTACAAACACTATGATATAACACAAAACAGAAATACATTTTATAGTACAGCATATGACTCTTCTATAAAGTTTGTATTTAACCCTAGCGTAAGTTTATCTAAAGTATTTAAAACAGTTAATTACGAAGGTGGAAACGGTTGGGAAGTTAGTAAGTTTGAAGCAGCCAGATCTTTTGAACTAGTTGATTCATGTAAACCAGTGTTGAGTTATAATGATGGTGCTTACGATTCTGCTACACCACCTAATACAGGTGCGGCAGCTACAACACAACCAATATTTTATGCAGGTTTTGTTAAAAAAGAAGGTAAGTATTTTGCTAATCTAGTTAACTCAAGCTCTGCAACAGCAGGTGAAGTTATCTTTGGTGCGGCAATGACTGGTGTTAAAGGTTACTTTGCAACTGTCACAATAGAATCAGACGCAAGCTCTAGGATCAAACCTATGGAGTTGTTTGCTGTTTCATCTGACTATATAGAGTCATCATATTAAATCAAATTAAATGAATACAAGAACATTAACTGAGTCTGATTATGAAATATTAACAGACTGGTGGAAAGCATGGGGCTGGCCTGCGCTAGCTAAAGATATGTTACCGGATAACGGAACTGGAGGTATAATGGTAGAAAATAAAGGTGAAAATATAGTAGCTGGATTTTTATATTGGAGTAATTCTAAACTAGTATGGCTTGACTGGATCATATCAAACCCTAAAACTAATAGGGATATAAGACAAGAGGCAATTAAAAAATTAATACTAACAGCAGAATCTATGACTAAAGAAGCTGGTAGTAAATTTATGATGTCAATAAGCAGAAGTAACAGCTTATTAAAAATACACAAAGAGTTGGGTTGGACTATAGATAAAACGCCGTCCCACGAAATGGTAAAAATAATAATTTAAAATTAAAGTATATGGCAGTAATATCAGGAGCGGCTGTTGCCTTAGGGGCGAGTGCAGCTGCGGGCACGGCAATAGCGGTTGGCGTTGGCGCGGCGGCCGTTTCAGGCGCGGCTGGCGTAGTTGGTGGAGCAATCCAGTCTGGGCAAGAACATAAGGCTATGCGTAACGCAAGAGATGCAAAAGAAATTGCAGCGGCTAAAGTTAAAGCACTTCAAGACGGTAGGCAAGATATAATAAATCCTTACGCGGGTGTAACAGATTTGTCTGACATGGCTAAAGATTTATCTAGTATGATGAGTAATCCTTTTCAAAGCCTAGGCGTTGCTACACAGGCTGCTGAAATACAAGCTGAAGAAGCAGATATATCATTAGCTAATACTTTGGATATGTTAAGAGCAACTGGAGCTAGTGCTGGTGGGGCAACTGCTTTAGCACAAGCTGCATTAGCTAGTAAAAAAGGGGTTAGTTCTAGTATAGAACAACAAGAGGCTCAAAACGAAAGGTTAAAAGCACAAGGTGCACAAAACTTAATGCAAGCACAAGTAACAGAGCAACAAAGACTACAAAATATTGCTATATCAGAAGGACAAAGAACTCAACAAGCAGATGCACAGGGTAAATTATTTGAATTTAATGCTCAAGAGGATAGAGATAATTCAGATATTAGTTACAATATAGCTAAAGAAACTGGAGGTGCTCAAAGAGAGGCAGCGGCAAGATCACGTAGAGATAATGCTACAGCTGGTATATTCACAGGTGTAGGTCAAGTTGCAAGTGGAATAGCTTCAACTGCACTTACTGCTGGGTTATCGCCGGGAAAGTAGCAGCCGGGAGCGGCTTTGATAAAGACTTTGCGGATAGTGTAAATATAGAAGACACATACATTTAAGATTAAAAAAATATGGGATATACAGTACCAGGTGCAGATTTTACAGCGCCCTCACAATTACAGACAAACGTTGGTGCCGAAGTAGGTAAAAGCTTAGGAAATGTTTTTGCTCAATTTGGAGCGCAGTTAAGACAAGCTAACGAGCAAGCTCAAAAAACTTCAGCGCTGCAAACGCAGATGAAAGACACCATACTAATAAACAATACTAAGTCTGTAAACAAAACACTTAGTGCTGGTAAAGAACAATTTGGTGATGATGAAGTATTATACAACGAGTGGAAAAATGAAGTTGTTAGAAGAGGTGAAGAGGCTACACAGGCTCAAATAGATTTTCAATTTGGAGATTTAGATGCTGCTAGTAAAAAAGCAAAATTAGATATTGTTGGGGGCTTTGAAAGTTATTTAACTGAAAGCAAACAAAATTATGGTAGATTTTTAGCTGATGTAAATGATATTGGTACAGATGGTATGAGAATTATAGGTGATACTACTAATGGTGAACAACAAAGTAATCAAATAATTTTAAATGCAAACAGCGGTGGAAGCGCAGAAGATCTTTTTGGAAAAGGAGCAACAATGACAAGATCATTGAGTGGTGATAATAAACAAATTATAAATACACGCGTAAGAATACCTGTTAATTCACCTATGTTAAAAACACTAGGTAGTAAAAGTAATGGAACCTCTATATCTGTTTTTGAAAAAGGAGTGGAAGAAGGTATAATAAAGAAAAATGTAGGTGAAGATGGAATGTATTATTATGAATTTGATAAAAAAATAGATACTAGTAGATATTCTAAAAAAGGTGGATTTGATTTTGTAATACCAAAAGATACGGCTATAGATGGTGGTGCTACTGCACAAGAACTAGGTTATGTTGATGAAAATATGATTATAAAACCTGACATGTTTGCGAAAATGAATGTTGGAGTTGCTAAAGAAACCGTAGATGGCGCAGACGTTAATCCAAGCGCTGGTGAACCAGCTGTATATACATCAACTTCTACTAAAAATTCTCAAAAAGGATATGTAAGAACTACTAACTCAAGCATTATCAACGTTGCTGAAATGAGAAACGATCCTGCGTTAGGAGTTATAGTAAACTCTAAAGTTAAAGGCATGTTGTTAAGTGGTAGAGGCACAGACGCTAAGCTAGATAGTTTTGGAGCTTATGGTGTAGATAGTTTAGATGCTTTTCCATCGTTAAAAAATAAATATAAAACTTTAAGAGGTTTTATAGAATCTGGAGATGAAGACGCTTTAAATACTTTTACAAAAAGTATGGTCACACAAACTGTATTTGATAAATTGTTTAGTAAAACAGATAATAAAGGTGATAGGGTTTATACACAAATGACTACTGATCCAAAAATGGTAGAATTTTTAAACGCTAACAAAATACGAAATGAAGCAAACGAACCTTATGAAGTAGATCAAACTGTTTATGTTAAAAATGAAATAACAGAAAGACAAATTCAAAAAGATACCGGTCCTAGTTTTATAGAAAATATGCGAGCTGGTTTAAAAGCAGAAGACCCAGATTACGCGTCACTGTTTGCTGTTGAGATAAAACCAGAAGGTTACGATCAAAAAATTGTTTATTTTCCAGCCAATCCAGAAGGCACAGAGCCAGCGGGTGTTTATAGAGTAGATAAAGATGGGTTAAAATCTGGAACTAAACCAATACCGCCAAGCATTTTAGTAGGTTTATTTTAAAAAAATAAAACATGGAAATATATATATTAAATGGAGAAGAAATAACTCTAGAAGACTTACAAGCTTTAGCTGATGAAGCACAGGCTAGTTTAGAAGACTTTAAATATTTTAACAAAGTAGAAGTTAAAAAAGTAAAGCAAGACCCCAATGCTCTGGATGCGGCTGCGGGAGAGGACAAAGCATCCTTATCTTTGGAATCACAATTGGAAGCTTCGAATTCTCGTTATGCAAAATTAACAAAAGAAATTGATACTAAATTTAATTATGAAAAAAATAAAACAAATCATAATAAAGCTTTAGGCGCTGTAAACTCTTTAGTTAACGATAAAAGAAAAGAATTTCAAAAAATAAAAGATTTAGAAACACAAATTACAACTCGTAATTTAGACCCTGATCAATTTAAACTATTAACAGTTGAAGACGTTATTGCTAATCCTGATAGGATGATTAACCAAAAACAAGATAATGTTGTTAATTGGTTAAAAGGAAACTTTCCCTACTTAGATATTAAAGCTAGTGGAATAGGTGCTGGAAATTTTAATGTTAGTAACAATGTAACTATAGACACTGGTAATGGTGTTAAAGAAATAGACTTAGAAGATTTTTTTCAAAACTTTAACAAAAAGAAAAAACAAGAAATAGTTGATGTTTTAAAAGAATTAAACACTTCTAAAAAAATTAAAACTGATAAAGAAATAATAGGATTAAATGCTAGAAATCTAGGAAAAAGCATAGAAAATTCAGGTACTGAAACCGTTAATACTTATTTAAAAAACACCACACCTTTTCAAGTAGAAAAAATTAATTATTCAAGCGTTGAACAAGAAGGAACTACAGATCAAACGGCTATAGCACAATACAATGTGTTAAAAGATGGTGAAATAGTTGCAAGTATGCCGGCAACTGATTTAGATGATTTCTTTCAAGAAAATATAACAGAGGAAGGTTTTGAAAAACTAGCAAATAGAAGTTATAACGCTGCCGCAACTGTATCCTCTTTAGTTAGAGCTAGACAGTTACAACTTGCAAACACCTACAAAGAAGATCCAAATACTAAAAAAGATTATTTTAAATCTAATTTCTCTAACGATCTTATTGATAAAATGAAGGCTAATAAAGTTAGTGCCGCGGATATAGAAAAGGTAGAAAATTACCTTAAACAACAGGTTAAAACTAATACAACGCAGCTTGCTAGTATAGGCCCAGCTGGTCAATACGGTATTACAGAGGGAAATGTAGATTATGATAGTGTTATAAAAGCTTATAGTACCTTAGAAGGTTTAGACCCTGAATTAAAAAATCGTTTAATAAACGCTGGCATTAATAATGAAAGTTTAACTAAGCTTACGGGCAGTGGAATTGATAAATTTATTTCAAATAAAGTTGATAAAGGTGAACAAACAATTATAGATAGAATATACAGTGGAACCAATAAAGGTGAATTGTTAGATCTTATTAATATTTTTAATAAAAATTTTACTGGTGCGGTTGGAGATAAAGATAAAGAAATAAAAATTAACGAAGAGTTAAACGAAGACGGAGAAACAACTTTTACAATTGACTCTTTAGATTTAGACGGAAATATAGCAGAGCAACTTTCTGTAGGAAGTTCTTTTAAAGATACAAAACTATTGTTAGGAGATAGGAGTACAACTAAAGTAATTATAGAACAGAGTGCTTTAGTTGAAAAAACATATAACGACTTAACTAATCCGGTAATAGAAAAGGGTAAATCTATTCTTAAAACACTACCTAAAGGAGTTTATACAGTTACAAAAGAAACTCCTACTGGTCCTTTAATTGAATTAAAAGCTGATAGAGAATTAACAAAAGATGAACAAGACATAATGTCGTCCGCGTCTATTGGATTAGCTGGTGTTCAAAGTTCTTTACATAACATAAATAATGATTATACTATCGCTAAAGATCGTTTAAAAAACGATATGAATCAGTATATTACATCAAGAAAAAAGTATACTCAGTATGACAATTTAATTAAAGAGGCTAATAAAGAACGTGACCTGTTTAATCTTGTTGGAAAAGATGTTGGTGATGCTTTTTCTACAATGGCCTTGGCGCTTCCTACATTGTTTGATTCTGAGTGGGCAATTGGTAAACAAAAACAAATAAACGATAAAGATAACTATTATAAAACAATGACTGACCCTGAATTTAGTGCTGAATATATTTTCAGAACTTTTGGTCAACAGTCAGCTAATTTAACCTTAGCTATTGCAACAGGTGGTATTGCTAGCTCAAGCGCTATTGGTTTACAAGCCGCTGGTATTTCAAACGTAATAGGTTTAGGCTTTGGTTTAACCTCAGGTACACAAACATTTAGAGATTTAAATATTGAAGTAGATGTTTATGACGAAGCTTTAAAACAAAGAGACATATACACTAAAGCTATTAACGCAGATCCTCCTACAGTTAGTCAGTTTGATTATGAAAGAGCCATGTTAGATATTAATAAAACATTGGCAATGGGTAGATTAACTGACAGTCAAATAATGACTGCCGCATTTGCAAATGGTACAATAGAAGGTGTATTTACTAAATTTTTAGGAACAGCACCTAACACAATAGCTTTGTTGAAAAACTTTAGTACTGTTAACCGTAAGCTTATTGCAGAGCAATTGTTTGCTGGTAATTTAAGTAAGGTTGCAAATCTTGTAGGCAAACCTTTAGTATCACAAACTGGTTTTGAAGTCTTAGAAGAATTAAGTATTTTTGCTGGACAAGAGTTTATAACCAATGCAGGTATTTTAGGTAGAAAAATAGATCCAGAACAATTTAAAAAAGGTGTAAACGATACTTTTTGGGCAACTATAGTAACAGCTGGTGGAACTCAAGGATCTGGTATTGCTTACAGTGGATTAAACGCTTACAGCATTACTAAGAAATATGAGAAACAAATCAATGAAGCTCAATTTAACATAAGTGGTTTATCAAAAACTTTAGCTGGTAAAACTTTTGCTAGTCTAGACAATGAAGTACAAAGTGCTTTATTAGAAAGTATTGCGGATGAAATGAAAAGCATGGGTCTAGCTGTAGACGAAAACTCAGTGGACATGCTAAATCTTGGTGCAACGGAAATAAACAAATTAATAGGTGCGCAGTTAATTAAAAGAGATTTTTTAATAAGCAAAGGTATTAATAATTTTTTATCAATAGCTCAAACAGAAGAAGCAGTTGCTGCTAAAAAAGAAACAATGACCGCTAATGAAGTTAAAGAGTTTGACACTGTTGTAGCTAGTTTAGACAAGCAAATAAACAATATAAAAGAAGCTTCAGGCAAACAAAGTAACTATGACAATGCAAAAAATGCATTAGGAAATCTATACGAAACATATGATGCTACTTTGCAAAATGATAAAGAATACACAAACAAAAGTCAAAAAGGTAAAATAGTATACATAATAAACAAAGCTAGAGCCGATTTTGAAAAAGGTAATATTGAAAGCGCTAAAGCAAATCCTGTTTTTAATGCATATGTAGAAGGTTTAAGAATTAATAAAGCCGGTAAAATAGTTAATGACAAAAGAGCTAAAGGCTTACTTACTGACAAACAAAAAGAAGCAAAATATAAAGAGCTAGGTAGAGCTCAAGGTTTAAAAATGGGTAGAGGGTTTAGTAATCAAATACAAATAGATAGAAACGCTAGACAAATTTTAGGTAAAGATTTAAGTAATATTAAAGTTGAACAATGGACTGATGACGATAATGGTATCAGACTATTAGACGAAGCTGGTTTAGTTCCAGGTACAGAAGAATTTGCTAACGCTTTAAATAAGTTACAAGAAAGTTCAACGTTTGGTCTTGTTTTTGGAAAAACTATTTTAACTCAAAACAAAGAGGCTATGGATGCCGATCTTAAACAAGGTACAATAAGAGCTGGAACAGTAATTTTACACGAACTTAATCACATTATTGATGATGCTAGAATAAAAAGCCCTGAAGCTAAAGAAAAATATTTTAATAATTTATTTACCGCTGCTTCAACTAGTACAAACGAAGCTTTAAACATGTTGCATAATCAAACAGTTTCTGTTTTAAACAAAATGTATGGTAATAAAGGTGTTAAAAACAAAGAAACTTGGGAAGACGAATACACTAAGCATTTACAAGAACAACTATATGCTTATGAAGACAGGGTATTAATAGAAAAAGATGATAACTTTCTTACAAAAATGTTTAACTCTACCGATCCTAATAATTTAAACACACCTAAGAAAGCTTTAGATTATTTAGCAGCTAGTAATTCTGCTTTTAGAAAAGGTAAACTTTCTGCAGCAACTATTAAAGCTGTTAATAAATCTACATCAGAAGATTTAAAGTTTTCTGAAAACCAAACAAGTGATAGAACTATAAATGATTTAGCTGTAGAATATAAAGCTTTAGGTGATAACATAAATGAACAAGGTAAATTTTTAGCTGACACTACTTTTTTAGAACAATATACTGATACAGCTTTAGCTGCTATGGGTTATGACGTAAGAGCAGGTGATATAACAACTGACGAGGCTATAAGTTTTGTACAAAAATCTTTTCCTAGAGTTATAAGAACATATAAACCTGAGACTGAAGGATCTTTTACTAACTGGGTATATTCAACTGTAGGTAGAGAAGGCAAAGGGTTTTTTAAAGAAAAAATAGAAGCAAATAAAGATAAGGTTAGAATAACAGAAAAATCTCAATTTGTAAGTAAAGAAACAGCAGAGGATGTTATAAATCTAGCGGCTAGAGAAAAAGCAGAAGGCAAAGGTAAATCATTAATAAAAACAACTGAACTGCGCGGTGTTAAAAATAAACTAACAGAAGTAGATAAAGCTATAGGTGATATTACTGACATAGAATTTGGTAATCTTTTAAATAGTAGGTCTGGTGAAGTAGATTTTGCAAAAATAAATGAAGAGTATGGTAGCAAAGTTGCAGGCGCACTTTATGGTTTAAACCCTGAGGATGCTATAAATTTAGCTAAAAAATTTAAAAAAGGTGC
>Ga0209337_1003390_pt1 | contig 11271 bp, 7 predicted proteins | sample LinPmetageLP53_FD_184044 | JGI IMG/M metagenome (GOLD analysis project Ga0209337, IMG submission 184044) | Marine viral communities from the Pacific Ocean - LP-53 (SPAdes) (version 2) | ecosystem: Environmental > Aquatic > Marine > Oceanic | place: Pacific Ocean | collected 2010-02-08 | reverse complement strand
ACTTGATCGATATTGATCACGATACTTTAAAACTGTATGATCAATATGTATCTCAAGCAGAAAAAGAATACAAACTTGATGATCCTCAAAAAAGCATAGACATTGCATCAGATGAACATGTATCGACATTTACTTTTGGTAAGTCTCCTTTTGATTCATTAAAAATAGATCCGAAATTTGAAAAGGTTAGATCTAAATGGAGATCGGGAATATCCGGCAAAGAAGCATCTGGTTCATCAGGACGCTTGTTAGATAAAATTGCTGACAAATATTATACAAAATATGAAGAACAACAGGTCCAAAAAGGACTTCCTGTATCTTTCACAGAGCAAGAATTTGCTACCTTTTTCAAAGATCAAAGTAGAACGGAACACAATCCGATAACTGTAGAAAAACAAGAAGAACTCATAGATAAATCCATAGATGGTTTATGGTCCAATTATCAAGGTGATAAAGGCGTTAAAGTTAGCCGTCAAATTAGAGGCATGAAAGGAGCACAAAATAGATTACGAGCACTTTTAAAAGAAAATCCTCAAGATTCTGCTACTATCCAAGCCTTGTTAGATCCATCAAAAAAACGGATCGAAGAGTTTGAAAAGGAACTTTACAAAAAGCCAGAGGTCATAGCTCCGGACTCATTGGCAATACAGAAGAGGGCTGGACAGATCCTTTTAAGCGAAGAGATTGGAAAGGATGTGGCCAAGATGCCAGCGGATGAAATCGATTACTATCGATCATTGCCTGATGCAGAAAAGTTTGTAGATAAAGAAGATCTACCTAATGACACCGTTGGTAAATATGTCAGCACCTTGTTTAAAGGTGAGCGAAGGCCTTGGTCTGAAATGAATGCTTCTGTCACTAAGGATTTTAATGGAGCGAATATCAATAAGGCTCGTTCCATGATTGCCTCGAGAATGATTAGGGCGTACCGACAAGATGTACAGCCAGCAGAAGAGGTAAAAGAAAAAGTTTTAAATAAACAGGCTAAAAATTTAGTAAAGCTAACAAAGCCTAAAACAGTAAAAGCACCTCCTCCTATACTTCATAAGGATGTTCCTCCAACTATGGAAAATCTTTATCTTGAAGATCTATATATGAAAGATCAAAGTCGTATTCCTGAAGGTACTCTTTTAAAACTAAAACCAAAATATAAATATGGGTATAAAGTCTCTTACCAAAATGGTAATCCAACATTTAAATTAATAGTAGACGGAAGTGAAAAAGCAATGACTGATGAAACACAGAAAGAAGCTATGGGATTATATGAAAAGGAATTAAATAAATAATGGCGACCCCACTTACACAGCAAGAGATCGAAGCACTGAGGAAGGTACTTGTTCCTCCTCCATCTCTTTTCCCTGCTGCGGGTTGGACAGAAGAGGACTTTCAAAAGTTCATCGTAGGAAAAGACAAGGAGGATCTTAACAAGTACTACCGAGATATAATCTCGAGAGAACTGGGACAGGAGCCTGAACAGGTTGAAACCATAGTCGAGTTTCCCGAAGAGGAGTTTAGTCTTGTCGCTCCTGAAAGCATACGTTCATTGGAACCACTAGAAGAAGCCATATTTGATTATCCCATGGCTCAAGATGTCAGGGAACAGGCGCAAAAGACAGAGGAAGCGTACAAGCAGATAGCCAAAACGGAAGCGATAGATACGCAGACTTTGAAGAAAGAAGAACAGGAAATCGAAAGGCTGTATGTCGAAGATAAACTACCAGAAGAAGAGTTCTTCAAGTATTCCGCTGCATTCGACAAGATGATATCGAAAAGGATTGGAAAGAAGAAAGACAAGATTGATTCCGTCATGGATGAATATCGTATATCGTTGCATCCGGATCTTAAAGCTATTCCCTATGTAATGGTCATGAGCCCGAAGGATGAAAAGAAACAACTTCCTCCTAAGTTTATTAATCTCGAGGATCTTCATCCCGATAATATAGATGACATAGCAGAGACGGCGGTCCTTCCACCTATATCGAATCCTGAAAAGTACAAGAAGGATTTAAAACGTCAGGCTGATCTCCAGTTCATGATGAGGGTGGCATACGGAAAGCCGAAAGGAAAGAATGAATTCTATTTGTATGAGGATATTGATAAAGCTTTTGACATATTGAGGAAAGAAGAGAATAATCTTGAAACAGAAGATGTAGGTCAGATTAGAAAGGTTTTAAGAAGAAATGAAAAGCTTCTCGAGAAAAGAATAAAGCTAAAAAAAATAGGGCTGAAAGAATATACAAAGCAGAGGTATGCAAAGACTTCGGAAGAATATGAAACAAAAGCCAGAATTGAACAATATAGACAACTGTTTGGTTTAGTCCAAACAAAGCTTAAACTGCATCATCTTTTTACCAAGAAGCATATTCGACAAGGAATGGATCCGGAAAAGGCGCGTCAAGAAGCGACTAGGAAAGTAGATGCATTGATGCCTTCGATGTCGATGAACTACTACGAGGAGCCTAAGATCGGCAGGTCCATGATAAGGGGCGACTTAGGTCAGTTTATATGGGACAAGGACGCACAAGAGTATAGGAAGGCCACAAGCCTTGAAAAGGTATCAGGAGCCTTCTCTCGCCAGCCTATCGGTTCTTTCAGGAGTCAGCTTAAAAACAGGTTGAATCGTAGCTTGAGGGAACTTCACAAAGAACCCAAGAAAGAAAAGGTTGAAGACCCGTTTAGTATTACTGAAAGTTTAAAAAGTCAGGCAGCCGGAGCTTTACGAAACGTTCTTCCCGCTTTACTCCCTGAATATGGGGTAGGTGTAGAGGAAGGAATAGTATTTGAATCTCCATTCATGAAGAACCTAAGACTTCTTGAAACCATGGTGGCGGCAGCTACGCCCTTGATGCAAGCTACGCTTGGAGAAGATCTTTATAATGAACTCAGGGAAGAGGGATCAATATCCCATAAAGGGGAAACAGAACAGAAATACAAGTACAAGGTTTCACCATCGGACGAGTACCTTGACCAGTTCGCATTGAACTTGAGCAACAGCCAGTTCTTTCCAGAGTATTTCGAAGCGACCATGGGAGACACGATAGGAAAGAGGGCTGCATGGTGGTGGGGTCTTGGACAATCTTTCTTTATTCCTATAACTCCTGTACCGGTTGTCTCGAGAACAGTCGAAGGTATTGGAGTCGGAGGTCGAGCCCTCGGCGCATTGGAGACAGGTCAGAAGTTGATCGATATCAGCAGGCCTCTTGCCAGACTGGCATCATATAGAAGGGCGGAAAGAATAAGGGATTCCTTTGATGAGGTGATACCGAAGGCAGAGTTGAAGGAGCTCACGAAGGTCAGAGCTGAAGCTGACAAGTTTCAGATGAAAGAGTTCAAGGACTTTGTTCTTAGAAGGACCCGACATAATACTATTCCCGAAACCATTATCGATAATTTGGCATCAAGGATTTCAGATTATTCGGTCATGAAGGGTGTCATCGATGCCAATGGAGACATAGTTAGTCAGCTTGGAAAGATGGAAAAGACTCCGACTGTAGTCAAATGGATCAAGAATAACCAAGACTCTTTATCGAGAATGGAGCGACCAGATGCAATCGTTCGCAAAGTAAATAAGTTCTGGGATGACTTTACTGAAAAAGCAAAGGTTGATCCAACCACGCAACGCCAGTATATCCGTGCGGATGAGGTCAGGAGCCAGATAAAGAACAGAAGTCGAATCATTAAATCACAAGAAGAGGCACCATATCTTAGACCAGCGACAAGACTGGACAAGTCATTAAGGGACAACCTTTTTTATGTCATGGCCGAACATATGCCAGATAAGAAACTTCTCGAGGTATTTCAGAAGATATCAAGACTGCCAAGAACAAAGCGATCTGGTTCAGAGATGGCCAAGATATTGAAGGATAAGGATTTTGCTCCATGGCTTGCGACGGATTCGCAGTTGCAGCAAGCCCTTCAGATGACATTAAAGGACACGCTTAGAGAAGATATCGTTCACTTCATGCCTTACAAGGATGTGGTCAGGCTTGATGGTGATGTCTTTCAAAGATCTGGAATCGTCAACGATCCGAAAAGAGTGGAAGCATTTCGGCAGGAACTCGCTTCATTGCTGGGAGAGGAAAGCTATACCTTGGTTAAGGACGCGAACTTTCTGGCCAAGGTCAACGAGCTTCCATTCCTTCAAAGGATCCAAGTCATCAACAGGCTTGACAATCAAATGAACGACGTGGCCCATGTCGTCATAAAGAATCCAGAGGATATCAAGAAGGTTCTGACACAGGAGATCGGCATATCCAATATGACTGGCTCGTCATTTTATATCGATCTGTTTCGACGAATGGATGAAGGCAAGCCTATATCTTTACTTGAGTGGGATGCGATAACCAACCTTGTCTTTAGAAACTTGAACAAGAAACATTTCGATGCGTTTGAACTTACTGATTTAGGCAGGCAGGTAGAACGATCCATCAATCCAACTGCTGGAATACTATTTACTTCAAAGGGGATTTATCGAACTCCTTCAACATTGAAGTTTACACCAGCGGCTTTGTTTAGATCGATAAGGAAATCAAAGAAAGATGACAAGATGATCCGCTCATCAAAGGGAGATGTAAAAACAGGTCAGCTTATAAAGGGAATAGAAGACAAGTTTACTAAGATAGAGAATGGATTGAATCGTGAAATAGCGAACACCTATAAACAACTAAGGAAACAAGGCATGAAAAGGGATGCCGCAAGCATTAAAGCTATAGACGATACGATAAGAAGGACATGGGAGAACGAGGTAATCTTCTTGAACAAAGCCAGGGAAGATGTAATCGAACGCGCTTTTGATGGTAGCTATAGGACTGCGGTCCAATCAGGATTCTTTACAAAGAAAGGCGCGGGAATGGGGGAAAGCTTAGAGAGACAAATAACTTCCAACGTGGCAAGAGAAGCAAAGGAACTGGGCATATCAATGAACGCGCCTGAAATAGAGGGGCTTTATAGAAAGTACGCCAACAATTTCGGTAACTTCTTGGAAAAGAGAAATGTATGGGAGGGGATATTTGAAAGGTATTTCGGCAGGTCGATAAAGGAAATGACCGACGAACAGAAGAAAGGTGCATTGCTGGATATGCTTTATGTTAACTGGGGAAGGGGATCCGATGCGCATATATATACGCCAAAGGCTTCCAATGTTCTCGATCCAACACTTTCAAACATGAAGATATATCTTGATCGAATAAACTCCAGATTGAGAATGGAACCAAAGCTTATAACCCCATATCAAGAGCTCAAGAAAAGGCTCGGGTTGAAATCAGAATACGCCGTTAGTGAATCGTTGATGCCATGGATGCTTGGAGCAAGGAAGTCGCAGATTGTAAAGTCAGAGATATATCAGTATGCAATGCTCAATCCAACACGCGTAATACCGACGATGACCAATCCTTTATCCGGTTCGTTAAGCTTGGATCCGAAACCGTTGATCAATAACTATGCACGATTATATCGATCGCTTCATCAGCCTTATGAGGGTATAATGGAGACAGGTGAGGCATTGCTTCGACTACCTTTCAGCGAAGCGGATTTTGCAAATAGAATGGCGTTGATTCATTTGAATGCATTGAAGAAGGTGAACTGGAACCATAGATCAAAACTGTTATCCGATGATGCACGTCTCATGATATCACAGGGTACATCCAATCCAGATGTAAAGAACATGAGCGAAACCATACGAAAGCATGTTCAAGAAATACTTACGCCAGTAACGAGAGAGATGGATTCTCTTCTGAAAGGATCATCACCAGAAGTCCGAAACAGGGGAAGGAAGGTCTTAGAGGATTTCCTTCTGTCTCCGGAGAGGAACATTACGCGCACCATTACAGCCAAGGGATCAGAGGATATATTTGAAGAGATACCTCATATATCCGGACAGCAATACATGATAGGGGGACACCTGAACAAGTCAATGAACGACTTGATGAAAGCGAATGGAGGTAAGATAGGAAACGAATATGATCTCCTCAGGAACGCCGAACAGTATAAGACTCTTTTCAATAACAGTTTTCTGATTCGCGAGGAAGGGGATCTTGCACGGATGATCAATAATCTATCGGAGTCACAGGCAAAGAATAACGCCAGTGTAGATAAGATCCTCAGGTCGGCGGATCAAACGCCGCTTGGATTGATTGGTAGAAATCTGCTTTCATTGGTGGATGGGGCTACGAGGATTGTCGCCAGCGGTCTTCTCGGTGGATGGCTGTCACCGGGCCTTCGATATCTTGGCATCAACATAATAACGGCTCCATTGATTGCGACTGCTGCGGCTGATAGACATGGACTTGGTGTACTGAATCCAATCAATCTTGCGGATACGTGGAAGACTATGCGACAGACACTTCCAGCACGGGATCCTAATGATGTCTTATTCGTTACCAAAAGGGGAAGGACATACAAGGCTGGTGAAGTCGAGATGTTAATGAACCGGCATAACAGGGGATTCTCTGAGGAGGGCCTGATATATCATACCCAAATGGGTGATGAGATGATGAGAGAGGTCGGTCTTACCATATCCGGTATGCCAAAGGGAAGGCTTAGGGCGGCATTCGACAAGTATATCAATCCAACAAAGTTAAATGTATATTCAAGATTCGCACGTAATAGCGATCAGTTCTTCAGGGATGCGGTATTCATACAGGCATTGAAGAACGGGTTTGATGCAGAGGTCGCAGCATCGATAGCACGTAAGTCCATGCTTGACTATGGCGCACCAGATAAGGGATTGTTGAAGGTTGCATCGAGGATGTTCATGTTCTTCCGGTTCAGCTATATGATGAAGATCGAATCTGTAAATCACTTATCCAGGGTTATCGCGGAAGGCCGTCCTTCATTGCTGGTCAACTTGATGAGGGGGAATAATGCGCTAATGCGAGATGCCCAGACATGGCTGTATTCCGATGATAGGGCTAAAAGTAGGTTGTTCCTTGATTATAAGAAGGATGCGGGAAGCGATGATAAGAACATGGATGCATATACTACAGGTACATCAATGCCTTTGGCCGAGTCATTTGAAGCGATGAACAGCATGTTTTCGCTTTCTCTTAGAGCTTTAGAGAATGATGTTGGAATCGAAGAGATATCTCGCAGGATCTTGAAGGGACAGTATACACCGGCGGTTCAACTGATAGCATCTGTATTGGGTGGGTCGAAACATAAGGGTCATGTTCCCGATGAATATATCTGGTTTATGAAGCAATTGGATTATGATACAAGACAGGAACTATTTGATTACTTTGGAATCATACCGTTGAAAGACACGGAGGAAGATAGAAGAAGAAAAGGAAAAGCCTTGATCGATGGGGATCAATGGGGATTCAAGTCACCACAGCATCAGAGCAAGTTTAAGATGTGGCGGTCAGCCTTAATGTTGATGGGGCTAGAGAGAAACTTCAGAGAGTATAGTCAGGCCGCATGGCGCATCATGGAAAAGGATCCGGACGTTCAAATGAAGGCTGGTGGAACGGGAGTACCTTCGGCGTTAAAGTATCTTATCGGTGCCAGTACTCAACTGACAGCCAAGACTCCCGAAGAAAAATCAACCATCGAAATGTTAAGAGCATATAGAAAACTAAAAGATGAAATCTCCTTGGAGGAAAAAAAATGAGAACGAGTAGAACACTATACTTAGCTGAAGACAATACAGACGTTGCAACAGTTGGAGTTGCATTCGATAAGCTTAAACATAATGAAGTAACATTGAGCGGCGGCCCTTTTCTTGGTCGCATATCCGGCATTGTTATACAAGTTAAATCGATGGCCGGTGCGGATGGTTCGGGGGTACCTACTGCCTTGACCATGAGACTGGCCTATGAATCCGATGGAGATGTCTGCATCGTCACAGATACGGCATCTTCTGTTTATGCAGGTATAACAACGGCAACCACTGGAACCGCCGACTATCGTGCAGATGTTGACTTGTCAATCGACACCGGAAAGGTATATGTATTCTGCAAGACAAATCAAGGAACATGCACGATTGATTCAGTAAAAATAACTTGGGAACAATAGATGGCTATCAATGATGTATTTGGTCCTGATGGCGGGACCCTTTCCCAAAAGACCTACACGGTCGATTTAACCCCACAGTGTGACGGCTCAACTTCAACCTTTACTATGCCAGAAGCTTATAGAAGTGGCAGTCTTATGATCTATTGGAATGGTCTAAGAGTACGACAAGCAAGCATAACGGAAGTATCGGTTACTTCATTCACTTTATCAGTGACCCCTGCTGATGTAGATACATTGGTTGTGGATTATAAACGCGGCTAACATACGGAGTTATTATAATGGCTGTTCAAATTTCAGGATCTCAGATTCAAAATGCGGCATTGATCGCATCTAAAGTAAACTTTACAGACAATTCTCAATGGCACTTTGGTGCAAATCAATCCATGCGATGGGCTGGAAGTGCCACTAATTCAAATGATCTTGTAACTAAAAAAGATCTTGATGGTATTGCTGCTGGTCTTCATTGGAAAGATAGTGTCAAAGCACGATCAACTGTTAATCTGAATCTTAATAATCCAGGGACTGCCTCGTTCGATGGACAGACATGTTCTTCAGGTGATAGAGTCTTGATGGTTAATCAAAGTTTAGCCAAAGAGAACGGTATCTATCAGTTCAATGGTACTGGTTCTGCCATGACACGAACATCCGATATGGATGCAGGTTCTGAGTTTCCGGGTGCAGCTTGCTTTGTACGTCAAGGTAGTACTTATTCAGATAGTGGTTGGGTATGTACCAATGATGCTGTAAATCTTGGAACTGATGCTATTAACTTTACTCAGTTTACCGGTACTTCTGACACGATTGCTGGCAACGGTTTAACTAAAAGTGGTAGCACTATTTCGGTACAAAATGACGGAAGTACAATCACTGTTAGTGGATCTGGTATTAAAGTTAGTGCAACATCAATTACAAATGCAGAAATAAATAACTCTGCTGGTATTGTTTATAGTAAGTTAAACCTTACAAATTCAATAACATCTGGTGACCTTGCTGGAAGCATAGCGGACAGTAAACTGTTGGACATTACTTCTGCCGGAAAGGTAAAAGGATCAGCGGTTGAATTAAAATCAGGCGGTCCACTTGCAAACAGTGCTGGTCTTACTATCAATAATCTTGGAGTAACCAGTGCAATGCTTGCTGGTTCGATAGCTATTACCAAGCTTGCATCCAAGTCAATCTCTGTTACTGATGGATCTACTGCTTCAGCTATTGATCTTGGTGGAACGCTTACATTTAGTTCCGGATCTGGAATGAGCGTATCACAATCGGGTGGTACTGTTACAATCGCTGGTGCCGATGCTACCACTATAGCTAAAGGTATTGCAAGCTTTGCAACTGCTAACTTTACTGTTGCTTCTGGTGCTGTCAGTGTAAAAACAACTGCCATTACTGCTGGTAACGGTCTTTCTGGTGGTGGTTCTGCTGCTCCGGGTGGTACAGTTACATTGAATGCCGATGTCGATAATAGTTCGATTGGTCTTAATGCTGGCAATAGTAAGATTGAACTTAAAAGTGTTTCTCTTGTAAAGCTTGGATATAAACCTTATCAAGAGATTCATACGGCTACTGCAAACCAGACTATTATTGATCTCGATTATACGTTGACTGCCGATTGGGACAAGGCCGTGCAAATATTCAAGAACGGTCTGTCTATTCAAAACCGAACTGCTGTTGGTGGATCTTCTACTGATTCAGATGATTTTACAGTCTCCATTAATGGAGGAACTGGTGGAAAAGGAAAGGTTACATTTGGAGCAGGTCTTTCTGTTGGCGACAACATCGTAATTTCTTATATCGCTTAGTCATGATATAATGGGGGTGGGGGGCAACCCTCATCCCCTATATGGGAGTATGTAATGGATCCAACCATACTGGATATATTAATAAATGCTGGTCCTCTTGGTGCGTTGTCCGTATACCTTATCGTCAAGAACAATAAGCTTGATGCAAAGCTTGATAAGATATTGAGCGATGCAAGAGAGGCACAGATTACACAAGATGAGAAGTCTCAAGCAAGAGAAGATATGTTAAGGGCACGCTATGATGATGTTATCAATGACCTGCAAAAGAGGGGAGAAGATCTTCGTTCAAGCATGGCCGAAAAGATTGCGTCATTAGTTGCTACGACAACGGATCTACAAAAGAAAATTGAATCCATGATATCAGGTATCAGTCAAATACAGGATCAGATCAAGGAGTTCAAGATGGAAAAGCTTGCGGCAAGAGCAGTAAGGGAGACGCAATAATGGCTTGGTGGATTTGGCTTTTGATTGGTGCCGGTTCCGGCGCGGGTTCGATTGGATTGACCTGGATGCTATCCAAACCCAAGATTGAAATCGTGGAAACGAACAAGGTCGTTGAAAAAATGGTGGAGATAGATAAATCGTTGACCAATGAAGACCTAATATCGGTTCCATGTTCGACGGAATACATCTCCCTTCATGGTGAACTGTTGTGCTCGCTGATGTTCTGTCGCCAGAACACACGAAGCGGAAACAATTCAAATGCAGCAGCGGCCCAAGAATGCGAAGCAATCAGCAATGTCCTGAACAAGAAACATGTTCTCGAGATATGTTCAAAGTCAGAAGACAAAAAGGAATGCATGGAATTTTTTGATAGGAGATTATGATGCCAAACAGTTATTACACATGCGGACAGGTAGTGATCGGAGACGAAAAGCCTACGGTTAAGTTCTCCAAATATGCTCGTCATGACAAAGAGACTCTTGCTATCGATGCCATAGTCAGCAGCATAGAGAACAAGATTGAATCTGCACTTGGGTTGAAGGTCATAGGCATGACAAGCACAGGTATTCAACAAACGAAAAGCACTTGGGTTGTTCACCTTGGTAAGAAAGAAGATGATCTTTGGGTCCGTCATGGACATGTTACGGTCAGTTGCTGATGTCTGAAGATAAGAAGAAGACCAAGAGGAACATCATAGACTTCGATACCGGGCTGTCCGTCATCCAGTTACAGGCTGCCCAGTTGCTGAAGGAAGGCTTTTCAAAGGCAAGGACTGCGAAGGCAGTAGGCGTGCATCCAAACACCATTACGAACTGGCTTAAGAACGCGGCATTCGTAAAGTATTATGACGAGTTCGAGGTGCAGACTCTGCCGTCCTTCGATAGCGTCAAGGACATGACATCGGATGATGTGGATCAGAAGCTTGCACAGTTGCTGACGCCTGCGATCAATGCGCTCGGTCATGTACTGATGGACAAGAAAGGGAGCGACCAAGCGAGAGTCAATGCAGGCAAGT
>Ga0209337_1003388_pt1 | contig 11275 bp, 19 predicted proteins | sample LinPmetageLP53_FD_184044 | JGI IMG/M metagenome (GOLD analysis project Ga0209337, IMG submission 184044) | Marine viral communities from the Pacific Ocean - LP-53 (SPAdes) (version 2) | ecosystem: Environmental > Aquatic > Marine > Oceanic | place: Pacific Ocean | collected 2010-02-08 | reverse complement strand
GCAAAATGTGGGGCGCAATTGATGAAGTGCGCGGCGAGCATCGCAAGAAAAAGAAATCACCTTTTACGTCTGCAAATGAGGAAGCGCTTGAAACATTTGCTGCGCTCAAAAAGGCCGAGGACTTAGAACGCGAACTTGAAAAAGTTGTGAAGATGACCCGTGGCTTCTATGCGTGGCAAGACCTTCTCAAGATCCGAGGCCAGATTAAGCGTGAACGCATGGAAGCAGAAAAAGCAAGGCGCGCAAAAATGCAGCAAAGAATTGAACTTGGCGCAGCCGTAGCGCTGTTTATCTTGCTGCTTGCCACCATGATCTTTGGCGTGTGGCTGTTCCTGACATGATCCCGGCGCTTGTGTTGGCGGTCACATTGGCTGGCTTGTTAGACCCACCAACAGTGACGTGCCACCTGTGGAAGCGGCTTGAGATCAACGACACCAAGCACTGCATATATCGCGGTCCAAACCGTACATTCTATACACATTTTCCTACCACTAGCTGGCGCGAATGCGTCAAGACCTTCCAATGTCCTTACAGCAGGAAGAACAAGAAGCCGTCTATCCACGAGATATTGCGTGGCATTCAACAGGGGTTCTGACATGACAAATGCGTTTGAGAAAATACTAGAGTACAGGCTGATGCCGCGTTTTATGATGTTCACGATGACAGTCGTTTACATCCGCGTCATTGAGTTCGCGTTAACTGTACCAGAGTTAAGCACACAACACGCGGCTGTGGTCAGCGTTGTAACCGGGGCAATGACAGGGGCGTTTGCAACGTGGCTGTCATCTGAGCGCACATGATCGCGCAACTGATCGGTAGCCTGACCGGGCTGGCCACGTCTGTCATCGACAGCAAGACGCAGATCAAACTGACCGAGGCTGAGATCAAGAAAAAGCAGCTTACTGGTGAGATTGATTGGGACATCGAAGCCATACGCGGAACGCAAAATTCATGGAAAGACGAGTGGATCACGCTGCTGTTTAGCATCCCGCTAATCTTGGCGTTCTGTGGCGATTGGGGCAACGCCATAGTGGCCCGTGGCTTTGCGTCATTAGAGGCCATGCCTCAGTGGTATCAGATCGCCCTGGGCGGCATCGTTAGCGCCAGCATAGGGATGCGATCTGTCAGCAAATTCTTTGGCGCTAAAAAATGAACAACTACCTGTACACAGCCGCTGGTCTAATCGTTTTTTACGTTGGTTTAAAAATGTTCAGCGGCGGAATGAAAGCTATGGGCAACATTGACCACCTGTCATGGTTCCTTGGGAACCCACTATATATGTTCTTTGGCGGAATAATTATGACGCTGATCTGGCAATCATCTTCGTTGTCTACAACAGCCATAATAGCCTTAGTAGCAAGTGGTGCTGTACCATTACCTTCTGCAATTGCATGTGTTTTAGGCGCAAATTTAGGTACGACTTGTACAATTTGGTTAGCTGGTTTTTTTGTTAGTGACGGTATGCCTAAAGGCGACACGCTTAGAATTGCAGTTGTTCACAGCGGTGCAAATCTGCTGATGGCGGCAGGGTTGCTGCCGTTAGTTCACCACATCGCGAAAGCTGTGAGTAGGATTGGATGACCGACAAGGTGATCCCCCTCCACCCACCACAATCAGAACTGGATCAGCAGTGGGCGGCTTTGGAGCGTCAGCAGCAACAGATCAGGGAACAACTCAAAAAAATATTGGAGCAGAAGAAATGAGTTTTCAATTCGGCAAGCGCAGCATCAAGCGCCTTGAAGGCGTACACCCGGATCTGGTGAAGGTCTGCCACCGGGCGCTGGAAATGTCACCGATAGACTTCAGCATTATTGAAGGCATGAGAACGCTTAAACGTCAGAAGGCATTGCTGGCCAAGGGCGCATCAACCACCCTGCGGTCACGCCACCTGACAGGCCATGCAATCGACATGGCACCATACATTGACGGAACGATACGCTGGGATTGGCCGCTGTATCACCAGATCGCGCCGCTGTTTAAAAAGGCTGCTGACGAGTTAGGCATCAATGTTGAGTGGGGCGGTGATTGGCAGAGTTTCCCTGACGGCCCACACTGGCAACTGCCGTGGAAGGAATACAGCTAATGGGCGCACCAGTAAAAAGCGGAGACAGCCCACGCCGCGCAGCATTCTTGCAGCGCATGGGCAAGATGCCTGGGCCACAGAAAACGCCCGACGGTAAAGCAACGCCATTGCTGTCATCATTGAGGGCATGGGGTGCCAACAGCAAGGATGACGCTGTGAGCAAAGGCAAGGCAATCAGTAAGCGCAACGCAGCAAGGAAGGCATAGCATGGCATCACTTACGAAAAAGCAAAAGTCTTTGATGTCTAAGCATTCAGAGCATCACAGCGCCAAGCACATGCAGGACATGACCAAGTCTATGCAAAGCGGAAAGAGTTTCTCAGCGTCCCACAAATCAGCAATGAAAAAGGTAGGTAAATAAATGTCACTTTATCGGAACATCAACAAACGCAAGGCAGAAGGCAGTAGCAGATCAAAAGCAAAAAGCACGATCTCTGACGAGTCATATTCCAATATGAAGGCAGGCTTCCCTAAATCAAAGAAAAAGAAAAGCCTGATGGGGCAGTCAAGTAAAAGCTAATGTTTAGCATTCTTCCTCACGATCACGCCAAGCTGCCCATCCACTAGCCCAGCATAGAACGTGTCGTTACGCAGGCGCTTGGTATTCATGCGCAACATCATGGCGCGGATTGCCAGCGCGCTGCTGTCAATGATTTCCTCCCAGCCAACGCGGTTAGTCTCATCAGCCAGCACCCGCGCACGGGCGTGAACGTGGGCATAAGCAACCTCATCAAACAGCGGGTGGTTCGTATCGCGGATCATGAGATCACCGCCAAGCACCACGCGGCAATTATTAAACCCAGCATGATCGACAATGCAGCGATAAACTCTAGAATGATGGTCAAAAAGTTGGAACTTTCGCGTTCAACACACTGACGTATGTGTGCATCTGTACGCGCCAGAGTTCCAAGTTTTTTGCATAACTCGTTGTCTTTGTTTACTTGCGGCTGTCCTGCCGGGGTCGCCAAACCTATATTAACCATTTGATTTTACTTTCTTTTTTTGCTGTCAGAGTTCCAACTTTTTTATCTTGGAACATTTAGTGTTAAATCTCAACTATTTTGTTTGGGTATTAGCACCCCCTGTCAGCGCTGCGCGCCTGCTGTATTTCTTTATGTAGCGCTCAATTTCCTTCAACGTTTCGTGGCCTGTCCACGCCCCTATCTGCACAGATGTTGCGCCGAGCTCTGCCCAGCGTATGGCCCTGCTTTTCCGCAACCCATGTGCCGTCCTGTTGTCCAGACCAACTTCACGCGCCTTGAGTGCAAACCAATTGCTGACGGTGTGCTCTGATCGTGACGCACCTTTTTGCGTGCAGAGATAGGTCGTATGTTTAACAGGCTGGCTATCGATTGCGGCGTGTAACATCCGCAGATCATCAGCGTCAGCTAGTGCAAAGCTGGGCAACTGGCGGGAAAACGGTACGTCAACCAGCCCACCTGTTTTGCCTTGGTAAAACGACAGCCAGCCGTCCTTGGTAACGCGGTCACGGCCCAGCTTGACGGCATCACCACACCTTGCGCCTGTCCAATAGAGCAGTTCCATTGCCAGCCGGGGTGCCTGATCCAAGCCGTACATCTTGCGGAAATGCTGCACGTCATCCATTGACCAAGGCTCATGCCCATCTGACTGTGCTACCTTTGCCCGTGCAATGTCTGCCGTGGGATCTGCAATGCCATACTCAGACATCAGGAACTTAGCAAAATGCCGCCACATTTTAAGATGGTTGCGCGCCGCATGACCGTCAAACCGAGACAGATCCTTGTTGACGTGTTGCTGCTGCAAGCCTGACACCTGTGCGGCGCCATAAAGATCAATCATACCTTCCAGCCTCTTGCGCCGCACAGAGCGTGTGGCAGGGGCTAGAAGGCTAAACCCGTGGCTTGCCTTATATGCTGCCGCCGCTTCAGCCAGCGAACCCGGTGCAACGCCTGTGTGGCCAGTACATGTCGGATCTTGCTGCATGGTATTCCACAGCGTCAGCGCTTCAGCATATCCCTGCAAGAATGTTGACGAGCGCAGCGGTACTGCTGGCATTTTCCAAGCCGCAGGCAAAGCGCCCCGGAATTGCTTAGGTCTAAAGTAGTACCTGTCATGACCATTTTTGTGCTGGCCAGATCTGTTTAGGTGCCGATACCAAACACCTTGTTTGTGTCGCATCCCTCATCCCTTTCCCCGTCCAGCGCCAGTGCCGTAAGTGCATCTTCTAACTCTGTCCTGAGCCAGATCTTTGCACCGCCAGCATTGCGCGCTGTTGGCATTGTGCCAAGTTTAATCATTTTTCCAAATTGGCTGACGGATATTCCGCAGAAATCAGCGGCGTCAGCTTTCTTCATAGCATTGGGCTTTATTCTTGTGGGCATTCTCACCTCGCTTATAATAATTAGAAACACCACTGGCGTACCATAGCTTGGGGTTATTTTTAGTTGAAGTAGGACTTGGCACACCGTGGGAGTTCAATTCATCCGCGATGCGTTGGTATGACATGCCCTGATTACGGTAGACCTGAAGCATGTCGAAATACATTAAAGTTCTTTTCAGCGCGATTTCACTTTTACGCGCGTTGGCGATGCTGGGATCAGGCGCGCCCAGCTTGGTGATTAAAGCGCCAGCATGGCTGATGTGCGCCGTGCCTTCACCAAACTGTTGCTGGATCTTGTCCAGTGCAGCTTTTGTGCGTGACGCCACAGCGTTGATGTTATCTTCTGCAAAATCTATAGCCATGTCGATGTTGTTGATGTTGCAGCTTGGGCTGCGCTCAATCCGAAATGGCACGTTTGCATGCTTGAGAAAGCGCAGTGCTTCTGCTTTTGTTTTGCCAAAGCTGTTCAGTTTGACGGCAGTAAAGATTGCTCCTGTTTTTTGGCAATGTTCTATGGCGCGCCACAGAACCGGGCGATCTTGCGGCTGCATTCTGCTGTGATCTTCAGCTTCTTTGAAATATTTTGGTGAGTGCAGATCGTCCTGCATTTTGATGTATGTGCGCAGTTCGCGGCCATCATCGTTGTCACGCATATAAGCTGCGCATGTGTGTGTGTTCATTTTCGTTTTCCATGTGTGTGGTTGTTTTTGTTTTGTGGATTGAAAATGATTTTTTGGTGGGCCGTGTGGCGGGTCTTGCCAACTTGATGCGCTGACATAAATGCCGCCAGCTAAACAGTAGTTGCTGACACTCATGCCAACGCTTACCATGCCCCGCAGGCTGCTACCTGTGCCGCCTGTGTAAAGCCAACCATAATTATAAGTACTTGCCGTCTGCATTTTAGTTCACCTCCATGTCTGCGGTCTGTGTCGTTGCCGCAGCCGATTTATTAATATCAGCATGATCCAAACGGAATCATACCGTCTAAAATGCACACTCTATTATTTTATACAAGTCTAATAATTGAATATTTACAGAGATAATTTGACATGTCATACAAGTCTAAATTTACCAGACAGGCGAGATAAATGAAAAAACGTCAGTTTAACATCAAGTTACCAGATCATCTGATACGCGCAGTTAAGATGAAAGCCTTTGAAAATTATCGTGATACGTCCCGTGAAGTCGAGATCGCGCTGCGTAATCATCTAGATATACACGATGATCTTCATGATGCGGCGGTTAAAGCTGCGCGTGAAACTAATTGATTTACGCAGGGATAGATCCGGGCTGGTCAACAGGCGGCGTGGCTTTGCTGCAAGGCAATTGGGCTGAGGTTCACGACATGCCGATATTCCACAAAGCTGGTGTGGACACAGAGCAGCTTATGGACATCCTGCGGTCAGTCGAAATCGAACTGTGCGTGGTTGAAAGTCAATCCACCAGACCGGGGCAAGGCATCGTCAGCGCAGGCAAGATCATGTTTGCTTATGGTCAGATCCTGACGTGCCTCATCGCCACCAAAACACCGCACAGGATCGTCACCGCTGGCAAGTGGAAGCGCACATCTGGTGTGCCGCGTGACAAAGACGGTGCGCGCATGATGGCACAACAGCTTTACCCGTCAGTCAGCCAGCGTCTGCGCAGAAAGAAAGATGAGCATAGAGCAGAGGCGCTGCTGATGGCTGCTTATGGCGAGGCGCTGGGATGAGCTACAAGCTGCCAGACGGTAACGTGCAAATAAGCTTTAGCGGTGGCCGCACCAGCGCGTTCATGCTGCACAAAATATTAGAAACCAACGGTGATTTGCCTGAGAGATGTAAGGTGCTGTTTACTAACACTGGCCTAGAAATGCCTCAAACGCTTGACTTTGTTGATGAGTGTTCGCGGCGCTGGGGCGTACCTATTACTTGGCTAGAGTATCGACGCGATGAAGATGGCCCATCGTATAGGGTAGTGAGCCGCGACACAGCGTCAGAAAAAGGCGAACCATTCGCTGAACTCTTGCGCTTTAAGCGATACATGCCCAGCCCCATGAAACGCTTTTGCACCACCGAGCTAAAAATGTTTACGATAAAGCGGTTCATTCGCAAAGGCTGTGGCTGGGACAGATGGGCACAAGCTGTTGGCATCCGCGCTGATGAGGCCCACCGTTGCAAAACCACCAGCAACGATAAATGGGATTTTTGGTATCCGCTGGTTGCTGATGGCATCACCAAAGAAAATATAGCAGAATTTTGGAATAAACAAAGTTTGGCGCTTGGGTTTGACCTACAGATGCCAAACTACAGAGGCAACTGCCCGAGCGGAAACTGTGACTTTTGTTTTCTTAAAAGCGAAGCAAACACCGCGTTTATGCTGCGTCATTATCCCGAACGCGCCAAGTGGTGGGTCAATATTGAGAAAGAGATTGGCTTCCCGTTTCGCTTAGACCGAGACTTGATGGAAATGAAAGATTTTCTAGACCGCCAAGGCGATTGGATATTCGATGACGAAGAGTACCTCTGCCAAGCGGATGGCGGGGAGTGCACAGGATGATCACATGCCCGGAATGCAATGGCGATCAGTACATCACGATCACGCTGTACCACCGTCAGGGCTTTGGCCGGGATGTAGGATACGAAGAAGAGCGGCAAGAGGCATGTCCCTTTTGCCAAGGAGAGGGTCAAATCGAGGGAGATACCGATGACCAAGAGTGAAGCAGAGGAAAAAGGCAAAGCAGTGATTGCCTACATTGAAACCAATTGCGACAGAGAAACCAAATGGGCGCATGACGTTCTGGCGGCTACCGTGCGCAACAAAGCAGCGGCCAAAGATGTGCGCTATGAAGCTAACGATTTTATCAAAGGCGTTACAAATAAGTATCAGCGTTTTGTTGATGACATCTATGCAATCATCGACATGGTGCCAGAGGAATATGGCCTTGACGCGCGCACCAGAGATGAGGTGGAAAACCCTGTTGAATTGCCAAGCGTTCCCAAAGTTAATAGTTTTGATATTTTAGACGCTATTAAAAAAAATCACGAAGGCAAAAACACAAAAAGCCGCGCTTTGGCAGTGGTCTTGCGTCAGTTAAATGACAGCCTGCCAGCGCAACTGTTTGACCTTGAGCTGTATCATTGGCTGCGTCACGAAAACTGTGGCCACAAAACAGCTAACTTCATCATGCAAACGCTGGCAAATATGCGCGGTGCAACATGATCAAAACAGAAACCAACGAGGCGTATCACGCTAACGATGCCATTGGCAGCACCAGCGTGAAGAGAGCAGCGCTTAACTCAGTCGCGCACTTGCACGGCATGGAGGTAAAAACATCGCCAGCCATGCAGTTTGGCAGCGGTGTCCACGCTAACTTTCTGGAGCCAGAGAAAAACCTTGTTCACAGAGGGCCAGAAACGCGGCGAGGCAAAGCATGGTCTGAATTAGAAGAGGGTATGGGGCCAGACGAGATCCTGTTGCCTGTCGCAGAATACCACCGGGCAGAGAAAGCCACACAGGCATTGCACGACAACATGCAGGTCGAGGAATTGTGGGGCATGGACGGCTGGCAGATAGAGCAGAGCATATATGTGACGTGTCCAGAGACAGGCTTAGACCTCAAGTGCAAGCCTGATGGATACAACGAGCGGCTGCGCACGCTGATGGATGTCAAAACATGCCAGACAGCAGCGCCAGCAGCTTGGCAGTCGCCATACGGGCCGTTCTTTAAGTTTGGCTATCACATACAGATGGCGTTTTACATGTACGTGTGCGGCATCGAAGGCATCAAGGTAGACACCGCCAACATATTCGCCGTTGAAAGCAATGCGCCACATGCTGTGCAGTGCTTTGACATCAGCCAGGACACGCTGCGGCACGGCCACGCCATCATGATCGATACGCTGAAGCTGATCGCCGAGGCCAAGGAAGCTGGCGAATACACAACTGGCTGGCCTGATTGGGTTGAGCTGTGAGCGTGTCTGACAAATAAATTATTAAACCCGTATTGACAGAGAGTTTTTCCATATGCGGGTTTGATATGACCATACAAGTCTAAATATACATCATACAGAGGAGATAGATATGATTTACGCACTGGAAAACGTCGAAGCATTATGGCCAAAACTAGACAGGGCTTACAAATTTGACCCGGCGCAAAACCGCAGCGTAGCCACTGAAGTAACAGATACTGAAGGCAGCTACGAAGTCAGCGTGGTGCTGAACGAAGCTGACGCAAAGGCGCTGGCAGGGGCAATGCGCAAAGAGTTTAACGCCCAACGCAAAGACGATTGGAAGGATTGGACGCCAAAGTCTTTGGATGACGTGTTTAAAAAGGATGAAACCGGGCATTACATCGCCAAGATCACAAAGAAATCGTATGGCGAAGCTAACTCTAAGCCAGCGCAATGGATGCAAGACGGCTCCCCGGCAGCGCCTGACTTTCAGCTAACCACAGGGTCAAAAATCTGCGTTCAGTTTATCATCAAGCCTTGGACTTACGGAGGTAAAGCAGGCGTTGGCTTGCGCCCTACAGATATAATGGTGCTGGAATTGGCAGAGCGCAAAGACAGCAAGGGCGGCAACCCGTTTGCCAGTAAGGCTGTGGGCGGCAACCCGTTTGGCTTGCCTAACCAATCAACGCCCAGCGCACCGCCACCAGCCGCCCAGGCGTTTGATCAGATCGATGATGAAATCCCGTTTTAAACCGCAGCAAGGGCGGTTTGCGCCGCCCTACGCACAGACCAACAGGGCTTAAAAATGGGTAAAGAGATGTCAAATCATCCAGTATGGTGGCACGAATGGGCACCAAAGATTGTCGCCCAATATAACCTAAAAAAAACTGGCGTGAACCATTACAACGGGCCATGCCCCCAATGCATTGGCACCGACAGGTTCTACATGTCGGAAAAGGCAGGCGTGGTGCGGATCAACTGCAACCAAGGCTGCAATTTTAAAGATCTGACGCAAACCATGCGAGACGATGGTGCTTGGCCAGAGTTTATAAAAGGTGAGCCAATAGCGCCAATGCCAAGGGTCAACGGCAACCCGTTTGCCAAGCATGGCAGTAGTTCGCAGCTATACCACGATGTAAAAGGTGTGCCGCTGTATGGCGCTGCTGTGGTCGATACCAGCATAGTCATTAAGGTGATCGCCAAAGACGGCAAGCAAGTCGGCAGTCAAACAATCAAGCCAGACGGCACCAAGCGGTTTACCGCAGGCATGGTGACAGATGGATCGTTTGCCGTGCTAAACGGGGCTGTCGAGGGCAGAACGTACCTATGCGAGGGTTGGGCCACAGCAGCGTCAGTGGCGCTATCTACGGGGCGCCCAGTCATACACTGCCTGTCATCCGGGAACTTACCCAAGGTGGCGGCAATACTAGCAGAGTTGCGCCCGGAAGCGGATCTGTTTGTTGCGGCAGATAATGATGCAGCCGGGATAAAAGCCGCCAAAGAAACGGGGCTGCAATGGAAAGCGCCAAGCACAGCCGGGTATGATTGGAACGATGTATTGCTGGCGCAAGGCGCAGAGGCCGTCAAAGATGCGTTGGAAACCAAACTTCTGGATACGGTGTTTACCCCGTCACAAGCGCGGCCAATCTTAACAGCAAACTATCTGATAAAGGGATGGCTGGGCTGCGGTCAGATGAGCGTAATGTATGGGCCGTCAAACGTAGGCAAGTCATTTGCTGCCCTTGATATGGCTTGGCATGTGGCGTCAGGTGAAATGTGGCACGGGTTTAGGGTGTCAGGTGGGCCAGTGCTGTATCTGGCAACAGAGGGCGGCAGTAGCTTTCACAACAGGATATACGCGCTGGCGCAGAAGTATGAGCGTACTGACGTGCCGCTATACATCAGGCCCAGCCCGGTGGATCTGTTGCGGCCAAATGCTGATCTGGTTGAAATCATAGCGCTGGTTGCGGAAATCAAAGAAGCGTCAGGGCAGGATTGCGTCCAGATCGTGGTGGATACTGTGTCTCGCGCAATGGCAGGGGGCAATGAGAACGGACCGGAGGATATGACGGCGTTTATCAGCAACGTAGACGCCATGAGAGCAGCAACCGGGGCGCACTGCATGTTGGTGCATCACAGCGGCAAAGATGTTGCGGCAGGGGCAAGAGGGCATAGCAGTTTGCGCGCCGCAACAGATACCGAAATTGAAATGGAGTTAAGCAGAGAGGATGGCCTGCGGTTTGCGCGCGCTACCAAACAGCGTGACATGGAAACCGGGGCAGAGTTCGCGTTTAAGCTGGATGTGATTACGTTGGGCGTCGATCAGGATGGGGATGACGTAACGACCTGCGTGATTGAGCCAGTGCAAGGCGAAGAGATAGCAGACGCTAAACGAAAGCCGATGTCAAAGAATGGCAAGCTGCTGGTGGAATGCTTTACGCAATTGCAGGGGGAGCGCATTGGAGCGCCAAACCCAAGCGGTGCAGGGTGGCCAGATAGTGGCACCAGATGGGCGATTTCAGAGGCAGATCTGAGGTCACATTTCTACGGAAAAATCACCACGCAAAACAAAAGAGGGACGTTTAGAGAGAGCGTTTCAGTGATGATAAGTGACGGTCATTTAGCGGCGAATGACGAGCATTTTTGGCTTTGCGCGTCAAAATACAAAATCAGGCAAGCGTAGGAAGGTGGAGGAAAATGGCGCGTCATATAAATAAGGGGTTTGAGAGCGCGTTTCCTCCGCTTTCCTCCGCTTTCCTCCGCCTAAGCCTCCAGCGGCGAATGGGTGGAGGAGGTGGAGGAAATACCTTTAGGTATCCTCCGCCCTCCTCCATCGCTCAAAATCAAGTCATCCTGCGGTGAAAGATAGACATGAAATATTCCTTCTGAAGATAAATAA
>Ga0209337_1003387_pt1 | contig 11275 bp, 17 predicted proteins | sample LinPmetageLP53_FD_184044 | JGI IMG/M metagenome (GOLD analysis project Ga0209337, IMG submission 184044) | Marine viral communities from the Pacific Ocean - LP-53 (SPAdes) (version 2) | ecosystem: Environmental > Aquatic > Marine > Oceanic | place: Pacific Ocean | collected 2010-02-08 | reverse complement strand
GTATGAGAATATGCCTACAGGTGCAGATGATCATCAATTCAGTTTGATGGATATTTACACACCAGATGTTCAAGCAGTACCATTTGATAAACTCAAAAGTACAACAACTGAAATTGACAAATCAGCTATTTGTGACAATAGACAGTTTGCAGATACACAAAAGGCACAATTCGGTTGTGAAATTTTGTATGACGGACTAACTATGGATCAGATAAAACGCCAAAATGAAGTGATGTTTGGAACTGATGGAGTGATTAACTATCATAGTGAAGCACTTGACAGGTACATTAATTTCATGCAAGAGTATGGCAACAAGTACGCAACTGCTGAAGACAAGCATAATCAAGCACTAATTGCAGAACCAGTAAGGGATGAAATGTTTGAAGACAACTTGTTTTATGAAAGGAATAATGAGGATTAACCCCCTCTTTTTTATTTATGGAGATATGATATGAAGACTTGTAACAGATGTGGAACACAGAATCTTGAATGGGATATGCACTACCATGAGGTCACTGGAAAGTGGAAACTCTTGGAACACAAGACATCAAAGGGTAAAGTATGCGGAAGGGTAAAACAGGAAGTAATGTCAAAGGTAGATGCAATACTATGTGAACTTTGCAGTGACAGTGGATTCGGAATGTGCAGAGGTAAAGAAGCATATAATGAACACTTGGATAAGTTCCACCCTAACAGAGAAATACTAACATATCTGGATTACGTACATGAGAATTTGTCAGCATACATTATTAAAAAGTTCTGGAAAAGCGATGCTCACTATGACAAATATGTCAATTAACATACAGGTTTATAACCTAGTATGACTTCCTATTCTCATGTTTAGTAAAAAAGTGACTATTCAGTTACAGAAACAAGATGACATAATTCATTTGGAACCATTGTCAGATATTCATGTAGGTCATGCAGGTTTTGACGAAGCACTCTACAAGAATAGAATTAAGGCTATAACAAAAGATGATAATAGATATACAATATTTATGGGAGACCAGTTGGATGCAATATCTGTGTACGACAAGAGATTTAATCCTGATATGTCAATAGAACATGACATTGATAACCAAAGAAAATCATGGCAAAAGTTGACACAGCCACTGATAAACAAGCACAAGGAGTCAGAGAATGAAAAGGTATGGGGATTGCTTCATGGCAACCACGAGTACAAGATTCCCTCAATAACCAGAGCCTACATAGAGAATCATTTCTGTGAGCCTAACGACTTTACATTCTTAGGAAGCAGGGCAATGATAGGACTGGAAATTAAATACAAGAAACAGATTTTACAGCAGTTGACCATACTTGCAATACACGGTAGCGGTGGTGGAAAACCTGAAAGAATGTTTGACCAGATGAAGAAGAACAACTATGCAGACATATTCATATGCGGTCACTTGCATCAAAAGAGATACCAACCTGAAGTTGCAAACGACTTTGACTTTGAGTCAGGTCTAAGATGGGAAAGAGACATACATCTTATCAACGGTGGAACATTCTGTCACACGGTGGTAGAAAACACTGACGGATATATGGACAGAAAGAACGAGATAGTTTACTCGCATCCTGGCACAGCAACACTAAGCATTAATGCATATGAGGGAAAAATAGTTGGTCATATCTAGACCGATTAGGGGGGGTAAAACACTTGTATCTCACAGAGAGCCTGACCCTGTATCAAAACCTCTGACCATAAAAAATAAGATTATGATGTTTATGAACAAGGAGAAACCACCTGTTCTGATAAACGACTTTGTCAAATCCAAATTAAATCACTGTACTTCAAGACGTCCTGTAGAAAAAGCATTTGAAGAGTTGAGTAAAAAAGGATTTATAAAAAGAAATAAATGCCTGTGTAACTGTTCTTATATATACAGTCTACCTTAATAACTGTTAACTTTATATGAATTATATATTCGATTAACTTTATATTTACTTAGATCATAGAAGATGTTATCTTGTTTATAGAATTACACATAGATGGATTGGAAAAGCCACATTTGATAGAACTGTCAAAAGCAGGTAAATTTGCCCAAGAGTTGGAGAAGGCAGGTAAGAAGTTTAGACTCGGAAAAACTGTTCATTAATATCGTTTTTTATAAAGCTTTATTATATACATAAGCAAACACCATATATGCTAAAAGAGTTATTCGTCATATCTTTAATGGTAATTATACCATTGAATGTCCATGCCCAAATAGTAAACGATGGAACAGACCATGTGGATGTTTATGACTACCCCTTTGACATAACAGTGTTAGAGGGAGGAAGTTTCACACTACACAACGAGAACAGAACAGGCAATATTAACATAGTAAGTCACGGATGGCTTGACAGACACATAGCATTGGAGAACAGTACAGTAACGGTTCAACTAACGGATGCAATGTTTCCTGATATTTATTATGTAAGTGACATAATGGACAACAGTTTTTACAGCACAATAAAAGTTAAGGAAATTCCTCAGCCACAGTTTAATACAACAAGCAGTGAGACAGTGGGAACATACACACCGTTTGTTGAAGAACCTATTGTTGTAGAAGACAGAGTGGTATTAGAGAACACAATAGTAGAATACCCAAAACCAACAACTGTTCAACCAACAGTAATTCAACCAACAGTTCAACCCGAAATGACCACTGATAAAGAAGTGTTGGATCTAAGACTTAGAATACTTCAAGTCATTGAAAGCATATTCAGAATAGTATTAGACTGATTTTTGAAAAGCTTTATATCAAACTTCTTTCCTAACTAAACTAATGAACGTAACCGAAGTTCTTGATATAGAAACAACTGAAGGTAGCAATAATTCCATTGCCTTAAAAGCAGGGGATAAAATTACCGTACAAGGCTTCAGCACCAAATATGTTGAAGGCGTTGGTTCCGATATCGCAGAAATAGAGACTACAGAAGGTCTAAGACATTCCTTTGGTAAGACTGTAATTGGTCAAGCCAAGAGTGAGTACTGGAACGACGTAGTCGCAAAGTGTTTGGAAAAAGATTCAGACGATGGACTTGACATTTGGGTTGTTGAAAGAGTAGCCGAAGGCACACAACGAATGATGTTAGCACTATCTATGTTTCCTCCCAAACAATAATTTTTTTTTATTATGCCCTTTCTTTTTTGTTTTAAATGTTTCAAGTTCTATAATGTAAAAACAGGCAGGCATATACACAATAATTCCAGTGAATGTGATGCTACCTCAGAGAATGCTTGATCTTTTCAAGGTGTCTACCTGCCTTATTCCTATTTCTTCTAACCCATCGTATCTGTACACCACAACATCTTAGCATTTTTTCAAGTGTTTTTCCATGCAAAGTCTTCAGATTGTCAGTAGTAACACGGTATTTACCGTTAACCTGGCTTACTATAAGCCTTGAATCACTGTATATCTTGATGTTCTTTAGGTTGTTAGTGTCTATGTATTCTAATGTGTATATAAGGGCGAGGTATTCTAGTTCGTTATTGGTAAGTTCTCCCCCCCTCTTTTTAACTATAACCTTGTCTCCGTGAACTAAACATATAGCGTTACCCCTTGTACCACCATCACAGTAGATAATCATCGGAACTTCTCTAATGTATTTTCAAAATATTCATTTTTTATTATTTCTTCAATATGAGGTTTCTCTTCAGTTTTTTCAACTTTGGTTTCACTCACAATAATAATATGTTTTATTATAACTACTGCTAATACTATCAATCCACATGGTAAAAAAACAACTAATGTTATACCTGCAAAAATCCACCAAAAACCCATACGCATATCATATATAAATACTTGATTGTTATATACTTTTTTAAGAACTGAACGTTGTTAGGAGGTTTTCACATGACTTTATACGTCTTTCATACCAGGATTTTTCAAGGTCAGAAATATCAGTTTGTAAAATTTCCTCATAATATTCTTTGGTGGATGTCCACATTTTCTCATGTGCCTTATCCATGTGATCTCTCATGCTCCACTATTCTTTTAAAATCATATGATGTAATATAATCCATGTCTACTGTAAACTCACAGTCTCTGCATTTATACTTCATCTTTATTTACCTTTGGGTGTTTTGTGGTGTATGCTTTTCTACAAAGATTGCCACAATAAATTCTTTGTCTTCCTTTATATCTGGACGGCAGTTCTGAATTACATTCTATACAATAAAAAACCTTATTATTTTTCAACGCTTAACTATAAAAAGAGTACTATTTAAGACTTTGTGTACCGTGTCCAATAATCATTGTGTGATGATTCTGGAACTCCTGCTTTTTTCTTATCTGGTTTAATGAAATCTTCCATATTTTTTTCTTCACAAGCATCTTTCTCAGCTGGTTTCTTTTCTGGTTTCTTTTCGTTATGAACCTCATTGAATCCACCTGCCATAGCAGTGGTCATTGATTCTTTCTTACTGTTATCATTCATATCTTCTATACCTTTCTTTTCTTCTTCAATCATTTTGTCATAATCTTCCTGTTTCTTTGCATCAGATACACCGCCAATCATTGATCTTGAATGATCAATCTTGTAATGTGACTCTGTTTTTTCTGTATGACCTGTCATACTTGTTTCTGGTTTACCTTCATCATGTTGAAATTCATTTTCTGTATTTCTATGACTTTCTCCTTCATAGTCTTCTTGTGCATCAAACATAGTTGATGTTGGAACATCCCCATACCTACCGTCCTCTACGTCAGATTTTACAAAATTAACTTTAGATATGTATACTCTTGCTTCTGTTGGTATTTCTAACCAACTTCTTGTAATATATGATAAAGGACATCTGGCTTTGGTCAATGCTTCTGCTCTGTCTTCAGAAGATAGTTTGTTCCATGGCTTTCCTTTTACAATTTCAGACACATGGAACGTATCGTTTATGTGTATATCTTGAAAATATCCGTTTGATTTTAACAATGTAATGTATGAACCGCTTATTTTAACAACAGTGCCATCTCCTGCAATCCCGTTATCAAAGTATTTTATCTTATCTCCTAACTTGGTATCTGCAAGCTTATCCATGTCTGTTTTACTTCCTGTTCCTATATAAGTTTCACTCTCTAAAGCATCTCCTCTTGTTCCTCTGTATGTTTCATCAGGTCTAGGATCAGATCCGTCATTTGGTCTTCCATATCCATACGTATTCTTATCTTTTTCCTCATTTTCTTTAAATGATGGCGACGGATGTTCCCATCTTTCTAGTTCTTTGTCTCCTATTTCACTTGCTTCTTGCTCTGCTGAAGGTTCAAAAACGTGCCTACCTTGAACTCTGCGAAATTTTCCTGACTCTCCAGTCTCAGGATTGACTATGGAAGGTCTTCGTCTAGGTTTTGATACTTCAACCATGTATATATTTGATACTTTAATACTTATAAAGATTAACCGAATAAGGTTTCCTGTAGTTTTTTGGACATTTTGATGACGTGCCACTGATCTCCAGATGATATTGCCTGGCAGGCTATTGCTAGCGAATCAGCGTGGTCGTCCTTGTAATCTGACTTTATCTTCATCAGTTTTGTCTCTGTGTATTCTCTTGTTAACATTCCTAATTGTTTTGCTAATTCTTGTCTGCCCCCGATCTTTATGCGTTTTTGTTCAAATAACAATCTTAGATTTTTGTATATGAGTTCCTTCTCTTTTAACGAAAATACAACACCTCTTACTATAACTCCTCTTTCTTCCAACAAGTCATACAGTCCAGCACCTAGACCAGTCTCGTCTACATATATCATCTCAGCATGGAATTTTTCTGCAAGTTCCTGAGATCTGCCTGCAACATCCACTATGTTAGACTGACCTTCTTTCTCTTGATGTACTACAAATACAACATTGTTTTCATCTTTAGATATAACAGTAAATACGGTCTCATCCATACCACTTCTTGCAACGTCAACTCCAACATAATACTGTACATTTCCATGTGGTTTTCCGTCTATCATTGCATCCTGTAAAAGATTCTGTGGGATAAGTGCGTTACCTATTTCTAAGAACTCTCCCAATACTTCCAATGCATAACTTTCCCTAGTCTGATTTTCCAAGAACTTGATATAGTCTGGATCGTTTGCAATCATAGGGTTGTCAGTAGACTTTACATGAAACTGTGTCCACTGACCATCTGATGAAACAGGTTTTCCGTTAAGAGTTTTTGAATTACTACAGGCATTGTAAAAATATCCCATCATGGAAAACGGTGTAGATGTCAACCATACCTTTGCTCTTGTTGCGGCTCCTGCTGGAAAAAGTGCGGTAAGAATATCTTCCTTGATAAACGAGCATTCGTCCACTATGATCACGTGTGGAGAATAACCTCTTAATCCAGTACCTGATTCTCCTGTTGCCCTTGTTACAATCTTTGTTGTTCCTTTGTCATCAAGCCATCTTAACCACATCTCTGTCTGAGTATTTCTTACTATATAGTCTCCAAGCATATCACTTCCTACAACCAGTTCTCTTATTCTGTCATACATGATACTTGCCTGGTTTTGGGTAGGTGCTACAATTAATATGGTACATTCTCTACTAACAGTGTCAGACATCATAGGTGCAAAGAAAGCAAAATGTAGAGCCTTTACAGCAGTTGACATGGTTTTACCCACCTGTCTACCGCTTCTATACACTATGAATCTGTCAGGACAGTCAACATATTTTTTATTATAGTCAAATAAATTATGATTCAAAAACACGTCAGAAAATACTGAAGGTTTCTGAGCACATTCTACAAACGTTTTGACAAAATCTTCACGTTTCTTGACGTCTTGTTCACTTATTCGAGCCATCTTCCATCATAGATTTCTTTGCTGTCATTTCTTTAAATATACTTTTCATAATGTTTTTCTCGTCAAATACCTGTGTTTCCTTTATCTCCACTTTTCCTGACAATTCAACCATAGTATTGATGATTTTTAACAGTGAGTTTAACTGTGCATTTGTATTCCTGTCTGGTATATTACCATCCATTTTTGACTCTCCAAGTGCCACAAATATCTGTTCCGTGTATAACTTAACCAAGTAATCCAATATTCCTTTCAACTGCTCTGGATCTCTTGTATCCATATCTCCTATTACTTTCTGTATATCTTCTCTTATTGCACATGATGCATCCAATTCGTATTTTGGACATTTTCCATTTCCCCCTGTATCAATAGACCTGTAAATACAATCATTACACAATGCTGGAAGTTCAGCAGAACGTAAATGTTTTGCGGCATTTAGTGAACTGACAGATTTTCTTTTGTCTACTGTTCCTAACATCTTGCCTTTTTCTTGTTTAATTATAATATCATCAGCCATATAAACAAATTAATAAAACGAGTATTTAAAGTTACATTTATTCCCAAAAGGGAAGGAATAAGTCTTACGTGCTTATTCGCTATCGACCTGATAGAACGGGTTTAAGAGGGTTACTGCTGATCCGCACTCAACGCGTAGAACACGGTGGTAATCCCCGACAACCATAAGTTGATTGTAGTGGTTACATATAAAGTTATTTGAAATTTGCATCATATATGTTAAAAGATTTACACATAGGCATGAATAAAACAGCAAAAGGTAGTTTTAAAAGAGCAGTATAATCATTATCTAACACCTGTTGTTTTGTTATACCAATCTTTTCCATATTATCCTTGTATTTCTCCAAGTAGTATTGGAGTTGTGAAACCATTCCCTTGCCTTTGTTTCCAAAATACATTGAGATAGTACTGTTATTCATCCATATTTCTGTCTTCTTAGATACTGCGGCTGATATCCATGCTGATGTGTCTATTGATTCGAACATTCTGTTTCTTTTGATAAAGTTTCCTTTTGCTAGTCCATGATATTTTAACGGTGGTAGTTTTCTTATCTGGTCTTCCATTTCTATTTTTCCTTTTATCTCCCCCAAACAAACATAGTCATCTCTTTTTGGCTTAAGTCTGGATATATGCTGTAGATAATTCTGCTGTAGAACTGGTATAGTCCAGTCTATTCCCATGTCTCTTTCCTCTTTCAGGCATTTTATCGTGGCTTCCATGTCATAGAATATATCAAACTGTGTTGCATAGTCATATTTTGATTTATTTTTTATCAGCCATTCACGATACTTTTCCTTGTTTCCATTTACTCCTGCAACTACAAAAAGTGAATCAAAGTTGTCACGATATTTGTCTATACTGGCATACGCATACTTGTGAGCAACCATGACATTTTTTACTCCACAGTCCATCAATGCCTCACGAGTTGCCTTATTATTTGCGTTGAAATATACCTTCATTATTCCTCAAATCTATGACATTCACATTTACAAAATTCTAGTCCAGCATACTGTTTTGGACAGGTTTTATGCTTACTTTCTTTACAGGCAGGGTATATCATACTATTCTCCTGCTATCTTATGACATAAACATTCGCATTTTATATTTAGTCTTTTTACAGGACAGTCAAAATGTCTATGAGTATGGCATTCAGGAGATATAATTTTCATTAATCTTCCCCAAATGTAGAAAAGCATTTGCTTGCATAGTCACACATTCCGTCACACAAATAATTTCTTTGTCGTTCAGGCAAGTCTCCAGATGTCAAGGAATCTTTTATTACATTGGCGTTAGTTATCATTGCTTTTATCGTATCTTCGGGTTTCTTTAGTACAAATGATATGGGTGTAGGCTTGTCTCTCTTCTCTTTTGACACGGAATTTGATACATATATAACACATCCTTTCTTTGCATCAATGTCATAGCATTTGTTTAGCAAAACTCTGTAACAGTTAATCTGTGCCATGTGAGAGTCAGATGCGTTTGAGTTATGCTTCTGAAAATACTCTATAGAACCAGTTGTCTTCTTGTCAGTTATTACAAACTCTCCGTCAACCTCTATCACATCGTCAACACTTCCATAAATTATATCCAACTGTCTTGCATCATCCTTTGGAATTTTCTTTGCCTCATCATATGTCAATGCAACATCCTTGACATAGTCATATGCAAGAAACATCTCGTGATATTTTTCTTCCGCAACATCGCTTGAAGAATGTAAAATTTGACCAAAGTAAAGCGACTTCATGTTTTCCGTATCCATAGTCTTGTATTCATCAGGTGTGTTTTTACCATACATTACATTTCTCATACAAGGTTTAATCAAATCTGAAACGTGTATAACACCCAATCTTTCCGTATGCATTGCCTTCATCTGTGATTTTCTAAAAGCAAAATATGCATTGTCTTCCACTACTTTATTTAATACCATACGGTATAGATATCAATATAGTTAATAAACCTTAGCCTAATAGGACTCTAATATTGTAAAAGTAAATGTACTTGACTGTACCTTCATGACAGAAGAGTCATTTAATATCTCAACCTCTCCTTCCCATACTCCTGCGTTTGCTATTACCGTATTGGTGGCAGTAAGATCATAAGAAACAAGACCATTAGACCTGTTAGCAAAGGTAAGAGTACCGTCAATTATCAGAGTTCCGTCTGGCTTCCATACCTTCCATTTTCCTGAGTTATACGTGGTTGTTGATGACAAGTCTATTACTGTTCCTACGTCATCTGTTAGTGTTAGTGATACTGTTCTTCTGCTCCCCACCTTTTCGACAAATTCTATGTCTCTTTTACGCATGAACATACTCATAATATTACAATTGTTTTGTATCTTATAAAGATTTTACATTCTTTGAGGAGCCAGTAGTCTTGACCTTATTACTGCTATTTCCAGTTCTTACTATGAATCTTGATGCCCTGGTCTTGACCTTACGCGTGTTGGTTATCAAGAATTTTATATGGAATTTGGATGTCAATGTCTGTATTGCAACCCTTTGCATATCAAATCTAGATGTTAAGGTATCAAATACTGCCTTTCTAATGCTGAATCTGCCTGTTAAAGTATCAGATATTATGTTTCTAATTATGAAGTTATTGGTTAAAGTATTTGATATTATTTTTCTTATATCAAACTTGTTAACGGATGTATCAGATACGATTTGTCTTACATCAAACAAACTTTTAAGAACGTTAGATACCTGATTAGCAAGACCTATTCTTACCTGCAATGCATCAGATACAATTTTTCTAATATCAAACCTGTTAGTGGATGTCTCAGATACCTTTTCTCTTATATCAAATCTTAGTTTAACAAGTCTTCCTGCAAGAACACTTTTTATGTCAAATCTAACCGTTAACTGAGGTATTGTTCCTATTGTCAATGTAAAAGAATCAGTGTCAAACGATGTTGAAGTAAATGAAGGAAGTGATATGACAATTTGTCTTATATCAAACTTGTTTGTAAGTGTCCTAATTACTCTTGCAACTAGACCTATTCTTACGGTTAAAGTTTCAGATAACAACTGTCTAATTATAAAGTTAGCAGTTAATGTTTTAGCAGAAACTATATTTCTTATATCAAATCTGTTTGTAAGGGTAGGAATAATTTTATGTCTTATATCAAATCTGTTTTCAACAGTCTCTTTAACAAGTTGTCTGATATCAAATCTGACTTCTAATGTTTCAGGTACCTTTTGTCTTATAATAAACCTGTTTGTCAATGTTTCAAATACTCGTGATATTATATTAAACCTGACTTCTAATGTTTCAGGTATTGCTTCTCTTATGTCAAACTTGAAAGTCTTTGACAAATCTGCAATAGTGAATGATGTCGTAGTAAAAGAATCAGATACGTAACTTCCTAGTTTTCCTATTGTTTTTCTAATATCAAATATACTTGTAGATGTATTATCAGTAACTTGTCTTATATCAAACAAACTTTTAAGAACGTTAGATACCTTGTTAGCAAGACCTATTCTTATCTGTAACACATCGGATACAATTTTTCTAATATGAAACCTGTTTGTTAATGTATCAGATGCCTGTTTTCTGATGTCAAAATTTGATATAATATGTGCATTAATATTACCAGCTCTAATATCAAACTTGAAAGTCTTAGTTGGTATCTGGTCAACAGAAATAAACGAATCAGTATCAAACGACGTTGACGTAAATGAAGCAGGGTTTACAGCTCTATGTCTTATATCAAATCTGTTTTCAACAGTCTTTGTTACAGTTTTTCTAACATCAAATCTTATTTTATTGGTTTGAGATGCCTGTGCTCTTGCGGTAAAACTTGTATCTGTAAAAGATACTAGTGTATATGAACTAGCCATTTAGGCTATACCTCTGACCAAGTAGCAGGTGTTACATAAGTTGCTGTATATATCATTGACCTGTTTGTTTGAACAGCATTACTTGGTGGAAAGTTAGCAGAATTGAATGTTACCCAATAACCTTTTCCACTATCTTCATTAGTA
>Ga0209337_1003386_pt1 | contig 11276 bp, 7 predicted proteins | sample LinPmetageLP53_FD_184044 | JGI IMG/M metagenome (GOLD analysis project Ga0209337, IMG submission 184044) | Marine viral communities from the Pacific Ocean - LP-53 (SPAdes) (version 2) | ecosystem: Environmental > Aquatic > Marine > Oceanic | place: Pacific Ocean | collected 2010-02-08 | reverse complement strand
TCTGTTCTTTCCCAGTTACCAGTTAAAAAATGTTCACCAGATGAAATATTGGTATTGTTATTTTGTCTCCAGTTATCACCAACAGTAATACCTACTCCAGTTAAACTACCACCAGCTAAAGCTGGAAATGTAGAGCCACCTAAATTTTCAGCTGCTATTTTACTAAATGCCATATGTTATCCTTTAGGGTTGTCACTACGAACTTTATCGCAATGATCTTTGTAAATTGTTGTGCCATTCTTTTGGTCTTTGTAAATCATTTCAAATTGTTGTTGCCAACTTAAATACTCGGTTTGTCTTTTAGCATCTATCTTTGCATTGTTTTCTAAAGTTTCTGCTTGGGAAGATAATGCGTTTAGTTGTGCGTCTGTAGGTTTTGCTTTTTCAGAAGTTATGTTCCACTCTTTGATGTAAACTACACCATCGCCATCATCGTAAAGTTTTACTTCTTCTGAAAAGTCTGGTTTTCTACCTAAGTATGTTATTATTTTATTTGCTAAATTTGTCATTACCTTATTTTAAAACCTCCAAATACTGATGAAAAAATTGTGTCAGTTGAGCCACTTTGTTGCATACCTCTAAAGTCTACAGTATCACTTGCTGATAAATTTATTATTGATGAAATTGCACAACTTGGGTGTCTGCCACTTACAGAGCCATCTGGCGTAGTTTCTTGTTTAGTATAATTTAATTCACTTCCATTTACATGAAAAACACCCTGTATTCTTTCAGGGTCAAAGTTATTAACTCTAAATGAGCCAGACATATAATATGTACCACCTTGACCACTTGGAACTGTAAATATTCCATTTGAGGAATTATAAGCTGAACTATCATTTTGAACTACTGAAGTGTTAATAAGTAATGTAAACGCTCCACTTGAAAGAGTAGTATTACCTGTTTTAAACGCAAGAAAACAAGGAGTGTTAGCTTCACCTACAGTAGCCGAGCCACCTAAAGAAACTGCCGAGCCATTTAATGTAATACTAGAGTTAGCAAGTTTTGCGTTAGTTACAGCACCATCATTTATGGTTGTAGTTGTAACACTTCCAGCAGTAGGATTAACTGATTGCATTACTTTGTTTGTGTAATACACAGTTACAATATCTGCTGAAACTAAACTTCCACCCAAGGTCAAAGTTTTATTACCAGCACCACCAACACTATATGTGGAACTATCTTGTACGATATTATTCCATACAACAAGAATATCTGTTTCAGCAGATATGTCATGTGTAAGCGTTACTGTGTTAGTAGTTAGACCAGTGAAACGGTCTTGAATACCACTATCAAAAGTAGTGCTAGGTTGTTGCCCAATGTAAGTCACTCTTAAGTAATCTCCATAACTGATAATGCACCAGAAACTTTATCTGCTACTGAACAATCAACTTTAAGTATGTCAGTTGTTTCCATAACAATTTTGCTTCCAGCTAATATCTCAAGTGAACTTTTTGCTGGGATGATTACATCTTTAGCAAGAAATGCTGTTCCGTTAGCTACGTTGTTATTACCATTTCGGTTGCCAGTATCACTAACCAATTCTACTTCAACAGATACAGAAGTAGTATGGATATTAGTAAGACGTAAACCAAGAATAACAGAAGTAGTACTACCAGCTACAGTATACATTGTATAAGGTGTTCCAGCCGAAGCTGGTTCTGCCGCAAAAGTTACAGTTTTAAATGTGTTAGCCATATTCTCCTTTCTATCCGAGGGCAATCGCCATGCTTACACTATTGTCTACACTTGCGATTGTTAGAATTTCATTACCACCATTGTTGCCTTCCGTGAAAGTCACATTATCACCAGCAACAAGTTTGCCATTTAGGAAACCAGCAGTAGTATCGTTAGAACTAACTTTAGTTTTAACATCTGTATCAGCAGTTATTGTTTGCCAAGCCGAACCATCATAATATTTTAAAACATTAGAAGAAGTATTAAAAGCAAGATCACCAGCGTTTAAACTAGAACTTGGGTCACTTGAATTTACTCTATATCTATCAGCAAAAGAATTTACTCCACTCACATTTGACGCAACAGTATTAACATTAGCTATAGAACCAGAAACAGTTGCAATATTTGCAACTACGCCACTTGCTCCAAGTGTTGCCATATTTGTAACATTAGCAGAAGTACCAAGAATATTTAGGTCAGTAACTATGTCGCTTGTTGCTAAAGTGTTTAAGTCAGAAACTATATCAGAGGTAGCTAAAACATTAATATCACTTACTATATCTGAAGAAGCTAATGTATTTAAGTCAGAAACTATATCACTTGTTGCAAGAGTATTAAGATCACTTACTATATCTGATGTTGCTAAAATTGCCATATCAGCAATAACATCAGCATTTCCAAGGAGAGCCATATCAGCAATTACGTCAGCATTACCTAATAAACCCATATCGGTTACAACAGCACTTGTGCCTAATAATCCCATAGCAGTTACATTAGCAGACGTACCTAAATGACCCATAGCAGTTACGTTGGCAGAAGTTCCTAATAAATCCATATCAGTTACGATTGCAGAATTACCTAGTATTGCTAAATCAGCAACAGCATCAGAAGTACCAAGTAAACCAATCTCTGTAGCTTTTCCTGCAACTGCGCCTATGTCTGTCGAATCTCCAGCAACAGCAGTTACATTAGAGGCAATTCCAGCAACAGTTGATATATTACTAGATATTGAACTAAGTGTACTTATAGCACTAGAAATTCCAGCAACAGTTGAAACATCAGTAATTGATTGATCAAATTCTAAAGCATTACCAGCCGAGTTAACGGATAGTATTTTATTAGCGACAAGGTTAGGAAATGTTAAATTAAATGTATTAGATGTAGTAGCACTAGCTTTAGGAGAAAATTTTAAATCTCTTTCAAGCTGTTGTGACATAGCCACAATTTTGTCTAATTCTGTGTTAAGTGTTTCAACAGGGAATGAACCAGACGCAGAAAAATCTGTAGTACGAGCAATCGGTAGTTCTCTAAAAATAGTATAGATATCACCATTAGTAGAAGCACCACCTAATGTAATAGAGCCACCACCAGAAGCACCAGCTCCAGCTACCGAATACTTAGAAGCATCAGGAGGAGAAGCATTAAAAGTAAGTGTAGTATCAGTACCACTAGATGTTTTAATAACAACTAAATCACTATTATTAAAAAATTCAAAAGGAACAGAAAATGTAGTCTGTGTGTTTGCGGCTGTATACTGTACTCTAGGAGTAGTATCCGATATTGTTATTGACATTTATTTTATACCTGTTTCAATTCGATCAAATAAAGAATCTAAGTACCATATGTTTTGAAATGGTATTAATCTACGCACATTAGAAGCCTGTGCTGAATCATCAGAATTAATCATAACATTTAAAAGTTTATCTATATTTGAACCAGTTGGGCCTAAAGCTCCTCCTAATTTTCCTCCTAAATCATCTGCTATTATTCTATGAGCTGAATTACCAACATCCATAAATATACCTCCAACTCCACTTCTCTCAAAAGCGTCCATCATTTTATTATGAAAATCTTTTTGTGAATAATCTTGATTAAAAGCTCTTGATCTCATCATATCAATAACAGCTCCAAGAGCTACCATCATAACAACACCACCAAAAAAATTAGCGTCTTTTTCTTGAAAACCACGTATCATCATTCTTTGTGTCATACCCATTGAGAATTTTTTAAATTGAGCTAAAATTCCACCTAATTGAGTAGACATCCATAAAGGAGTATCATTTAAAGCTGGAGTAATAATTCCAATATTCAAATCATTTTCTATAATAAAATTAAATTTTTTAGTTAAAGCTGGGTCATACCAATCTTCAGAAAAAGCCATTCTGTTATATTTAATTCCTCCATTATTTTTAGCTCCTACTCCTTTTCCATGTTCAATAAATTCTCTCCACATCCCAATAGCATCTTGTTCATTTATTCCAGCTTGAGCTAATTTAGCTTTGTTTAATTTAGTAATAGTTCCATTTGCCCAATTTCCAATTTCTTCTAATACTCTTGTTTGTATCATTGCAGTCATATGTGTTTTAATCATTTGATTCCAAATACTCATTCCATTAACTAAAAAAAAAGCAGAATTAACTTTTTGCATACCAGCAGTTATTTTACTTCCTGTGTTATACATAGTTTCTAAGTTATTCATGTTCATAGCACGAGCATGAGATTGTAATTCAAATAACTCACCAGCCGCTCTACCTTCTTTTTTTGCTTGAGCATAAACAAGTTTGTAAGTGTCTGATGTAAAACTTTCAAATGTTGCTTTTAAACTTCTACTAACACCATTAAAAAATACTGAACGACCGAGATCAACAATACTTGCTAGTCCTCCTTGTAGTGATGTCATAGCATTAAACATTTTCATCATACTAATACCTTGACTATAAAAAGATGAAGGGTCATCAGATACTCCGTACACTCCTCTATATAAATCACGAATAGCTTCAGCGTCTTTTAATGATTCTTTCATTTCTTTTTCAATTAATTTTTTTTCAGCACTTGTTGAAGCACTATTCCATTTTTGTCTATATTCTGCTTCAATATTTTTAAGACCAGGCTGGTATCCTCTTGCAGAAAACCATCCACCACCCATAGCATTAGGTGTACCAAAAATAGATGTTAAATATACATCAGGTAAAACACTTCTATGATACATACTCATTAAAAAACTTGGGTCACTATGAAAGTAACCAGCTCTCATCCATTCTTCTTGATCAATTTGTAATTTACGAGCTTTTAAATTTCCACTCATTCCTGAAGGAGAAAAAAAATATTCTTCCATAATAATATCTTCATGACTTTTATTTATGTCATTTTTTTTATGTTTTTTATAAGGAAGTTTATTTTCATAACTTTTTACTATTACCATTAATTCATCATCATTTAATTCAGGCATAGTTTTTCGTAAACTTGCCATAGCAAATTCTCGCCATGCTGGAATGTTAGCTTTAATTTTGTCTCTATTAATAACTCTGTTTAAATAATCTTCACGTAAAGGATTTTTACGTAATTGTTCTAAATATTTTTTTTCTGCTTTAATTCTTTTACGTAAATCTTTTGCATTTAATTTAAATTTTTTTGTTGTGCCATCTGCATAAGTATGAACAAATTCTTTTTGTCCTGATTTTAATAAACGTTCTAATTCGCTTACTTTAAGAATTTGAGTATTTAATGCTGGATTAGAAGCTTTTATTTTTTCACCTACAAACTTATAATAATCTTTTACAGCTTTTGTTGCTTCTTGTACTTCTGGTAAAGCATCTTTATATTTTCTATTTATTATTCCTTTTGATACACGTTGATTAAATTCAATTCGTGTTATAGGTGTAGTTCCAGTTCCTTTTGTAGATTTTTTATATTTTGAATAAGATTTACTTACAGTATCAACAGCAGTCATTAAATTATTATAATCAAGTTTTAACCAATTACTTAACGAAGATGTTGAAGCTTCTCCTTCTAAATTACCTTTTGTTAATAAAGGAGATTTGAGAATAGATTTTGCAAATTTAATAGCAGTTAAATTACCACGATTAACCATTCGTTGAATAGGATTCCAATTAGAAGATTCACCTAATTTACCTAACCATGTTGGAACAAATTGTTCGTTTTCTAATTCTTGTAAATATTTAGATGTATTTTGTAAATATTCTCCAGCTTTAAAATGTGAATATGGAACAATAGGACGTTTTAATGCTTCTTGATTTATTCTGTTTTCATATGCTGGTTTAGCTTCACCAGCTTTTTGTGGAATATAAGTATGACCTTTTTCGTGTGCTAATATAAATTCTTGCCATTCATCTATTGTTTTAAAAGCATCTGCTGGTAAAGGATTAACTCCTTGCATTTGTGGTTTAGTCCATGCTTTTTCTTTAAATTGTTTTTCTAATAATTTTTTATTTACTCTAATTACATATCCTTTTTCTGTTCTTTGCATAGTAGCAGATTTTTGAATCCACCCAGTAGGCATAACATCAAATTCACTTTTTTGTCCTACGTTAATTACTTTACCATCAGGTCTAATCCAACGTCCTGTGTTTGTGGTATAGATAATTTGAATTTCTTTATTTTTTTCAATATGTTTTATTTCGTCATCTAAATCACTTCGTAAAACAAAATTTTTTAACGCATTTTTATCAGTTGCAGAAAAACCTGTTTTAAAAACTGGCAATAATAATTGAAACAAAGCATTTGTACCAAGTACCATAGCTCCATACATAAGAGGTCTATCTTCATCAACTACTTGTTTAACACCTTCTTCTACCCCTAAAATAGCACTAGTTTTTTTTAATCTATTCATTTTACTACCCATAAAAATAGGTTTTGCTAATTTAGAAAATAAAATAACACTTGAAATATCAGTAACACCACCTGTTAATGTTCCTAGTATTTGCCAAAAAGGTTTATTATATAATTCTGCTTCTCTATATTTTTGATTAATTAAATGTAATGTTTCTTGTTTGCTATTTGAGTTAGCATAATAATGAAAATCTTTTTTAGTAATTGGTTGTAATTCTTGATCTTCAAATACATTATAATTTGCATCTGCTGGAAATAATTGATCTGTTGAATTTATTGCGTTCCACATTATTCCCATAATGTTTTCATTCATAAAACCTGTAGAAAAATTTTTCCATTCATCTGTTTCAAAAAAAGAATCTTGTCGAAAATTCCATCCTACTGTATTTTCAGGATTTACTTTTCCATAATTTTGATAGCTAAACATAGTGCTATCAGGAATAACTTTGTCTTTAAAAGGTTGCCAATTATAATCTGATTGACCAAATGAACCATCATAAACTAATTCATCTTCACTTTTAGCAATTTCAGTAGTTTCACTTACTTCATTAAAATTTTGTTCATCTACTAATAAATGACTATTATCTTGAACTTCTCTTAAATGTCCAAACACATCATTTTTATTTGTGTTTAAAACATCATCCACCATATTGTACGGAGTTATAAGCAACTCCCCATATTTTCATTAATTGATTAAATCGTTGTTGTTGTTCTCCACTAAAATAAGATTGAGCTCTTTGTAATTCTTCTTTAGCTTTTAAATAATTACCTTCACCTAAAAATTTATAAAATTGAGTATCTTTACCAACAATTTTTTTCCATGTAGTATTATCATTCATAACCATATTACCACCTTCACTCATGTCAATATTACTTAATGTTTCTATAATGTCAGTAATAACAAACTCATATGCTGGAGGTAAAACCATATCATCATAAGTATTATCAAAAGCACCTTCAGCTACTTCTGTAATTTTTTTTACAGTTTCTTTAGTTGCATCAGTATTAGGTAAATCTACTAAATTAGGATTATTACTTTTTTTAATATTATAAATTGTTTGTTCTTGATCATCATTAAAATTTATTCTGTTTGTTAATTGTTTTGTTTTGTGCCACCCTTTAAAACTTTTAACAATAGAAGTTTGATATTCAGATAAAGTATTAATTTCTCCTTTTCTAAATTTTCCAATACCTTCAAGCGTATTATGTTTCCAAGTATATGCTTTAATATGACCTTCTAACATTCCAGCTAAAACGTTTTCTTCTTTAGGTGTCATATTATTAATATCTATACCAACTCCTTTAGCAATATTTTCAAGATTAAATCCTCCTAAATTAGTTTCTCCTTTTATTAAAGATTCTGCCCATCCTCTTGCTAATCCATCTTGAGAATAAGTAGTATTGTGCGAAGTAAATTGATCATTTGGAGACCATTCTACAGGTTGTCCATTTTGCGTATATGTAGAAAATAAACCATCACCATCAATGTCTACTTGAATATAATATTTTGGATTTTCTGTATCTGAAGTATCTGGTACTTTTTGTAATCGTATTTGATTACCTTTAGCCATAGACATAAAATCACTTTTATAATCTTCCATTTGTTCTACTGTTAAATCTTTTGCTTGTGTACCTTGTCCAAAAAATCCTTCAGCTAACAAATCTTGTGTTTTTCCAAATTTATTTGTGTTGTGATACATAAATGCAATAGCATTTTCTTTTATTTCAACATCATTCATTGCTCCATTTAATATTTTACTTGTTAATGCTTCTCCATATTCTACTAACATAACTGAATTTGGATTTTCAGCATCATATATTAAATTATCTAATTGCAATCCTCTATTTGCTACTGCTTGAACAGCTTTTTTGTACGCCCCATCATACGCTTGTTTAATATGTTCATCTGTAGGATTTTCCATTTTAATAAAATCCAACACATGATTATCAACGTATTCATTAATAAAATTTTGAACAGGTTTTTTAATTTTTAAATTTTGATGATAATTTGAACCTTGCCATGGAGCAAAACCAAGAGTTAATGCTCCTGTTAATGCCCATGTTACGTTAGCTATACCACTAAACGTATTTTCATTTTGCATTAAATGTGCAAAAGATTGTGCTATATTAGGTGTGCCATCTAAATATTCTGTATACATTCCTCCCATTAAAAAATCTTCTGAATCAGGGTCAGATTGCCAATGCCATATATTTGATATACTTCCTGTCCATGCTTCTCTACTTAACCAATCTTCATTTTCAGCTGCTTGTTTAATTCCATTAGCAGTAGTCATGTCATTTAATTGAGTTATGTTGAAACCATTTTCATCTTTCCATGTTGTTTTAAATTTTTGTAATGCTTCGTATTGACCTTTTTTAATATTATCTGATGGGTTTAACATCATTTTAAAATGATTAGCTCCAGCTACTAAATCTCCACCATTTACAAAGTTATAAACTTCATTAATAACTTCATTAAAATTAGGACTAATTGTATCAAAAGCTCTATTGCCTTTTTTTCCAAACACTTTATTTTTTACATAAGCAAGTGTTGCTATTAAATTAATATCACTTTCATTTTTTAAATTTAATAAAGTAGCATCTTGCATTACTTTAATCATTTCTTCAGGTATGTAATTTAATTCTCGCATCATGTTAATGCCATTATTAGCTCGTTGATCTAAAACAAAATTTCCTTCATCTAATATATTATTAAACATAGTAAGAGCGTTCCATCCTTCTCCACCAAAAGCTCTATCAACAATCGCATTTTTAATAATATCTAAACCATCACTTTTATTGATATTTAATAATTTCCATTTTTCTTCAGGAATAGCGTCTATTTGTTCTAATATATCTTTAACTTTAGCTGGTTGTCTAACACCTTCAACTTCTGTTCCTCTTATAGAAAAATTTACTATTTCAGATAATTGCGTATTAACAGATTGTTTATCTTTAAATAATGATATTTTTTTATTATCAGGAATTAAATTTCCAGTAAGAGAATTGGGGTCTTTCATTACAAATATTTCTTCTAAATTAGAATGTGATAATGCTGAAAATCCAATCGTTAATACTGCTTTATTCCATTGAGCTTCTCCTTCTATATAATTAGATAATTTATCTTCATTTGCAGATAAATATAATTCTTTTAATTCGTCTTGTTTTTTTTGTATTTCAGTATCTATATGGTCTATAATTTTTTCTGTTTTTTCTACGTTAAGAGCATAGCCATCTGTATTATCAGACATAATTTGAAAAACATCTTCAATATCTTTTCTTTGAAAACCTAAGTTTTGAAATAATAAATCCATTTCAGGATCTTCTGATTTTTTAGGTAATTTATTTTGTATCCAAGCATTTTTTAACATATGAGCTAATTCTATACTTTGAGGACTTACATCTTCCATAACAAGATTAGTTAAAATATGTGATATAAAATGTTTATCTCTATTAAAAATAAATGATTCTTTTATTCCCACAACATCAGCTTCAGTTTTATCACTGTGTTCACTAAAAGAATTAACATAGTTTCCTAAACGATCATTTAATAATGTAAAATCTTCCATATGAGAAACAGTAAAACTAGCTAAATCATCCCAATCTTGAATACGATTAATATTAGTAAATGTTCTTTTTTCTATTCGTTCACTTAATAAATTTATTCCTTCCCAAGTATTATTTTCTGATTTTTTAATGTAATTTGAATTTGCAGTTTTAAAAGCACCATTATATAAACTTTTAAATTTTTGTTGAAATTTATAAAATCGTTGTTTGTCTTTAAGCCAATCAACATTTTCACTTTTAAAAAGACCTTCATACCAACCCATTAATTCTAAATCTATTTGAGCTGGATTTGTTGGGTATTTTAATTCTAAATCAAAAACTTTATCTTCTAATTCAATAATTGTTTTAGTAAATGAATTTTCATGCGTTTGATTAATTTGTTTTTGTAATGATTGTTCTTCTTTTACTAATAAATCATTTTTAGTTTTAATATCAGCTTGTTTATTTTTTTCTACATCTAATGTTCTTTCATAATCTATTAAATCTTTTCGTTCATTGTTTTGACCTATTTCACTAGCAACATTTATAGCTGTATCAAATGCTGAAAATTGTGGTACATTCACACGTATATTAGATGGTGAAGGTGCTTGTGTTAAATATTTACCTCTATTAAGTGCCATTAGTCTCTATACTTTCCATAATAATTTCCATAAATACTGGTTTTACCACCAGCACGTCTTAATAATTGTTTAGTTCTAAAATTTCTTCCACGTTGATTTATTGCCATACCTTTCATAGTATTTGTGTGTTCTTGCATTAATTTTAATTGTTTAGCTCTATAAGCATCTTCTAATTTTTTATTTTTAATGTGTTGAGAATGAGAAAAATATAATGAACCTGTATCCATTATTAATCCTAATTCATTCATTTGCATGGATGTGTTTAAATTTTTTAAAGATGTATTAATGCTATTAATTGCTATTGTTGTACTTAAAGCAGAATTAGAAATATCTTTATTTCGTCTACTTTCAACTTTATCTTGAATTGCTCTAAAAGAAGCACTTTCTAATGGTGAATATCCTGATGTACTAGCAACTGTATAATTATCTGATAAAGTTTCAGTTGCTATTTCATTAATACGATTAGCTGTTTGTATCCCTTCTAATTGTGCTAATAAACGTTGTTGATTTAATTGTTGTAATCGTTGTTTGTTTTGTGTTCTTGTTAAACCAAAATTAATAAATGTTTTACCAAGATTTAAAACAAGAGCCGCAGTTAAAGGGTCTACCATTAGCTAAATTGCACCTCCAACGCCATACCTAAAACTTTTAAAGGTAAAGGGTCATTTTGTGTTACTGTTACTGTTGGTGATTTATCGTATCCCAAAAAGTAAAATTCTTTTTTTCCGTTTTGTTTTGTCAAATCACTACCTACACTAAATCCACTTTGTAATATTACTAACTCAT
>Ga0209337_1003385_pt1 | contig 11279 bp, 18 predicted proteins | sample LinPmetageLP53_FD_184044 | JGI IMG/M metagenome (GOLD analysis project Ga0209337, IMG submission 184044) | Marine viral communities from the Pacific Ocean - LP-53 (SPAdes) (version 2) | ecosystem: Environmental > Aquatic > Marine > Oceanic | place: Pacific Ocean | collected 2010-02-08 | reverse complement strand
GATACAAATATTGCTACTCTAGAGATAAAGAGAGGTGATAAATATTATGACAGAATGATAAGTGTAAATGGGGGGGAGGGCCCGTACGAAGATCAATATCAATTACAGATGAAATATTATCTGTTTAAATTTTTAGAAAAAAAAGGTTATAGTGGTAAAAGCATTATATATGTAGATCACGACATGTGGGAATCCGGGGCAGCCCTGTGTAGGGGCCGTGGCAGCGACTCGTCCACTGAGTGGCACTCTGTTATGCATAAGCTAAAGCTTATTGATCCTAATGATTTTATTTTTCCAAGACGCAGTGTGTTAAATCACGACAGATCTAGCGGCGAGCCGGAAAGGCTTGCCTATGAGCAAGATTTACAAATCGTAAATACACGTGCTGCAGAGAGCAAAGAGCTGGGACCACTGGGTTCAGCGCTTACAGGAATAGCTAATGCGGCCTCACGGGGTTACAATGCTATAACTGGGGCACATACGGGTGCATCAGTTAGAGCTCATATTAAAGAGAAACATAAAAAGATAGATGGATATAGAGATCCTAGGATAGCATGGCAATGGAATGGTAAAACGAGGGAATGGTATGATAATAACTAGACTTAAACTTCCACAGCGTAGGAGCACAGAGTTTTGAGAACTCATGCTGACGCGGTTTAAAATATTTCGAATATAAACTATAATAAAAATAAAAACAATTGGTATATTTGGTATCATACACGATATGAATAAGCCAAATAGATATAATTTTTTGTTAAAAATATAATTATTAATTTATTAATTTATTAATTTAATGTGTATAAAGTGTTTAATTTTTTTTATTTAGATATAATCTTTGAATCCCAAATAATAATTTACCTAGAACCAAACATATCAGATAGTATACTTGATAACATAGACTGTAACATTGTGTCAAATTGACTCGATTCGTTAAAATCAATAACATCATATTCCATTATTTTAATACTTTTTTTAGTATCTTTCATATATTTAACTATATGATTAATAAATTCAAATGTTATTATATTAGTAGTAATATTACTACTCATATGATTCTCTCTATTCTGAACAGAAAGTTTTCCGTTTTTTTGAACTTTGAGAATATTATCATATTTAGTAGAATCGCCATTATCGTGTGTGCTATCATTAAATGGTATTAGTTTTTGTCTTTCACATTCACTAATCGCATTTTTACCAGATGCTATATCACATATAATCAAATCATGTTCATGATTGTTTTCCATAAATGTATATGCATACATTATAATGTCATTTTCATCAGTATTATAAGTGAATTGGATATTATTATCAGATGCCCACTTAAAAATGGAATAAATGTGAATACCTGTATTGCCAAGATTCATAGAATACATAAATGGTGTTTTAGTTTTCTTATCATATAACATCTGAATCATCATATTTGGATTCTTACCAACAATTTCTGAAGCTCTTACAAGTTTCATATGTTTATTGTCTCTGGTATCTTCTCTTTCTTCCCTTTCTCTTTTAATTTTATCACCGCCTTTTTCAACTTTAACAGAATTATCACATTTAACACCCTTCGCCGCGCTGGCGAAGCTGTCACTATGCCTCTTGTCGCGCGAATCGTCTTGTTTAATTTCTTGTTTAATTTCTTGTTTAGATTCCATATAATCTTAAATTATAACATATTGTTATTTTAAATCAATTTTTAATATTAATTTATATTTTATATATATAATGAATAATGCAAATTTTAGATTAATAACTAATTTTAATTCACTAATGAATAAAAATTGTAATGATATAGATAAAGAATCTGAAATTAAAAAAACAAATGAATGTGATAATACATCTTCAAATACATCTTCAAATACATCTTCAAATACATCTTCACATACATCTTCAAATATAAAAGTATATTCTCCGAAAACAAATGAAGGTATGAGAAAAAATCAATCGTGGGACAATTTTATTAAACATCAATGGCCTTGGATTATATGATATAATATATATATCCTAAGAACATTGTTGTTCCAATACAGAATGTTGTGAAAAACACATTTTTATTTTTTATTTCAAAATCTTCTAATTCATAATAATTTGGCATTTTATATGATAATATTATTATATACTATTTAAATCTTTTAAATTATAATCTTTTAAATTATAATCTTTTTATTAATAATTAATAATCTTTTATATTAATATAATGAAAATTGAATGTCCTATCATGTGTATAATATGTTTTTTTATAGGAATATTTGTCAATCATTTAATTCAAAAATGCGGTAATGAGTATTATACTGTAAGACCATCTGAAGATACTACATTGGATGATAGTATGTTAGTTGATGATGCCGATAGAAATGAAATACCAAAACCGGTTCATTATAATGATATTCCTGCACCGATGTATAATGTTTCACAAAGACAGAATTTTAATAAAATTAAACCAGCATTTGATACTACATTAAATGATGGTCTATTAGTAGGTGACTCTAACAGAAACGAAGAACCTGCACCAGTTTAATTATTATATAATGTATCCTTTAATATATTTTTTATTAAAAATTGATTAAATTATTTTAATTGATATCTTTATTTAATCAAATGAATCAAATGAATCACATGAATCAAATGAATCAAATGAATCAAATGAATCAAATGAATTGTATGAATTGTATGAATTGTATGAATTATATGAATTATATGATTATTGTTAATGGGATATACATTGAAGAACCTAAATATTATCAGGAGACTGATGATTCATTATCAATGAATTATGTATTATTTCTAAAAGAACAATCAATTACACATAAAAAAAAATTAGAACGCATTGAAGTAAAATCATTTTCATGGGGAACATTTTATGATTATGATAGTTCTCCGTCTGACCAATTTTTATTCATTGGTAAGTGAAATTATTAAATGACTTTAAAACTTTGTAGAGTATAATTATACAATGGATATTATTTTACAAATTATTAAGCCAAATAGTAATACTATTACTTACAATAATGGTAATAAAGTAAGTAATAAATTATTAATAAAAACTTTAAATATGAAAGAATGGGAAGATGGAAGAATTAAAGCTGTTAATTCTAATGGTCCAATTATATGTAATATTAAAACTGGAAACTGGTATTTTATTATCCATCCAAATGGAACACAGATAACGTGTAAATTTAAAAATTATTTAAAAATTATTTAAAAATTATTTAAAAATTATTTAAAAATTATTTATATTATACATAAAATGAAAGTTATTCAAAATAATGTTGTAGAGAATTATTTAAAAAAATATCCTAATAAAAAATTATCTCTTCGAAAACTTCAAAAATATATAAAGCTATCGAGAAGACATATTTATTTTTTAGCCATTAATTCGAAAAAGATAAGGAAAATCCATCCAATTGAGGTTGGTTCATATAGACATAAATTATCTGTATTTACCTATAATGATGTTCCAGATGTGATATCTAATGTTGATATGTCTCACTTTGATGAATTAGAAGATAATATTATTGATTAAATGAATATAAAAATTGATTAATCTTAATTAAGTTATTTGATTATTAACTATGACACGTGAATCGAAAGATATTGAATCTAAAAATGATGAGACGACTCAACTAACACATGGAGGAAACTCAGATATTAGAAACATTGAAAAAAAATGCTGTAAACAAGAAACTTTATGGACATGTATGATTTTCTGTCCTATATGGACTTGTGTATTAGCGATATTTATAGTTTTATCTATAATTATTTTTCGTGAAAATATCAAAGAGGATGATAGAGATGATAAAGTTATTTTAATTTCAAAACCATGGATACGTGACGGAATACCGACTCACTGCGATACTAATAATCCATGTAATGTAACTTGTTATGATTATATAGAAGCAACTGATTTTGAACCAGAAGGATGTGAATTTAGTGGAATAATAAGAATTATATGTAGTTTTATTCTTGGAATGTGTTCAATTACAATAATATTTCAGTTCTGTAAATATTCTTGTGGTTATATATGCTTTAAGTGTTCAAAATCTAAACAAGCCATTTCCCAACGAAGTGATATTTAAATGAATAATTATTCATTTAAAATAATAATAATTAATAAATTTACATATGAGATCACTTCATAAAATTATTATAATGAAGGAATTTATTATAATATTCATGTTATTATTTCCAAGTATAACTCCAATTAAAACAAACTCTTCTATACCAGACTTTGGAAGAATGATGAATCAAAAAAGAGAAGATATTAAACGATTAAGAGAATCAAATATTGACCCGGATAGACGGAATAGATATAGTGAAAATTATTACACTAAAAATGAACTCTAGTTATAAAAACATTATAAATTCATAGTAAATTCATAGTAAATTTTTGATATTAATTTTTGATATAATCAACTTTATAAAGTTGATTTAATTTATAATTTATTAATTTATTAATATATAAATATATTAATTTTTAAATTGACACAGACTATTTACATATTAGTGTTTAATTCTCTTTGATCGTCGTGGTTCAACTACAGGTTCTCCTTGAAATTGATTATCATCATAATAAAATTCATAATCATCTCCAAATATTAGTTTAGACTTATGTGTTTGAATAGTTTCATTACAACTTTGAATTTCTTGTTTTAATTCTTCGTTTTCTTTTTTTAAGCATTGTAATTCTTTTTTAAACGATTCTAATTCTTTTTTAAAAGATTGGTCGTTTTTTTTGAAAAACTCGTCAATCTGATATACTGAATACGTTTTATTTTTCATTTTTTGCAATGAATCGCTATTAGTTTTAATACTGTTTTCTATTCTTTTACTATTTGCATTTATTTGTTCAAATGCATTTTTGAATCTCAAATCTGTATTATTGTTATATGATAGATTACTTTGTTCTCTTAATTCTCTTAATTCTCTTAATTCTCTTTGTTCCCTTTGTTTTCTTTGCATATTAGAATATTCTGTAGAATCGTCAATTTTTTTAATAATTGTTGAAACTAAATATCTTTGATGTGTTGGATGAATGCCACACGGGTTAAGTGTCACTTCATATATCTTATTCGTGTGATTGTCTAACATAATTGAGCCAGTATTTGAATAAAATTCATTCATTTTAAATCCAGGTATATAAGCTTCTTTGTGTTCATTGTCGACGAATTGACCAATTAAATATCCTTTATTAATACTATCTTCGAAAATTATCATAAGTCGTTCTTTTTTAGGATGAGCAAATGAACAATTACGACCGTGCTTACAAGCACCTCTTAAATAAAAATCACATTCTTTTCTTTCATGTGAAATTGCTCCGTAATGTGCCATTTAGTTAACACATATTATATGTGTTAATTAAATTAAAATCAATTTTTATTTATAATTTATTAGTTTTTATTAGTTTTTATTAGTTTTTATTAGTTTTTATTAGTTTTTATTTAATACTTATAGTTCGTCAATATAAGTATCCAAACACCTACAGCTATTTTCAGTTTCATCAATTTCTTTCATTAACTCGTTTATTTTTTTCAATGTTATATCAAATTTATCTGTAATTTTTTCATATTTATCTTTATTTTTCTGGATTTCATCTTTTACATAAAAATACAGAATTGTTCCTGGATAAATGCTTAAAAAGAACAACAATGTAAAAATTTTGAAATTAACGAGGCTCGTTATCAAAGCCATGAATGGCATAATCAGAAAGGAAAAAATATAATATTCTCTAATATTTAGACATAACGATGTATTTGGAATAATGTAAATTTTGAGTGGTTTCTTAATAAGTTCTTTAGTTTGTTTACTATGTTCGTAATAAATTTGCCTACGTAAATTACTTACCTCGAACGCCTTTTTTTTCATATCATAAAGATTATGCATAAGTCCTTTCATGTATGTCTTACTTTTTTCTTCTTTATCTTGTTCTTCTTCTAAATCATTATTAATTGATGATAATTCTTTAATCTCATCTTTCAATGTTTCATTTTCTTTCTGAAGTCTTTGATTTGTTTGAATGATATACTTTTCATAACCATCGTGTTTTTTATCTTCATCGACTTCGCTACCATTAATAGTAATATTAAGAGGTTGATTTGAATCGCGTTTGCTCATTATTCTAAAATCTATTTATTGTGATAATTTATAATCATTTTTTATTATTTATTAATAATTAATATTAACTCTGGTATTTCTACCATGCATTGCGTGTGCATATTATTTCTTTTTTATCATATTCTAATGTTCTTAAGAGCTCGCAATTACTTTTGCGTTTCAATACGCAATTGAATGGGGGACCAATTCCAACCTCTCTATCTCTATCTCTATTCTGTATTTCAATTTTAGCACGATTAAATATATAATCATATTCATTATTCTCATTTACATATTTTTTGATATGACCGATATTTAATATATTTCTTTCATGTTTCATAGAAACAGTTGCTTCTCTAAATGAAAAATATGGTTGAATTAAATTTCTCACATTGAAACGATAATATTCAATAAAATCTGTTGAATCTTGTTTGTTCTCCATTCTTGTATTTGTAATCACATATTCTAATGACCCATTATTTGAATATGTTCTTAAATAGTCAAATGGTATGGAATAAAAATTACCATGCCACAAGACGTTTTTTAGTACATATTGAGTTTCACCTGTGATATATTTTTGAGCTTCGTATATATATACTGGGTTGCTCATGAAGCCCGAGGACCCGCACCAACGAGAACGAACGTCATAATATATGTTAAATCTCCCATATAATGAATAAATTAGAGATACGTGTTTCGAATATATATCTTTCTCCATGTCCAGTATTTTAAAATAATATTGTGGGAATTTAATGGTTTTATTTAAACTTTGATCTTTAAATGGATACATTGCGTGATGTAATGTACTCGTTTTTTCAGAAATTAATTCAGGTGATTTCACAAGTGATTCTATAACTTTATTATATCCAGTTTTATTTCGCTTCATATGATGTATAGATACAGCTACATAAAGCAAACATTTTATTTCATAGGGTAGGTTTTTCCATAAAGGGAAATTGATAATTTCATGAAATTTCATTATTAATAATTTTAATATAAATTATTATATTAAAATCATTTTTTATTTCCTGATTTCTCGTTAATAAAAAATGATTTTATCAATCTAAAGTCATAAATAATGACTTATATGGATATCAATCATCGAATTCTTCATACTTATCAAGGTAAAGAATCCGAAAAAGTCAAGAATAACAAGCAAATTACTTTGCTACAGATTGATAATCTTCGCCTAGACGAAGAAGCAGTTATTCACGATAATCAATCTGAAACAGCGTATAAAATCGTAGGTAAATTCACTGATAAGAAGATAATTAACCAAATGGTTCTTGGTCAGACACAATCTGGTAAAACAGGATGTATGTTGGCTACTATTCAAGCGTACTTGAGTAGTGATAACATGATTCCGATAGAGAATGTCTTTGTAATCACAGGTCTTTCGTCTGTTGATTGGAAGGCACAAACAATTGCTCGTTTTCCACAATCAATGGAGGAAAGAATCTTTCATCGTTCAGATTTGAGAGATAAGTTTGTTACACAAGTATTGGAAACATCGAATATCCTTATTATTATGGATGAGATACAGATTGCTTCAAAGAAAGATCAAACTATTTATAAAGCATTTGAAGATGCAGGACTTTTAAGTATTGAGAATTTGTTTAAGGAAGACATTAAAATTGTTGAATTTAGTGCTACACCGAATGGAACAATTTATGACCTAATGGAATGGAAATCTCATAGTTCTCTTGTTCTTTCTCAACCAGGTGATGGATATATTAGTTCTAAACTTCTTCTTGAAGAAAGAAAAGTAAAGGAATTTAAGGAACTATGTGGTCGAATGGGTGAGGAAGTCAACAAAGATATTATGGAGAATATTAAGGAAATTGAAGTAGATATTGAAAATCACTTTAGTGATAAGGCATATTATCATTTTATTCGTACTAAAAGCAGTGCTGGACAAGAGCAAACACTTCAAAATTTTCGAATTATATTTGAAAATGCCGAATTTATTATCTATGACCAGAAAAGCGAAATTAAGGATATTAATGATATTCTAGTTAATCAACCTGAAAAACAGACATTTATTTTTGTTAAAGAGATGCTTCGATGTGCCAAAACACTCGAAAAAGAACATATCGGCATTATGTATGATAGATATTCTAAGCGTCCAGATGACAGTGTAATTATTCAAGGTTTTGTAGGACGCTTAACTGGTTATGATTATAATCAAAAGAGCCTCTGTTATACACATATTCCAAGTATTGAGAAATACTCTCAACTTTGGGATACTAATTTTGAGGATACGAAAGTTGAATGGCAAAGCCACAGCACTACCTTTAAAAATGGCGTTCTAAGTGGTAAAAACACTTTTAATTCCGTTGATAATATTGATGGACTATCCAATGATAGCTCATCGGTGACAAGTGAAGAAGCACCTATTAAAGACGAAAAGTCTTCTAAAACAGAGATTGAACCTCTTATTATTAAGAGAAAAACTCTTGAAGAAATTAAAGAATACTATAATCAAAACTTGAAAGATAAGATTGGCGGTCGAGGACCCAATAAAAAGAAACCTAATTCTGAAGGTTTTTATGAAGCGAAGATTAATGGTGTTACAAAAGTATTCTCATCTGATGATATGTTTAAGCAACGGAGATGGGCTTTGAATACAAAAGGTTTGAAATCGAGATGTTCTCCGTGTTATACTGATGTAAGCGATAAGTCATCTCTTGAGTGGTGGTTAATTTATTACGAATAAATCGCCTACAATTTATTAATTAAAATAATAAAAATAAATTAAATCTTAATACTCCTGCTATTATTTCTAATATTGAAGACACTGGTTGCAATGGTATTAAATATACCATTAATACTGTTCATTTTTCAGATGATATTGATTTAGTATTTGAGTTTGATAAAATTAATAAAAATAATTTAAAAAATTGATTATAAATATAAATTAAAATATAAATTAAAAAATGATACCTTCGTTTTAAATATCCTTATTATTAGATTGAGTTAGATATGAAATTATGTAGTTTTAAATCTATGGGTGCCCCGAGAGCGAGTAATCGCTCTCGGGGCATCCACCTATCCTATAACTAAGGAAACCTGAAATATTGAGTTCATTGGCCCCATAACACGGTGCCAGTAGTTCTTAATTATTTCGTTCATCTAGCCTCGATACTACAAATCGAGCCGGAATAGATGATGTCTGGGGGTGTTTTCCACCACGACAACTAAGGCTGCGTCAACGCCTACATAATTTTAAAATAAAAATTATAATCAATTTAAAAAAATTGATTATAATTTTTTATTTATTTATAATCAATTATAAATGGTAATTACCTGCTTATCATGTATTACATGTAATGAAATATTAACGAAGAATGAGTTCTCAAAGGCACAATTTAGAAAAAAAAGAAAAGTTGGATATCCTCGTTGTAAGGAGTGTATTGTAAAAGAACTGGATATTGTTGAATTTGATAATGAAGATAACATACCTCCAAAAAGATTAACATTTATATATGAAAATGGTTGTGATTTCTGCGATAATTTCTTAAATAATGATACAACATTAACATTTGTTGATTTTAACTTATATCCACATACTGGATGGCAAGTATGTAAAAAATGTGATTTAAGATGTCAAAAAAATCTTAAATTATTCTATATTGAAAAAGATATTCTCCAGAAGAAGTTTCCAGATGACAATTTCAAAGTTTTAAGAAGTAGTGGTGAAATTGAAATTGGGTGGAATATTGCAGGGAATGCAATTAGATATGATATTAATGGTGATTATACAATTACTATTTATAATAAAAAAGATACCTCAATAAATACAATTCAAAAAGTTATTAATTTAAAATTATTAGAAAGTTGGCAAACATAAAATGTTAATACTTAATACTTAATAAACACACAAAAATTATAAATTAAAAACACACAAAAATTATCGCAATATGGATTATACCTTTTTAATAAATTATTTTTAATAAATTATTTTTATATTATTTTTATATTATTTTATATTATTTTTATATTATTTTTATATTATTTTATATTATTTTTATATTATTTTTATATTATTTTTATATTATTTTTATATTATTTTTATATTATTATTTACCGCTTAGAGATAGAACGTGTACAATTATCGCATCGTTTATATTTGACGAATCAACATCTTCTAAAAGTTCAACCTTAAAATTCGGTTTATTACATTGCGCAACCAGTCGCGCTGCATTATCACAGCACCATCCAATTGGTCGGCACCTGGATACTTGATCGTCTTCGATGGTCTGTGATTGAAAAACACGCTCATTTGGTGTTTTATTATCGCCCCACAGTTCAGCGAATAGATCTACTTCATTCATATGTAATATGTAAATAATAATATTTATAAATAAAATATCATTTTTATTTATTTAAAAAATGATATTTTTATATAAATACTTTAATATAAATACTTAAATATAAAATGACCTCACTGTCTTTTCAAATTAAAAATGATTGCTTGAAATGTTTCTGCAAGAATACGTTCCGCGTAGCAGTAAATTATTGCCTTTTATGACCGTAAGCGGAAAAGAGTTATTAAATATGGAAGTTCAAGACCGTGTGGAGTGAATCATAATCGTTCATCGATTCATGCTGAACATTTAGCAATTAATTATTGTCAACGGAATCCACATAGGAATATTGATATTTATATATGGAGATACGATAAATTATGTAATATTAAACGGGCAAATTGTTGTCAAAGTTGTACAATATTAGCTTTAAAATATGATTATAATATATTTACATTTAACGAAAATATGGAAAAATGCTCAGCTATCATTGAAAATCCACAAAAATCACTATTTTATCTAATTAAAAATACTTAAAAATACTTAAATAGTTATTTATAAATTATTGTATAATATTAAATATAATTTAATGAATATTAAACCATTGATTCTTGATTTAACATATAATAATAAAACAAATGATGATTATTATCCTGGAAAATATGGTGCTCGAAAACAGATTGATATAAATTTAAAAAAATTTATACCTCTAAAAAGATTTTTTTTAAGAAAAAGACCCAATTTATTTATTAAAAATAATGATACAAAAAGTAGACGAGTAAAAAATCATTGATTTTTTGTGCGCTTTATTTTTATTCTTTTTATTATTTTTATTTTTAATTTTATAAAAATAAAAAAATGATTTTATTTATTATTTTTTTTATATAA
>Ga0209337_1003384_pt1 | contig 11280 bp, 29 predicted proteins | sample LinPmetageLP53_FD_184044 | JGI IMG/M metagenome (GOLD analysis project Ga0209337, IMG submission 184044) | Marine viral communities from the Pacific Ocean - LP-53 (SPAdes) (version 2) | ecosystem: Environmental > Aquatic > Marine > Oceanic | place: Pacific Ocean | collected 2010-02-08 | reverse complement strand
TCTCGAAGGAAAGTCCTTCTATCTCAAGAAGATCCGCCAGTGGGTTACTCCTGCTGCCGGTTTCACGATCTTTGCCACTGCGAACACGAAGGGCAAGGGTTCCGACGATGGTCGATTCGCTCACACGAACGTCCAGAACGAAGCGTTCCTCGATCGTTTCGCCATCACGATGGAACAGGACTACCCTTCCGTCGGAATCGAAAAGCGGATTCTGAACAAGGTTTTCAAGTCGCTTTCGATCGACGATGCCGCATTCGCTACGCATCTCGTGAAGTGGGCAGACATCACCCGAAAGGCATTCAACGAGGGTGCCATCGGTGAAGTCATCTCGACTCGTCGTCTCGAAACCATTGCCAAGTCGTATGCAATGTTCGGGGATAAGAAGAAGTCGATGTCCTACGCTCTCGCACGTTTCGATGCCGAAACGAAGGAAGCATTCATGGACCTGTACGAGAAGATCGATGCAGATGTCCGCGAAGATTCCGATGCGTTTGCCACCTGCATCCGCGTGAACCTTGGTGCCACCTTCGAGCAGAAGGATGAAGTCAAGCGACTCGGTGCCAAGTGGGACAACCAGAACCGAACGTGGTACGTCAGTGGTGACACCTACCGTGCCGATACCGAAACGTGGAGCAAGTACGCTCCGACCGCAGTCACTGAGAACACCGAAGACTGCCCCTTCTGATCCTTTGGAGAATACACACATGAATACCAACAACAACACTATCGTGGTCATGACACCTTCGCAGATTTCTTTCCTTCGTGCATTGATTGACGATGGCATTACAGGAACCCAATTCAGTAGGGACGACATGCGTCCCACGATGATCCGCCTGGGACTGGGATGGCCCCCTGCATGGATCGTCAAGGACACGGACCGCCGTGTGTCTCGCGGACTGTACCGTGTGGATGAGATGGATGACGTTCGGGCATTGATTGTACAGGAGACTGCCGAGATGGTTGCTACTGCTGTCCTCGATGCTGCCGAACGTGCGACTACCGACTTCGACCGTGCTATGCAGACGGATGATCCGCCAGAGTTTGGGTATACCATGATGGATGATGAGGGAACCGAATTCAAGTGTGACGCACAGGGCAACCCTGCACCAATTGCAAACACTTCTGCCGGTATCGGTATCTGAACAGTATGGCGCGACTTGGGACCCCTACGGGTTCCATCGCGTAGCAACCGGATCCTACTTTTCACCGGTCAGGTTTTTCGCTTCGTACCCCCGGAGTCCCATTTCAAAATTTTTTTCGGCAAAAAAATCACTCTCTCAGGATCGGCATAAATGCACACGAAGAACTGGTACAAAGACCCCAACAACAAATACCCATTCGATCTGTTCTTCGATCCCGCAGAACCAGATACACCCATCAACAGGTACAAAGCACACTTCCTCGTCAAGTGGAAGATCACAGAGGAATGGAGAGTCCCACAGATTCTCGTCCGGTTCACCCACTACAAGTCCGTGATCGAAGTGGTCACTGTCCACTACACTGCACGTTCGGCAGAGGGACACTATCAACCGTGGTCTGCATGGGACGGATGTACTCTCGAAGGAGATCCGCCGGATCACGGACGGAAGATCTGGCGTATGGTCCGTAGCAACAACTACTACCCAATAACGGCAGGCACAATCGGACCGGGAATGACTACTCGGTACAAGGATCAAAGAAAAAAGTACGACTATATTACAGAATAGACTCTGTAAGCATTGACAAGAACTCTTTTAGAAGGTATAATACACACATGGATTCAATCATTCTATCGTTCGAACTGGGTACTTTCCCTGACTCCGGCATCTTCCTGAACATCGGTGATGCCGGTCACGTTGATCCGGAGCGAGAAGGAGAACTCGTCTTCTTTCTCACCGATACCAACGGTGGTCCAGAAGTCGTGATCTCGAAGCAGACGGCAATGCTGCTGTACGAGGATGGGTTCTATGCTCCCAACTGTACCACCATTCCGTGGTCCGAACAGATCATCTACTGTGAAGACGCACTGGCAAAGATGTACGATCGTCCGACACGCGAACCTGGCGATGATTATGTCGAAGACAACGAATCACGCATCACGGGGTGGCGGACGTTTGAACCGGATTCCCGCGACTCGAACGATGATGACAACGACGGCGGATATGATCCGATCGAACCCACATGGGATGCCGTGTCCCGCCACGATTGCAATGAAGGATGGTGATGACCATGACGAATATACAGGACGAACACGATCACGAAACATTCTCGATCCGTGCTACACGGTTCGTGGAACGAACCCGTATGGAGTATGGCGTAGACTTCTGTGACCATTACTCGAACGACATCGCGGATATCATCTTCTATGCCGTTACCAACTTCGTGTATCCGACTCACTCGGGTAGTAAGGATCACAACCAACTGGCCTGGCAGTACATCGTCGATAACGTGAGGGATCTTGTCCATGCGTAAGGGTAAACGATCCCGATTCTCTATTGAGGTTGGGTTGCACGCGGGAGAAGTGTCTCGCATTACCGAACAGGCATTCTGGTGGTTTATTCGTGAGCAAAATCTTGAAAGCGTTGAAACCGTAGGTAGCGGGAAGCGTCATATCGTGGTGAATATTCAAAGATACCGGGATATCAAGTGCCACGGACAGATCCAAGAATGGGAACCCGGCGAGAAGACCGATTACGTTATCGATCTGAACTACGAACAGGAACTCCGTGATTTCGTCGCAACCATCATGCACGAACTGGTCCATCTCCAGCAGTACGAGACGAACGAGTGGAAGGGTGATGGAGAGAAGGAATGTGAACGGCGGCAGTACGAACTTGCCGATGAATTCTGGGAACAAGGATTTACACTCAATGGGTGATGGTGATATGACCAAAGAAGAAGCGATGGAAAAGGCACGGGTAAAGTGCAAGAATCTGTATTGGGAAAAGGAGACTTTCTTCTCCAATCTCTACGATGAATGCGAAGAACTCGAATATGGTGATCTCGACGAATGGACGGTGGATGGCTGATGCCTGATGAAAACACATACTACTGGTTGTACAACGAAGACATGACCAAATTCATTCGGTTCGCGGTGGCCATCGACAAGATGGTGGATATCCGTGAGTACAAGGTCCAACCCAACCACACTCTCCAAGAGGCAGGATGTCCGATGGAACCCGACTGGTCTACTGATGTCGATTGCGGAATGAGGTACTCGCTCGCACAGGAACACTGGATGGAATTGGTCCGAAAAGGATACCGAATGATAACGGAGACCATCGGTAGGATCGAACAAGAACCCGGCATGGGAACGTGCTGGATAACTTTGAACAGCACCCGAAAGGTGAAATCATGATTGCCGCACTCGCAATTTTCGCATGGATCGCATTTGTCAGTCTTACTCTTCTCTTCCTCGCTGGAGCATCAACCGATGATCGCTGAAATTATTCTCTCGACTACTATCCACCTAAGTCCTTGTCACACAAGCACTTACGACGACTCAAACCTCCTCCATGCGATTATGATGGTGGAATCTGGCGGGGATCCGAACGCCGTGGGAGATAACGGGAAAGCGATCGGTCCCTACCAGATCCACCGAGTCTACTGGTTGGATGCCGTTGAATATGACAAGAGCATCGGCGGCAAATATTCCGATTGCACGAACAAGGCATATGCCGAGAAGGTGGTCCGAGCGTACTGGAGGAGATACGCTACGGATCGCCGGATCGGCAGACCCGTTACTGATGCCGATCGGGCAAGAATCCACAACGGAGGCCCGAACGGATTTAAAAAGGCAGCGACTCGCCCGTATTGGGATAAGGTCAAGTCACGCCTAAAAAAGATTTCGAATATCCTTTCGTGTCGGTTGACATCCTCTGAATCCGTGGTATAATATACACATGAAGACGCAAGAACGAAACCAAGTCCTACGAATCACCCGTCCATGCCGGATCACCGGCAAGAACTACACAGTGTTCACCACCCAAGAGCAGCACGATCGCTGGAAGGATGGAGAAAACATTGCAATTGCAATGCCTGAACTGTCCTCGGAAGACCGGGAATTCCTTATCAGTGGGATGTCACCAGACGGATGGGACATCGCCATGAACAATCATCTTGAAGGAGATGCATGATGTACGATGAATTTGATCTTGAGGATTTTGACATCGATGATGAACGACTCGCCGACGATTGGGCGCGTCTCGCAGAAGAATGCAGAGAAGGAATGCTCGTATGAACAAAGTACACGCTAGAATGATCCAGAAACTCGCTCACGAAAACGCCAAACTTCGCAACGAATGCGAGATTTTGGAGGAAGCGATCGAAGAGGCGAACGATGAACTCGAACGTCTCAAGTCAGCATCCGCCCATGCGGTTGTTGGACTGATCCAGTCCGCCGGCGAAGAGTTTCAGGACTCCGATATGCCCCCGGACGTACAGGAATCGATCGTTGACTGGTTGAACTGCCTCAATCCCGGTGTAGACAATCTATCCGAACTGCTGAATCAGAATCCTGATCCGTCTGCATGGACCGATGAGAAGGAAGATGCACTGTGGGATGAGATTCACGCCAGTTTCAATGATGAAGAAGAAGATGATGCTACATACTATTCTCCGACGAATCGAATTTCTCACCTTTTTGACGAAGAAGACGAGGCCTAAGATGCAACGCCAAACGAGACGCGGGAAAAACTGGAATCGGGATGATTCCGGTCGTCCTGCCCAACGTGCAACTACTTGGTCGAAGCGTTCTGCTAACCGAGACCCCAAGAAAAACCGAAGACTATCTAAACGTGATGTCGATATTCAGTGGGTTGGGTAAACCACCCGCTGAATTGTTGATATATATTTTCTTTACTCCACTCTAATGTGTTTCTGTGTGATTTTTTTTACAGATGTGGAGAATATAAGGAGAAAAGTCATTTTTACCCATAAAACCAGCATAAATAGTATTGAACAACAAAAACGAATAGCATACTGGAGATGGCGAGTGAAATTAAACACTCTTAAGGAAATTGCAAACGAGATGATGACGTTTGTCGTGTTAACAATCCTTATTTCTACGGTCCTCGCCATTTCTACTCTCTTTGGATCTGGACTTACGCTAACCACAGTCCTGCTCCCAACAATTTTTGGTTTTTCGGTCACTACAGTAATGGTGATCACACTCGGATTTTGGATTTTTTATAATTATTGCTTTTATGTCTTCGACAGAATGGACAAAAAAAATGAATCGTGAATATATGGTAGAACAGTTACACAAAGGTGTGTGTACGGTCGAATTTACAAAGGTAAACGGAGAAAATCGCAGTATGCGATGCACGTTGAACTCACAAATTGGCGATATGCCGGAAACCCCTTTAAATGAGACGGTTTCTGCACCCACCAACACGGAAACAGTTAAGGTTTGGGACATCGATGCCGCCGGATGGCGATCTTTTCGCGTCGAGAGCGTAAGCACATTCAGCACACCAGTGCTTCTAACGGAGGGTTGAGGAATATGGCGTATAGATCGTATGCAATTGATTATTTGGGCAAAGAAGAGGGTTATGGCCTCATCGAGAGAGTTGAAGATCGTGAATATCAAACTCTAGTCACCGATCATAGTGTCTCTACCATCCTCAAGCACGTTGCCCGGCATCTTGAGGATACCGACGATATCTATATTCCAGAATTGGTAGCAGAAGTGCTTGACATAGAGTCATCTTACAAGTATAATCAGATCATGTCAGCAATGAACGACGAAATGGATGCGTCAGAACAGACTCAGGGGATTCTCAACGCATTGTTTAACAGTTTGTTCAAAGACATAAGCGAATCCACTAATCGTCCCGGTGGAGAAGTCATGGGTGCAGATGAACTAAAGGAGACACAGATGCCTAAGCGTCCAGAACCACTACACGATCTAGAAGCAGACGTTGACCAAGAAATTCAACGTGAATACTACAAGCGTTTCCAAGAATGGAAACAACAACAACGCCTTGATGAGGAGAGTAACGACAATGACTGAGCAACAGTTTAGAGTACCGTGGATCACTGGACTAGAAGATTCTATTCCTACCGTTTATGTGCATGAAATGCAACATCCTAATAGTTGTCCCGGTGAGACTTGTTTTGCTGCCTCACTAGAGAACTTCGACATCGCCGAGAAGGTTGATGGGTACACCGAAGACGAGGTTCTGGATCTCATTGATGTACTTCAGTTGGCGTTGGAGCATATGGAAACCGCCCGAATCGACGAATCCCAAATGCGTCTCTTCCCGTAAAAATATAAAGATTTTACTTGACAGTTTCTATTTCTCGGTGTATAATTCTGTGTCGCCGAAAACAAAAGGTATATTATGAATCAGTTTAGATTGTTTATTGACATCCCACTAGGAACAGACGAAGAAGATGCTATTGCAGTCGCAAAGTCTATTGTTCAGTGGCACTTTAATGATGTTGAGGCGATGGACAAGATCCAACGTCTCACGAATGGACGAGTAGATCTATCGGAGATCAATTACCGTCTAGGACATGACGAGGATCGTCAGAAGTCCAACTACATTGACAAGACAGAGAGTGGTCACGTTACGACCAAGAAGTGTCGCATTGCTATGGAGAATGCATGAAGAAGAAGGATGTTAAGCGGGCCGAGGCGATCGAACGAAACGATCACTGGGCATCAATGTCGCCGGATGAGCAGATTGCTCATCTGGACAAGTGGGACTTTACTGCCACGAAGCAGCGAGCAAAGATCGCTTCCGTGGTAACTGCCCCAATCAAGAAGAAGAACAAAAAGAAGAAGTGACCACTTGCGCCGTGGGAGGAATGGTTTTTCTCAGGCCGACTTATAATCGGGCAAACGTGGTTCGAATCCACGACGGCGTATTTCTTCCCCTGGTCGCACCGGGGGCATCGGATAGCGGAAATTCTAGGACCGCGAAAAGCAGGTGTCATACAGAGGGATACCGAGGTGGGAGGCGACAAAACACGCCGTCAATGCGAAACCACTTGCCCTGCCTGCCGATGATAGACTAACCAAGGAGATTTGTTATGGAACGAGAACCAACAATCTATGTCGCCGGACCCATGCGTGGGTTCGAGAACTACAACTACCCTGCCTTTGACCGTTGCGCCCGTGTGCTTCTGGAGCAGGGATGGAACGTGATCAATCCAGCAGAACTGGATCGTCAAGAAGGCAAACCTACTTCGCCCTCTTACGACTTTGATCCAGACAACTGCTACGAGGACCATGAGTTTATGCGTTCCGCACTGAAGCGGGACATGGACTCTATCTGTGATCAGTGTACGGCAATCTACATGATGTCCGGATGGGAAAAGAGCAAGGGTGCAAACGCCGAACTTGCCCTTGCCCGGGCATTGGGTATCAAAGTCTTCTATGAGGCACCACTTCCGAAATGAATATCTTTGCAGTCAATTCAAATCCAAATATTGCCGCAATAGAATTGTGCGATCAGCACGTTGTCAAGATGCCTATCGAATCGGCACAGATGCTTTCGACGGCCCATCGATGCCTTGACGGAGATCGCTTCGAGGATCGTACCAGCAACGGACGTAGATACACTCGATGGATCCTCTCAGACGAGCGTGAGAGCGTCCTGTACAAGTCCACGATGCGTGGACACCCGTGTACTCAGTGGGTGATGGAGAGTCTACAGAACTACCTCTGGTTGTCCATCCATGCACTAGAATTGTGCGAAGAGTACACACGCCGGTACGACAAGAGGCATGGATCTCAGGATGTGATCGAGTATCTTCGAGTCAACTATCCCAAGAACATGCCTAATGCTATGCGGTCACCCTTTGCCCAAGCAATGCCGGACTACTGCAAACGATCTTCCGGCATTGAGGCATACCAGACATATTACATCGAGGAAAAGGCACGTTTTGCCCGATGGTCTAAGACTCCAATGCCTTCGTGGTTCGGAAAAAAAACTTTAGGCATATGCTAAAAAAGCATCCCAAAGGGTTGACAAGCACTCAGGATATGTTATAATATACGCATGACAGAAACGAACGACAACTACCAAGGAATGAGACGATGGAAAAACACTACTAGAATGGGACTTTATATTATGAACTATAATAAGGACCGATCGGAAAGACGATCAAGTTTCAGTAGAGTTCAGGGACCTACTCGCTGATACGAGATGAAACCCTAGCGTAACCGGAAGTCGCTACCCGGACCATCGCCTCCATAACTCAGTTGGTAGAGTAACGGACTTTTAATCCGTGAGTCGCAGGTTCGAGTCCTGCTGGGGGTATTAACAATAAGGTGAATCGGATTCCCGATGGTTTGATTCCACCTCTTCAAGAAAACATCGGAACACAGGAGTTTCTCATAATGAGCAACATCAGCAACAAGCGTCGTATCATGGACTTTCTCTCAAACGGTAACACCCTTACCTCCGCCGAAGCGTCCTCACGTTTCAACTGCGGTAACTTCCGCGCCACCATCAGCGACATCAAGTCGCAGGTTGAGCAGTACGGTAACTGGCGTATCGTTACGTCGGAAACCAGCACCGGCAAGACCCGGTATGGTATGAAGCGAGTCGTCCTCGTCGATCCCACGTTCGATAGCGTGGAACTCGAAGAGATGTCGATGGCCTGATAAAGAAACTCGGAGAGGCCTCGGATTCGTTCGTGTAAGACCTTTCCATTTCTTTTTGCGTCCGTGACCCAATTGGCAGAGGTGCATGGTTTAGGTCCATGTTGTTACAGGTTCGAATCCTGTCGGACGTATTTGGGTGGATGGCAGAGTGGTTGATCGCGGTGGTCTTGAAAACCGCTGAACCGTGTGAACGGTTCCGGGGGTTCGAATCCCTCTCCACCCGTTCGGGGCGATTAACTCAGTGGCTAGAGTGCTTCCTTTACACGGAAGAAGTCGAAGGTTCAAATCCTTCATCGCTCATTCGACTATATAGAAAATCAAGAAAACATTCTTGACAAACACAACATCGTAGTTTATAATAATCAAGTCATAAGGAGATTAGACATGGCGAAGACTACTGAATGCTGCCGAGAGCAGCAAACTGAATGCCCCGTAACGGGGTGCGGTCAGGACTTCCTGACCAGGACACTCAATCGTGTCCACGTTACGAGATCACTTCTCGTTACTCTTGCACTCGTCCCATTCGCATGGGGTGGTGTCCTCTGGTTCCGTGATGCGGTCCAGTGGGTTTGGGATTCCGTTTCTGCCTGGCAGGGATGAACCCAAAGACAATTGAATAAATTTGTAGGAGACTGATCCTCTCCTACAGGGACTCGCATAATAATCCTCTACGAATGGGGATAGTGCAAACTCCAAATGGTTTAGCGACCTGTCTGTATGATGCAGAAATGCTTGTATGGATGATCCTTAGCGGGATGAGTGGAGTGGTTGAAGCAGATTACTACAGACATTGTACGTTCGTGCTGCTTCCTTCAGGTATACAATAACCCTGAGTCCCATAGACTTGGAGAGATGGCCGGGTGTCGATAAAAGGGCCCCGGTCATCTTTCTTTTTTGCCCCGTGGTGTAACGGTAGCACCGCAGTTTTTGGTACTGTTAGTCATAGTTCGAATCTATGCGGGGCAGTTTAGGAGGTGTTATATGGCACACATGGAATGGACCGAAAGAGAATTCTGGGATGGTACACACGCAATATTTTTGAAGAATTTCGCAGGTATGTCATGCTATGATCTTGACTCTGATGAACTTGGTGGTATAATAGAGAGGAAGATTGCAGAGTGCGATCGAGAGAAAACCGTATGGTTGGAACTATTGGACAAGCGTGAGGCATTTCTAGATGGCAAAAAGAGTGATTGATCGATTTGATCTTGAGGCAGAACGAGAAGGCGGAGCAATCCGGCAACACGGCGGTATCCCCAAGATGCGTCTTGGTAAGGGTATCGCCAAGCAGCGTAACATGCACAAGCGTGGTAGTGAGATTCTGACTACGCGAATCGTCAAGCGAGAAGGATGGTTGCAATGAGAGCATTTAGTACACTAGAACTTCTGGTCGTAGTTGCAATGATTTCCCTTTTGGTTTCTATGACTCTGTTCTTTCGTTGGGATGACACCAAGAAGGAACTCGAAGATAGTCAAGAGATCCAAAATGCAACCACTGAGTTGTGGTTGATTCGTATCGACGATCCCGCACAACCCGTCTATTGGGTTTGGGAAGATGAAAACGGCGTTATGTGGATGCTGTCTCGAAGTGATAATTCTGTGAGGAGAGTTGGTCCGTGAATTGTTCTGATTGTGGAAACGTAATCCCTGAGGCACGAATCGAAGCAGTGCCCGACACCGAGTATTGTGTGAACTGTGCCGACAACCACACGGAGCGTGTCGTTGGACGTATGATATATAACCATAAGACCGCTGGTGAAGTGATCTTTGCAAGGGGCAAAGAAAACATTCGACGATTGAACCGTGAATATGCGAGGGCCCGATAATGTTCGAACAGCAATACGCAACAACCATGCTCATTCTTATGACCATCATGAATGGATTCTTTGCTATCCTGATGATCACCGAGATGATTTCAGTTCCTTTGGGAATGACTCTTGCATTCCTTGGAATGTTTGGTATGATATGGAAGACGAAACGGGATCTCATGGGTAATGTAAAACTCTGGGAAAATGCATATGAGAGGCACAACAATGACAAATGATGATATTGAATATCACTGCTTTGTTACTGGAGAAGTGATTCCAACCGATGGTGATGGCAGGTTTACTTACGAGTTCGATGCGTGGGTATCCAAAGATGGACAGAAGTTAATCGACGAATGGGTAGAGTCTGGAATGCAGACTGAAAATGCAGAATTCGATCTCATCTATGCTGAGTGGTATGCACAAGACGAAGCAGACGCCGAACGATGGGATGAAGCAATGGGTATTGATGATCGGGACGAAGACAACTATTGAGTTACACGCCACCTTGGCTCAGTTGGTAGAGCGCCTGATTTGTAATCTGGAAGTCGTCGGTTCGAGTCCGACAGGTGGCTTTAGGAGATTTAAAAATGAGTGAAGTAGAAAACAAGAACAGAGACAACAGAGAATCATCGTCGTACTTTCATACGACCATCAGTTACGATGGAAACGATTTTACTGATATTCTCTTGACTGGTAAAGAACTACAAAGAGCAATTGATAGAGCAGAACGAAACCCAGAAGACGTTCCACAAGTTAACTTTATTGCCAAGTTCTGGAGATGGTTGAAGCATGGATGGTAGGAGACACAGTGCAGGCAAAGGTGATAAGTATCGCAAAGTAGATGCGGAAAAGTATCGAGAGAATTACGAAAAGATC
>Ga0209337_1003381_pt1 | contig 11284 bp, 13 predicted proteins | sample LinPmetageLP53_FD_184044 | JGI IMG/M metagenome (GOLD analysis project Ga0209337, IMG submission 184044) | Marine viral communities from the Pacific Ocean - LP-53 (SPAdes) (version 2) | ecosystem: Environmental > Aquatic > Marine > Oceanic | place: Pacific Ocean | collected 2010-02-08 | reverse complement strand
ATGTGTCGTATATTTGACTCAAACAAATTTACATCATGAACCCTAAAGACACCCTCTTCTTTGCCGAAATGTATTCTCTCGTCAAAAAGATGGAGGAGACAATTGATGAGTTCGAAATGAAAGACCGAACCCTTGCTTCTATAGTTGTTGGAGTCATAGACTTTGATGCCGTTGAAGAGGAGGATGACAGCGCAGAAATGAAAACAATGTACAGCTTCAACCTTGAAAACAGGGAAGAGCTAGAAACATTAAAGCAGGTTATGGATACCGCTTACGCGGACGACGACTCATTAGATGGTCTTCTTGGTGGATTGGGCATATCCCTGAACTAATGGAAGGACTTATTAGGAAAATTGTAATCGGAAAAGACCCGAAGAACGGCATGGCTTATTATGTTGGCATGCGAGCTGGCTCAGGTAACGTTTCCGCCATTATAATGGACGAGGAGCATCTGTATAGATTTAAGAAAAAAAGATATTTAATTTACATCGAAGAAGAAGACTCCACTATGCTTTGGAAGGCTGTAGATTCCATGCCTTGCGTGTTGGAGTTCGACTTAAATTTTTAATTAATGAAGACCCTAAACTTTTTTATTGTCCACCTGGAGAAAAGATTGAACGACACAATCAAGACAGCAGGCGGGCTTGATCTTTATTTAGATCCCAAATACGATGAATTCAAAAATCGAATCAATGAAGGAGAGGTGGTTGCTTCGCCCCTTAAACACAATACTGGCGTTCAAGTGGGCGACACCCTTTACTTCCATCATCATGTTGTTATTAATAAAGGTCAGCCTCTTACTGGTAACGACAATCACTACATTGTTATGTATGATCCTGATCACGCCATCAACTCTCAGGCTTTTGCTTACAAGTCTAAAGGAACTGGGGAGATTTATGCGCTCTCTAACTGGGCAATTCTCGAGCATGTGGTGGAGGAAGAAGAGGTTAAATCGGACCTTATCGAAATTGTCAAGCTGGAAAAGAGCCCTGTACGCAAAGGCCGTTTATCATTCTCGAATGATAGGTCTGACGCTCTAGGCGTAAATGTTGGAGATGTAGTTGGTTTCCCAAAGAAGATGGATTACAAATTTACTCTTGGCGACAAAGAGTATTATCGAACCCGTCTTGATGACTTAATGTATAAAGAAATTTAATTTACATGTACGAGACGGATCTAATGTCCAGTAAGTTTACCACCATAAGCGCCTCAAAAAGGCTTATGCAGAGTATGGAGGTAGCCATAGATAATATGATTGAAGAAGTTAAAAAACCTGTAGACCCTGAGGCAGGTGGTTCAGCACGTAAGGCTGAGTTGCAGTCGATAAAACAAACAGCTATTGATTGTAAAGAGCTTTTGGTGGAGCGTCAGAGGTTAGAGCAAATGGTAAAAGAACTTAGCGAAAATGGAGAAATCGAAAAAGAAAAAGACTATTCAGGAGGGTTTGCAGAAAGATTTTCTAAATAACCAAACGATCAGCGATTATTACTTAAACGAAAACTACTGTGTGATTTACACGCCTTCGTAGCTCAGCTGGATAGAGCAACAGCCTTCTAAGCTGTGGGTCCTAGGTTCGAGTCCTAGCGGGGGTACAAATTAAATTAACAATTATGCCAGACTTATATTGCCCAGACTGCGGAAAAGAAAGGTTCGAAAAAAGCCTGACTATGCGCGTTAAAGATGGAGAAACCTATTACGTAGAAGGTCAGTGCGAATGCGGTTCTCAGATGAAACTTACAAATCCTAAAAAAGGAGTCCCTTCGTTAAGTAGGATGAATTCTCACGGCCAAAGTTATTAATGGATATTTTAACCGACATAGAAGGTTATGATACTAAAGGTATTAAAATCGACCCTAACGGTACAGAAGGAGAAACTGTCGAACTCCATGGGTTATTCGTGGTGCTTCCAAAGAAACCGACCAGATCGAAGATTCTCTTCCATGACCAGCCAAAGCAGCTGCAAATGTGGAAGCGGATACCTATGCCAGAAGAATTGCAGAGGATTCGAAGTATGGATGAGTGGCTCGAAAAACCATCCGAGTTTCGAAAAAAGTTTCGTTCTTACATCGAACAGGAGTTTCAGCGTAGGCGTGACGGTGTTTGGTTTTACAATAATGGGAAACCTACGTACATTACAGGGCGGCACTATATGTTTTTACAGTGGTCTAAAATTGATATCGGATATCCATCATACCTTGCTTTTCAAAAAGACATCTTTACCCATATGGCTGCTTGCGAGGTTGATCCTCGTTGTCTCGGTCAGCTTTATACTAAGTGTCGTCGTTCTGGCTACACTAATATATGCAGCTCTGTACTTGTGGATGAAGCTAGTCAAGTTAAAGAAAAGCTTCTGGGGATACAGTCAAAGACTGGTAAAGACTCTCAGGAAAATATATTCATGAAAAAAGTGGTGGCTATATTTCGTAGCTATCCATTCTTTTTTAAACCCATCCAAGACGGCACTACAAACCCTAGGATGGAATTAGCATTCCGCGAGCCTTCTAAGCGTATCACTAAAAACAATAAAACCTCTCACCGAGGGGACGCTCTGAATTCAGTCATAAACTGGAAGAACACCACCAACAACGCTTATGACGGTGAAAAACTACATATGCTTTACCTGGACGAAGCTGGTAAGTGGGAGAAACCCACTGACATCAGAGAAGCATGGAGGATCGAAAGAACCTGTTTGATTGTAGGCAAGAAAGTTATAGGTAAGGCAATGGTCGGAAGTACTGTAAACCCCATGAATAAAGGAGGGGAAGAGTATAGGGATTTGTGGAAAGACTCCGATCCGAACGAAAGAAATCAAAACGGTAGAACTAGGTCTGGACTGTATAGGATATTTATTCCTGCCTATAATGCGTTAGAGGGATTTTTTGATATGTATGGGAACGCAGTCGTAGACGATCCCGACCAGAGCGTACAAATACATGGCATAGATGGAGACGTTATAGATATAGGCAGTCGAAAATACTTAAAAAACGAACGTCAGTCCTTCAAAGATGACCCCTCTGAGCTTAACGAGATAATTAGGCAATTTCCTTTTACTGAAGACGAAGCGTTCAGGGACAGCATTGAGGGCAGTTTATTTAACATAGGTAAGATTTACCAGCAGATAGATCACAATGAGTCTTTATATCCTAACCCTGTAGTTAAAGGCAATTTTGTATGGAGATCTAAGGACGAGGAAGTTGTTTTTTCTCCAGATCCCAACGGTAGGTTTAGGGTGTCTTGGATGCCTCCCGATTATTTAAGAAACAAGAAGTGCGAAGAAAGAGGTAAAAAGGTAGCCCCTAATTCGCATATAGGTGTTGGAGGCGTTGACTCTTATGATCTTGACTCTACGGTAGACGGAAGAGGCTCTAAGGGAGCTTTGCACATGTACAATAAGTTTAGCATGGACGCTCCTTGTAATATGTTTGTGGTTGAATATGCTTCTCGTCCAGACCTCGCAAGCATTTTTTATGAAGACGTGCTGATGTGTGCTTTTTTTTACGGGTATCCTTTGCTTGTCGAAAACAATAAGTATGGTATCGTAAGATACTTTGAGTCAAGAGGTTATGAGGGATACTTAATGGATAGACCTGATCACCTTAAAACTGGTAATTCTTCCGCAAACGTGAGGACTAAAGGCATTCCGTCTAACTCTCAGGATGTTATACAGTCACATGCTCAGTCGATTGAGGCTTACATACACGACCATGTAGGCATAAAAGCAGAGACAGCAGAGCTTGGCAATATGTATTTCAACAAAACCCTTGAGGATTGGATAGGATATAAAATAGATAAAAGAACTAAATTTGACTTGACTATAAGTTCTGGCCTGGCCCTTCTTGGCGCTCAAAAGGTGAAGAAGGAAAAAATAGAAACTAACTTCTCTGAAAAGAAGTTTTTTAGGACTCATAAGCCAAAAGCTTGGCACTTCTAGTTTTACTATATTTGCATCGGAGTTATAATAACTCAGCCTACTGCAAATGCAAAGCAATAACAAAAAATCTAGTTTCCCAGATCCGCTAGCTTCTTCTGAACAGAAACAAAGCAAGGGCTATGGTCTCAATTACGCTAAGGCTGTCTATGGACAGTGGGGTAAGATGGGTCAGCAAAACTCTATATTCGGAAACAGAAAAAAAACGTTTGAAAGAAACAGGCGTTACGCGAACGGAACTCAAGACACAGCTATATACAAGTCATTACTTACTTCTTTAGATCCAAACAATGGAGATGGGAGTATGCTAAATATTGACTTTACCCCCGTTCCTGTACTTCCTAAGTTTGTTCGAATCGTAGTTAACAAAATTCTATCACTTTCTCCATACCCTAATCTAGAGGCTATTGATCCTTTATCTTCTTCAGAAAAAGACAAAGAAAGAAGAAAGGTGGAGATGATGATTCAGACCAAGAAAGAGCTAGCTAAGATAGAGGATAAGACAGGCGTAAGTGTAGGGATGAATTCAAAGGATATACCAGAAACTTTGGAAGAGGCGGAAATATTTATAGGCAATAACATAAAGTCATCTTCAGAAATTGCCGCTCAGATAGGTACAAACCTAACTCTTGAGTGGAATGATTTTAATGACTCTACTTTACGGAGATGTGTTAACGACCTTGCCATTACAGGCATGGCTGTTGTGAAAAGGTCTAACGATCCTAACTACGGCATAAAAGCTGACTACATAGACCCTGTAAACTTTGTTCACAGCTTTACTGAAGATCCAGATTTTGGAGACCTTACCTATGCTGGTCATGTTCGATACATACCCATCCAAGAGTTGAAGCGAATGGCAGGTGATCAATTTACGGAAGAGGAATTTAAAGAAATAGCAAGTAAAGCTCAGAAGAAGTACGGATACGATGCAGGGAAGCTGAGTCAGTCTTCTTACGATAGGGTAAACAATCAGTCTAGCTTCGGTTACGATGAGTATATGGTTGAGGTGCTTGATTTTGAGTTTATGTCGGTTGATTGCGAATACTTTGAGAGTAAAGAAAGCCGATATGGGAATATAGGATTTTACTCTAAAGGAGAATCTTATAAAGGCCCGCAAAACTCGGTCTTTAATAGGGATGTCGTTAAGCTTGAGTCCGCTTCTGTTTATGGCGGTTGCTACGTTTTAGGAACGGACTTTTTATTTAACTACGGCAAGAAGAACAACATACCTAAGAACATACACGACATATCAAAAACTAATCTTTCTTATTCTGCGTGCTCTACCAACATTTTGGACATGATGCCAAAATCTATGGTTGACAGCTGTATTGGATTTGCCGATCAGCTTCAGATTACGCATTTAAAGATTCAGCAGTCAGTTGCAAAGGCAAAGCCAGACGGGATAATTATTGATATTGAAGGATTGGAAAATGTTCAGTTGGGGAAAGGGGGTGACCTACAGCCGTTGGAGCTTCATGACATATATGAGCAGACGGGTGTGTTTTATTATAGAAGTAAAAACCCAGAAGGGGGGTTCCAAAACCCGCCTATCCGAGAAATAGGAAATAGTATTCGAAACATCAACGAGCTGATAGGGCTTTATAACCACTACTTAAGAATGATTCGTGATGCAACAGGCATTAACGAGGTTATGGACGCTTCTTCCCCCAAAGGAGACGCACTTGTGGGGGTTAGACAGCAAGCTTTAGCTGCGGCCAATAACGCCATATATGATATTACTAATTCATCTATGGTTTTGTATAAAAAGGTTTGCAGCGACATCGTTAAGTGCTTGCAGGTTATCCATCCAGATTCTGTATTATATCGTATTTATGAAAACGCTATCGGTCAAGAAAATATGTCTGTTTTAAGTTCTTTCCAAAACTTAGCGATGTATAACTTCGGGATTCGTGTAGTTAAAGAGATGGAAGAGGGGGAGCGTCAATATCTAGAGCAAAACATCCAGATAGCTTTATCGCAGAAAGAAATAGACTTAGAGGACGCTATTGCTGTTCGTCAGCTGAAGGACATTAATCAAGCGGAAAGGCTGTTAATTGTTCGAAGAAAAAAGCGTATTGCGATGAATCAGCAAATGGCTATGCAAAACTCTCAGCAACAGGCCCAGATTCAACAGGTCTCTGCTCAGGCCACTTCTCAGGCCAGGCAACAAGAGATGCAAATGGAGGCTCAGCTAAAATCTCAAGAGATGCAACTTAAAGGTCAGCTTGAGGCGCAACTTGAAAGCGTGAAACACGAGTTTAGGAAGGAAATTGAGATGATCAAGGCTCAGGCTACTTTAGGATTTAAAGAAGATGATGAAAACTTTAAACAAAAGCTAGAAGTTTTGAAGGAGGATAGAAAAGATAATAGAGTTAAAAAACAATCGGCTGAGCAAAGCAAACTTATTTCTCAGAGAAAAGGGGAGAGGGGGGAGCTGCCAGAACAGCCTGGAGATATAACATCAGAAATATTAGGATAATATGGCTCAACAAATAAATCTAGATACGTCCCAGAGGGTAGATATCGTCTGCCGTAGGGGAGACACCTTTGAGATGTCTTTAACCTTAAAGGACGATGCCGCTACTCCAGTTTCGGTAGTCAGTGAAAACGATTCCTTTAAAATGGAGGTTAGAGCGTCTGATGACTCCAATACTGCTTATGGGACTACAGCGGGAGACACTAACGCTAATATTATACTTAGTACTTTAGACCCCAAAACGGACGGCGGTAATCTTAGCGCTGGCACTAAAGAAATAACGGTTAAAGACTCTAATGGCGTCAATTTACCTCATGCCGATAGCGGAACTGATTTGATTACAGACGGTATTGTAAAGTTTGCTGTTACGTCAGCTATAATGGCAGCTAGACCTGCTGGGTTATATGTTTACGATATTGAAATAACAGACGCCTCAGAATCAAGCAAGGTAACTACTTTAATTTACGGAACGTTTAAAATCAACGAAGACGTAAGTGTATAATGGCAACTAATATTACGATATCGACTGGAGGAAGCACTAAGATTGTTACTGTATCGCAGGCTCAGAATAATATAACGATTTCTGGTGTAGGAAACTCTTATGTTCATCCTAATCACACGGGAGAAGTTACTTCTACGGCAGACGGAGCTCAAATTATAACAGATGATGTAGTAGACGAGGCAAACCTAAAGGTTTCTAATACCCCTACTGATGGTTATGTACTTACTGCTCAGTCTGGGAATAACGGAGGATTGACTTGGGCTTCGCCTGGTACGTCTAGTGTTGGGAATGGCTCTATCACCACTGATAAAATAGCGGACGACGCTGTGACTGCCGACAAATTAGCCGACTCTATAAACTCTTCTATAACTGCTAATACAAATAAAGTTGATCTTACAGCAGATGGCGCGGGTACGATACACGTAAACAATCTTCCTACTGTCCCAGTTTCAAAGGGTGGAACTAACGCTACCTCCTTTGCAGACAAAGCTGTAATTATCACTCAGGGTAGCGGTGTAGATACGCTAGCTGCTGCGGCTATGACCACTGACGGATCGCTTCTTATAGGCGGTGGTAGCGGCCCAGCCGTAGCGACTCTTACTGCTGGCACCAACGTAACCATTACAAACGCCGATGGTGCGATTACTATCGCTGCCGCAAGTGGCAGTGGAAACGGAGATATCGAGGGTGTTACCGCAGGCACTGGTCTTTCTGGTGGAGGAGAATCAGGCAGCGTATCGCTAAACGTAGAAGCCGCTCAAACAGCCATTACTTCTGTGGTAAACTCTAGTCTAGAAATTGGCAGAGATGCCGACAATAGGATTAAGTTTGGCACTGACGATCAAATTATATTTGAGGTAGGCGGGGGCGATAATGTAATCATGAAGGCTTCGGGTGAAATAGAAGCCACTAAGTTTGACGGAGCGCTTGAAGGTAACGCAGATACCGCTACAGCTCTAGCTACTGCTAGAAACATTGGGGGTGTTAGCTTTGATGGGACTGGCAACATTAATTTACCAGGTGTAAATGCCGCTGGCAATCAAAATACTTCTGGGACCGCCGCTACCGTTACTGGAGCTGCTCAAAGCAATATTACCAGTCTCGGCACATTAACAACGCTAAGCGTTGATAACATAACGGTTGACTCTAACACCATAAGCTCCACGGACTCCAACGGAAATATTTTACTGGCTGCTAACGGGACTGGATTTGTAGAGTTAAGAGGGAATCAAGACGGCAGCGCTGACAACCCTGGGGCTATTCGTTTTAATTGCGCGGCCAACACGCATGGCATTACCATTAAATCACCTGCCCACTCTGCTGAAGCTATTTATACCCTTACGCTTCCCGAGGACGACGGAACCGATGGTCAGGTGCTAAAGACAGACGGAAGCGGGGTTTTAGATTGGGTCGATCAAGTTGCTGATACAGAAGTTGTTCAGGATATTGCGGGAGCATTAGTCGCTACTGGAGGGACTAAAACAAACATCTCAGTTACCTACGATGACGCTAACAACAATATGGATTTTGTTGTTGCTTCTGATTTAAATACTACGGGTAACGCAGGAACAGCAACAGCTCTAGCTACTGCTAGAACCATCGGGGGCGTTAGCTTTGATGGCTCAGCCAATATAAGCCTACCAGGTGTAAATGCCGCTGGCAATCAGAACACTTCAGGAACGGCTGCTGTTGCGACTTCTGTTACGGTAGCTGATGAGAGTGGTGATACATCGTGTAATGTTTTATTCACTACGGGAGCCACGGGAGACTTAGGTCCAAAGTCGGGAACTAACCTGACATTTAATTCTAGTACAGGTGTATTATCTGCCACCTCGTTTAATGGAGATATAACAGGGAATGTTCGTGGTTCTGAAGCTAGTTTTTTAGGACAGTCTTCATCGGTTGACGCTGCTGGAGAAGCGGAAGGGACTATAATTAAATTTGGAGACGACGCTACTACTGCGGGAAAGGTTTATACTTTTTCTAGCGGCACATGGGTTGAGGTTGATGCAAACTACGAGGCAAAAACTAAGGGTCTTTTAGGAATGGCTTTAGGGAACAACTCTACTTCTTTCGGAATGCTTATTTATGGTGTGGGATACCTCAGTCATAATCCTGGAAGTGCTGGTGATATTCTTTACATAAGCCACTCTGCAACAGGTCAGATTTCGTCTACATCTCCAACTGATGCTGGTGATTTTCATCGTGTAGTTGGTCACTGCTTAGCAGATAACAAGGTGTTTTTTTCACCCTCTCAAGACTACATAGACCTTGGCTAATATAGCGGACATAAACGGGGTGGATCTATCTAGGATCGCAGACATTAATGGCGTTGCCAAAGCTAACATTAGAGACATAAATGGACTAGATGTACCTAGCGCATCAGCCACTTTGACTTACATAGGCTATGAATTTACCGAAGAAAACCCTTATAATTCGTCTAACCCGCTAGTTGTTAATATACATAGTTCAGCGGCGGTTGGTGATTTAGGGGTGTTAATGTGCGCGACAGACAACCCTTATTCATCTAATGGATTCTCGGATATAAGCGGCTGGACTACTGAAATTTTGAAAGCAGAACCATCGGGCGTATCAGTAGACACAGAGATTTATTGTAGTTACAAAATTTTAACTTCGTCCGACATTAGCGCAGGGTCAGTTACTGTTCCTTATAACACTAATCTAACCTTTTTTGAAGGCGGCGGTTATATGCATATATTTAGGAACTTTGACACCAGTACGCCTATTGCAACCGCTGATAACTATAATTCAAATAATCAAAGTAGTATAACAACTCCAGCCGTAACGGGTGTAGTTGGTGGCTTTGCGTATGCATTTACCGCGTTTGATGGTGGTGACGGTGACCCCGTAACAACTACAACGAGCGGTTGGACTTTGGAATCTGATAATGACATAGGAACTGGCCAGTATGACTTAACAGTAGCCATTGCCACAAAAAACGCTTTGACCACCACAACTTCAACGGGAACAATGGCCTTTAATTTTAGCTCCTCTGACCAAGCAAGATCAGTTATGATATTTATTTACCCTGAATAAACTGCTGCTTTTAAATTAAACAAAGCGTAATTATCTGTAAATTTTCAATGTGCTAAATAGAGCTTGATTTATAGATTTTTTGTTTTTATTATATTTGCCTTATGGTATTGACTAAAAGCGAAAAATCTAAACTAAAAAGATATGGCCTCTCAGGGCTTAATAAACCTAAGAGATCTAGCGCTGGAAAGAAATCTCACGTTGTTGCTGTTCGTATAAACGGAAAAATCAAGATTATCCGATTTGGCGAAAAAGGGGCTAGCACGGCTGGCAAGCCAAAAGCTGGAGAAAGCGCTCGCATGAAAGCGAAGCGCAAATCGTTTAAAGCGCGACACAGAAAAAATATTGCTAAAGGACCTAGTAGCGCTGCCTACTGGGCTAACAAAGTCAAATGGTAATGAACGCTATCAAGTACAACAAGGGAGGTAAACTCAAGGTAAGCACGGCTACTAAAGCTGTTGCTGCTCCTAGTGGGTTTCACTGGATGGAAGAGAGAGGTAGATACTTTCTTATGAAAGGAGAATACAAACCTCATCCTGGTGCCGTTAAAGAAGCTAAGTTTAAGCTAGTCAGTCATGGCTAAGGTCGTAAAGAAATACAAGAAAGGTGGGTCTGTAAAAGACGCTTGCTATTACAAAGTGAAGTCACGCTACAAGGTGTGGCCTTCTGCGTATGCGTCTGGAGCTGTAGCTAAGTGTCGAAAGGTAGGCGCTAAAAACTGGGGTAATGGCGGTAAGAAAAACTAAAGCGGGTCTCGATCTAAAACGTTGGTTCAAAGAGGATTGGAAAACCTTATCTGGCGATGAGGATTACTCAAAAGGGGATCGTTCATTTAGACCCACAAAAAGGATCTCCGAGGATACACCAGCAACAGCTTCTGAGTTGACTGCCCAGGAGAAAGCAAAAGGTAAAGAAGAGAAGAAAAAGACAGGTAGGGTAAGTCGTTGGAAAAAAAGCTCTAAATAACAGATAGCAAATAAGTTATATATTTGCACTTCAAGTAAAATTTAATGGAACAAGAAAACGTTAACCCAGTAGAAGAGACGGCTCAAGAAGCTGTTGTTTCTGCGCCAGAAGAGTCTACACCATCATTTAGCTTTGTAAGCGATGAAGAGGTAGCTCAATCGAATCAACCGCAAGAACAGCTTACACAGGAAGCTGCCCCAGAGGTTGATCAACAACAAGAAATTACTGAAGAGCCAACGGAAGCGCAACCAGAGGCTCAACAAGAATATGCACCAGAAGAAGTCGAGACGGCTGTGTTCGAATTCCTTAGCGAAAGGCTTGGGAGGAACGTAAGCTCACTTGACGACCTACAGGCGCA
>Ga0209337_1003379_pt1 | contig 11285 bp, 5 predicted proteins | sample LinPmetageLP53_FD_184044 | JGI IMG/M metagenome (GOLD analysis project Ga0209337, IMG submission 184044) | Marine viral communities from the Pacific Ocean - LP-53 (SPAdes) (version 2) | ecosystem: Environmental > Aquatic > Marine > Oceanic | place: Pacific Ocean | collected 2010-02-08 | reverse complement strand
TTATGGCAAGCTGATCGGAGGAGCTGGCAGCGCGATTGGCAGTATGATCCGAGGTGAGCTGCCTATGGCAGACCAAGGAATGACAATGCGACGAGCTGCCGAGGGTGGTATGGCTGGCGGTATGGGTGGCAGTCAAGCTGGCCGCAACCTCGTAGCACGCGACCTTGGCTTGAGCCAGATGCAGATGGTGCAAGGCGGGTTGGGTGCGCTTAACCCGTTCTTATCTACTGTGCGTAATACAGCTGTAGCCAACCCAATGAGTTTGAGCGCATCTTATGTTAGCCCAGCTCACTGGACGCAAAACGCAATGAGCGAGAACCGCTTTGCACACCAGAACGCTGTTGCGATGGCAGGCGCAAAAGCCGCGAACAGTTTCGGTAACAGACTGGGCGGGGCGATGCAAAGCGTTGGCGGTATGATGGCTGGCGGTATGTTCAATAAAGGTGGCGGTGGTGGTGGTGGTGGTGGAGGTGGTGGAGGGATGCTAGGCAATATATTTGGTGTCAGCGGCGTGTCTCCCGGTACACCGTCTACTGTTGGGCCGCAAGGATTCTTGCCAGCCAACAACACACTGACACCCAGCTTCAACACTTCGATGTCGCTGCACGGCGGAAGACGTTAAAAAGAATTTATAGTTATGGGACAAATGGACGAATTTTACAGAGGAGCAGATTTAGGGCTGAAGGTTTCTAGTCAGAGACAACAGCAAGAACAGTTCAAGACCAACCTCGCCGAGCGGGCGCGGCAGTTTGATCTGAACCACACGATACAAGTGGACTCCCATAATCTGCGGCGGCGCGAGTTCACCCACAAGCAAGAGCAGTCTATTGTCGAGAACAAGTACCGCATCGCTGCCACCAACCGTATTGGATTTCTGAACAAAGAAGCGAACCGATTGGCAGAGGAAGAGGAGACCTTCGGGCCGAAGGTCACAGGGTACGAAGTCTCATTACAAAAATGGAACGGCGAAGACAACCTGCCTAAACTTCCATCTGGCCTGCCGCCGGCTCAAAGGGATAGGGCATTGAGTATGCAAAAAGAAGCTGTGGACATAAGGCGATCTGGCCGAATGGCTCAAGCACAAGAAAAGCACAGGACATCTATGGAGGATAAATACCTTGAAGGATTTCTTTATCTCGAAGAATACAACCCAACACTTATTACCCAAGACCCACAGACGGGACAGTACGGGTACGACTATCAAAAGCTGCTCGACTTTAAGACACTACAGGCTCAACAGCAACAATACCGTTCTATGATGGGAATGACGGGGCTAATGCCGACATCAGCGGTCACTACCGACAAGAAGGGAGGCACGCAGACCCAATGGGGAACCAAGACTCCATCTAAATCGACGAGGCAAGAACTTTTGTTAAAGAGCGTCTCCGATTTTATGACAGAGGAAGACTCTGACGGGAATGCTACCTTCAACCACGAGGCGTTTAATGAAGCCCTGCGGGCCGCAGAAGGCAGACCTCCCTCGTCCAGCAATGTCACCAATCCAGATCAGATACCAGATTCATCTGGTTTAAGGACGCCACCATCTGGCTGGAGAGACTAATATATGCCATCACCTACACTTGCGAAAATTCGGGAAAGGTTTCCAGACCTCGATGACGTTCCCGACAACGAGCTAACTGTACGCATCGGGAATACTTATCCAAAACTACTGGATGAGGATGAAGAACTTGCGAGCGAGTACAAAGGTTACACCGAGTTTACCCTTGGCGGTGCAGCCAGCCAAGTTGGGCAAAAGGTTTCGATGGGAGCGTTCCCTCTTCTGGGCAAAATTGGATGGGGTGCGGTTGAGGGTTTAACAGCACCAGTTGCAGGCGACTTCTCGCTTTCCGATATGGGTGTGTTCGGCTTAATAAAAGCGGCTGGAAAGTTCTTTGGTAAAGACGTTGACGTAACTGGGGCAGCTAATCAATACGCTAAAGAAGTTGCAGACGAGGCCGACAACCAGCTGCGTAAGGTTAGTGAAGGTGGGAGGGTAATGACTTTGCTGGGCGAGTATGACATCGAGGGAACCGAATCCGAGATGCCGACCGAAAGGGAAAGATTTCTAGGTAATGTGGGGCTAACAGCCGCCACAGTATTGCCCACACTTGCTGCCGCTCCGCTTGGAAAAGCAGCCGTGCTTATAGCGGCAGGTACAACCACGTTTGGCAGCACGTTTTCAGAGGCCAGAAGACAGTACGAAGAAGACGGCGACCCTAATTCAAATCAAAAGGCGTTAGGTATTGCCACTATTGACGGAGCTAAGACTGCTCTAGTAACTTTTATCGGTGGCCAGATAGCTGGAAAGCTGGGTGCATCAGATGTTGACAACCTACTGGTCGCCGGCGCAAGCCAAGAGTTTAGGCTAGGATTTAAAGAGTTCGTCAAGCGCATTGGGTTCGGTGCGCCGGTTGAGGGTGTTGAGGAAGCAATTGATGAAGGCATCTCCGCTGCTATCGCGCAAGCCACCTACAACCCAGAGGCGGACATAGGGGAAGCGTTCGGTGAAGCTTTTTACGCCGGCCTTATACTTGGAGGAATAGGCGGTAGCGTGCAGTACACGTCTGACTTCTTCGCTGCCCGCAAGCAGGCAAAGGAACTGGAGGCTAGTGGCTCAACAAGAACCGCAGAGAAAGTTTTAGAGGCTGCATCAAAAGCGGTGCAGGAAAAGATGCTCAACGAAATGAGCTATGTGCCAGCTGGGTTTGAAGGAGAGCCAGCTGCATCACTTCCAGCTGCGCCAGCTAAGCCAGCTCCAGCTACATCTCCAGCTGAGCCAGTTTCCAAGGAGTCAAAGCCAAAGCCATCACCAGCTGTAGCTAGAGAAGCAGCTGGCACGCTTGATCCTGTTGTAATTCCGCTGCCAGAAAGTGTAGACGAAGTTCCAGATTTGGGGGTTCCTTCTCCAGAGGTTGATATAAAGATTCAAGAGGCCGAGGCCGAGGCGGACGCAACCCTTACAGCAGATGATATAGACGAGATTGCTGAGCAGCTTGTTGCGGCGGAACTAGGGTTGGAGCCAGTTGTTCCGGCCTCCCCCGCGCAGCAGGGGGTTATTGACGAGTTATCCACTGAGCAGAAAGGCCAATTAGATGAAGCAGTCATTGAAGCGCGGAACAGTATGTCCTTGTATGAGGGTCAGCCAGAAAAGTGGAACCAAATTGTTTCCGATGCAAGGGCTAGAAGAGCCGCTCTTTCGGGCCAGCCTGAGCCAACTGCCGAAAATCTAACAAAACCAGAGCCGGTTGATGATCTTTCTGAAGAAGTAGTGAAGGAAGTCCTTGCGTTTGAGCGGGGGTCAAAGGGCAACATCGAGAATGCCGGTGATGATCTAGGCCAGAGGGCGTCGGTTGCTCACGGGGTTAGGAAAAGCAAAAAGTTTGAAGGAGCCAGCCAAGGATTTAAGGATTACGTCAACGGCATAATGCAGGAGGCGGAAGCCGCTGGGTATGAGATTAGAGATGAGACAGGCAAGAAGTGGGTGGAAGGGACAACTGCCTTATATAACGAGATTCCAGCAACAGAAGAGGATGAGGCGTTAAGGCTGGAGGACGGAACCCACAGCGTCATCAAGGAGGTTGATAGCCCTGCTGTGTATAAGGACGGCAAGCTGGTTGGCGGCAGTCTCATTCCTAGCTACGAAGTAGTTGTATTTGGCCCGAAGGACACAAGCACTGCTTCAACAGAAGCAGCCAAAGATGTTGCCTCACAAGAAAGCATAGACAGTCGCGCTTCGCTCACCGCAAAGCTGGAGCGAATGGCGCAATCTCCGAGCAAGATAAAATCCGCAGGAAAATTCTTATGGAGCGAGCAGCAGGGTGGAAAAGGTAATAGAGGCGAGCCTTACACCAACAAGCCTAAAGATGTTAAGAAAAAGAACGGCGATTTTGAGCAGGATGGCTCAGAAGCTGTGGCTGAGTTTAAACAAGAGGTCGAAAGTTTAGCTGAACGTGAAGGGGTTAGTGCTGACAGCATCTTGTCAGAAATTAAACAATCGGTTTTAGATAAAGCCTTAGCACAAAAACCAACCAGAGGGGCAAAACTTCAAAGCGACAGAAGTAAAGCAGCTCGCGAGTTTCTTGATTTGCCAGCTGGGGAGGTAGACATACTTGATGACCAGCTAAGCCTAGTCGGGACGATTACGGTTCCTGTTGCGCGTGGAAAAGTTTTAACGGGCGACAGTAAAGAGAAAGCCCCAGCTGAGTATGATGGCATTGACAGATTTGGCGAGGCGGCAAACCGCTTGTCCACTTTCTACTCGAAAGAAGCGGGGGCAATATTAAACCGCGTGCCGGTTAAGAAGTTACGAGGAACTGCTGCTACCCCAGTTGACGCAGCAGTTGCCGCTATCAACGAGAACAACGGCACAAATATTACCATTGACGAGTATTGGGACTTAATGGCTAACGCCATTGAAAGGCGTATAGCTCAAAGTGAGAATAAAAAGAAAACCTCAAAAGGGTCTGGCGGCTCGTCGGTGGAGGTTGAAGGTTCATTAGCAAAGGCGCTTGAAGGAGGAACAGATTATGGCTCTGGTAGCACCGCAGTCCCTGCGTCAAGTGTTACAGTCAACGATACCTTCACATACAAAGGCACAACCCACACGGTAGTAGAAGCCAGCCACGACAGCGAGCTAGGCCAAACAACTATCGTGGTGGATGACGGGCAAAGGAATTACTCTGATATTGTTACGCCTAAAAAGGATTTGTCTTTTGAAGACTACACAACGACTGAGGCTGAAAGCGCACAACAGCAGCACGATGATGTTACTGATGAAGTTGTTACTGAACCTTCTGATCCTGATGATACGGACGTACCTTTCGCCTCGGTTCCAGCTGAGATTTTTCACGGCGTAGCAATTCCAGCCGCTACCAATGAATCAGAACAAAACGTACTGGAGCGGATTAAAAATCTGATTCCAAAAATACAAAAGAGGCTAGGTGGGGCAAAGGTTCGCAACATATTGGTTAACAGAAAAGAAACACTTCCCGCCTTCTCTGGTGCAAGGGGCGGTGACTTTGGCTCTATCCATATCAACCCAGAGGTAATACTGGCAATGGAGTCAAAAGGTATCGCAAACCTTGAAGACATATTAGTCGAGGAAATTATCCACAACTACAACGGCTTGGCAATATACCACAGATGGAACGAGGCAGGTAGAACTGGAACATTTACGGAATACTACGAGGATATGATGAGTGGCGTCTACAACGAGATGTCAGTCAACGAGATTGCCGAAACCGTGTTCTACTACGGCGACCAGATCAAAGGGGATCGAGTGGCAATTGCTGAAGAGTACCTTCGCATCTCGTTACAGAGAAAACTGACAGGCTCAATCAACGAAGACTTGTTCGGACGCAAGATGGATAATGGCGGATTCCTGTCTCAAGTTATGGAGATACTGTCAAGGTTTTGGAATGGTCTGACAAGAGGGTTAATGATTAAGTCTCCTCGCATCCGACAGCTTAAAAAACGCATTCGTCGTATGATGAAAGACGAGCGCGTCACGTTCCCCGTTATTGATGGGGCCAAGCTTACATTTACCCCTGCGTCCAGCGGTCGGCAAGTTCAACCAGACCTTTTCAACCCAGCAGCTGGAAGCGAGGGGAGAGGTTTAGAAGGCGAGCAATCTGTAGTAACAGTAAGCACTCGCGAGTACGAGGAAACCTTAAAGAAGGAAAGCAGAGCTGACCATAACACCGGCGACTTTATGGAGGCTTTGTTTAGTATGTCGTACATCGAGCTGCAACAAATGGACAACATCTTCCAAGGCAAAGGCTCGACAACAATACCCGCTAGCGATGCGGCTTTTATGCAGCCTCAACAGAACACGTCAGTTCCGCTGCCCGAACAATTTTATGAATCAGCCTATGTTTTAGTTCACAAGAAACTAAACGAAAGGCAGGACTTGGATGATCTTCAACGCGACCAAGCGTTATACTTTATTTACAGCCGGTTGTTAAACGACGCGAGAGGTTTTATTTTAAAGAAGAAAAGGTTTGAGGAGTCTGGGATGCAGGTTCTCAAGGGCTTCGCTGTGAACGGGAAGATTAACTCCACCCTAATAAGCTACAGGCGATTTGCTAAAGGATTAACTAAGCGCCAAATACCATCCAGCGATGGGCTAGTTACTCTTGACGTTCCTATTGAACTAGAAGGTTCTAGTGAAAGCAACACGTTTCACGATCTTGTGGCAAACCCAATGGCGAAATCGCCAGACTTGGAGCTGATAAACGACGAGTTGCTTCGGTACATAAACGAAGCCCAGTCCTCACTAAGCGGCAACGAAAAAGATGCGCTTCTGTTTGGGTTTGAGGAAAACTTTAAGTACGGGTGGGTTTCTAAGTTCGCCAAGCAACGTGGTGTCAGCCGCAGCGCGGCACATCAAATATGGCAGGCCACGCAAGAAAAGATGGCACTTCAGCTTGCAGTTAAAAAAGATTTAGATGTGCAGATAGGGAAAGACTTTCCCGAAAAACTAGAGGCAAAGGTTCGCAAGGTTCAAGAAGCCTACAATCTGTTGGATGAAACACGACAGACAGAAAAGCAAGCGGAAGAGTCAGCAGCTGCAAAACAACGAATCAAAGAACTGACAGCCGAAGAAGTTAAGGAGCCAGTGACTCCCCTCAACACGCCAAGGAGTGTTGAGGTGACGCCAGCTGGAGAAGTTATATCTGTAGCTGCGGACATAACGAATCCAAACATTCGTCGCATACTGAAGCTGCCAGAGTTGAAGCGTGATGAAGAAGGTAGGATTGTTAATGAACCATCAACCGAGCCAATATTAGAGCGCAAAACACCCCGCAAGATTACAGCTGCCTCATTGCCTCCAGAGATGTTGATAGGCGTAAAGGAAAGAGCCGAGCAAATCAAAGCAAGAGATGCAGCCGAATATCGGGCAGACAAGGATGTAGCCGCTGATGGCTCGCTTAAGCGTTCCGACAGCAGGAGGGAAGAAGTTAAAGGCAGAATGGATGCTGCCTCAGAAAACACAACCAACTGGTTTGATGAAGCGAAGGAGAAGCTGTCTGAATTTTTAGAGCTAACTAAAACGCTAACGCGGCAGTACGAAAACCTTGACCCTAAAAAACACGCAGATGTTGTTGAGGTGCTTCGACAGTTTGAGGCAACGCAAGAGTCTTCGCAGGCAAGGGCAGTAAGCGGGTTGCGTGCAATTTTTGACGGGCTTACAAACGAGCAGAGACAATTTTTTACCGACATACTGATATACCGAGATTTGCAGCAGTCGATTAAAAACGGGCTTTACCAAAACAACAAAGGGCTTCCGTTCGGGTTCCAGAGTGCAGCTGAAGTTGACTTTGTTCTGGCGGAAGCTGAAACATCTCTAGCTGTATCCGAAAACCAAAAAGTTCGGGACGCGCTGGCTAGGCGCAAAGACATACTGGAAGGTCTTACGAGCGACTTGCAGCGTAGGAAACTGCTGCCAGAAACGCTTACAGACGCTGAAAGTTATTTCCACCGCATCACGCTTGAATACCGAAATGCAAAGAAGAGTGAAAGCTTTACAGAAAAGACAGATGTAAGAACCAACCGCAAAGGTTTTCAAAAGAAGAGGAAGGGAAGCGAGAAGGATTACACCACGGACTTCCTTGAGTCTGAGTTGGAGGTTCTTTCGCAGGGGTACGCACAAGTCACTACACACGACACGCTCGCCCGCCTCGACAAGATGATTAACCAAAAGTCCACTATGAAGGACTTGGCTAAAAAAGATAATGAAATTGCGCTTACGAAAGTAGTTCCACTTGGGGATGTGGATGCGTTTTACAAGCCGTTCAATAAAAACATATCAATCGGAATATCACAGATTCAAAAGCTAATTGCTAACGGAAGCATAAATGTTCCAACCAGATTCACGGATGTTGCCGAATCTCTTGTAGACGGTGTAAAACACGCTGACACATTCCTGTTCCTCAAGCATTTAATGGACACAAACTCCTCTGGTGCAGGCTATGCGGGAATGGTCTTTAAGGCTATTCGAGCAAAGGAGGCAGCTGTAAAAACAGCGTTAGGTGATGACTTTAAAACGTGGCGCGACGTTGCTAACGCCAACAAAGAGCTTGCTGTTTGGCAACCAGAGGAAGGCAACTTCCTTTATAGGGGAACGGTTGCCTCTGACGCTGCTCTGGTTAAATGGTATGAAGGCGCAAACAAAGGTGACACCACTACAATATCAGAAAAAGACCTACGCAAGCAGCTAGTACTTGGAGGCAGAAAAGCTGAGTGGGTCATTCCAGTTGAGATTGCGCGTCAGCTCGACCAGCTAACACCACCAGCCCCAAAAGCTAAAGTTGTCCAGTGGGCGCAATATTTGTCAGCTGGAGGGCAGGCGCAGTGGAAGTTCTGGAAGCTGTTTAACCCGTTCGGATTCATTAAGTATGAGCTGAACAATATGACGGGCGATGCTGACGTTGCGTTTGCTTACGATCCTAAAATTTTTACCTACGCAAAGCAGGCTTACAACGATCTGTACGACTTCCACATCAACAAGAAACCTTTGTCTAAGGATATGGAAGACTTAATGAAGAAGGGCGTCCTCGGCTCTGGTTATATGCTGCAAGACTTGGCGGAGATGAAGCCAGAGCTAGCGGTGGAGGCGATGTTTGACAACTTCACAGACGGACTGAAGAAGAAGTCCAACTGGTTCAAGCAATTTACACAGAACTACACCAAAAAAGTCACAACATTTAACCAAGTCAGAGAGGACACGCTACGCTTAGCGGCCTATCGGTACTTTCAAGACAAGCTGGAAACTGGAGCCGATGTGTTTGGGGCTTCCAACCCCGATGAACTGGCAATGATCCCCAACAAAAAGGATCGCTCAGCCAAAATGGCCCGCGAACTACTTGGTGACTACGGCGCTTTGTCTGTTTCGGGCAAATGGCTGCGCCAACATCTGTTTCCTTTCTGGTCTTGGATGGAAATTAACGCTCCTCGCTACGTTAAGATGATGAGAAACGCTAAGCTGGAGAACAAATCTGGGGCAGCTGGCAGGATGGCTGGTGTTGCTGGCAAGAAAGCGGTCACACAAACAGCAAAATTTGCATTATTAGCCTCAACCCTTCCATTCTTTGTCAATCTGTGGAACCGCTTCTTTATTGAAGCTGGTTTTGCTGACGAGGAAGACAAGTTGGTACAAGACGCACGCAACCAGCAGCATTTGCTGTTGTATTCCACAAGCGAGGGGCGAGTACTCTCCTTGAAAATGCAAGGTGCGTTGACTGATGCGCTTGAATGGTTCGGTGCTGGCAGCTTTTTTGCAACAGCAACTAATGTAGCTTTCACAGATGAGACAGCTGCGGACGCTGCCGAGCAATTCTTTACAGAAGGTGAGTATTGGAAAGGGCCATTAAACCGCCTTGGCGGATCGTTGACCCCTGTAATAAAATTGCCAGTTGAGGTTGGTTTCCAGAGGAAAATGTTCCCAGACGTAACCAAGCCATCCCCAATGCGCGACACAACTGCCTACATTCTTCAAAACGCTGAAGCAAACTGGGCAATGATGGGGGTTAATGCTCTGTATCAGTTAGGTCAAAACTTCCCATCTAGTGGTATTGCAGGGTCTGGGAACCCAGCTAGATCGCTATGGAGCTTTGTCGGGTACACAACTGACAGCGGTGAGTCAGCTTACAATTATATTCGCAGCAAAGCCTTTGACTTCTACGAAGAGAAGGAGGGGCCACAAGGTGGTTTTACAACCACCAACGAGCAAGACGCGCTGTATTACTACAAAAAAGCAAAGAAGTACGGCGATGAGGGTTCAGCTGAAACTTGGAAGCAAAAGTATTTTGATCTCGGCGGAACACGGGCTGGTATGAAGAGGAGTGTCACCACTTCCCACCCGCTAGGAAAAGCGAAGAAACATAAGAAAGAGTTTATGCGCGGCCTCACCAACACGGAGAAGGACATCCTCAAACGAGCAGAAAAATGGCACAGAGAAACAATGCGCTAGGAGGCCAAGAGGAAGCATCTGCCGTTTTCGATGCAACACTTGAGGCATTGATAGGAAAGTACGAGGGCGTTATGTACTACCACGAGATCATCGGTATCCTCCATATGCACGCCACGCAGCTAACGCTAGAAGCGCACGGAGTGTTCGAGGCTATCGAAGAAGAGGAAGAGGAGGAAGATGACGATGACTGGGGCAACTTCCTGCCAGATTTGGAATAAAATAGGTGTAGCGATATTGATACAAAGTGTAGCGATATTGATACAAAGTGTAGCAATATCGATACACCAGACCTAGTAGACAGGTGTAGCGATATTGATACAAAGTGTAGCGATATTGATACAAAGTGTAGCAATATCGCTACTCCAGACCTAGTAGGTAGTATGTTAAGAGGGAGAGGTGTGGTAAGCCTTCAGTTTTGGAAGGTTCTCAATCGGGTCATACAGCTCTCGCTGCTTCTTTCTGTCGCGATAGTTCTGATCCCTAATTTTGTGAGGGGTTCGGCCACCCTCCCAATGGCTGTTCCCCATAAAGCGATAGCACATCCCACCACACTCGCCGCACTTCCCACGACATCCGTAGATGGTTCGCCTCGGCTTCTCCCACTCCACCCTCTCAATGTCCATCTCGCGGCGGCATTGACAGCGTGAGCAGTATATTTCCAGACGTTCAGTCAATTGCGTAAGAATAATATTGGGCGCTCCCTCTGCTTTTGAACCTTCAGCAATACGTTCTTCAGCACCTCGTATCGACTGCCACCAGTTGCACCTATCTTCTCGCATTCATCCACGACGCTGCACAGCAGTTGATCCAGCTCTAATGCCTCGGCTTTGGTGCAGGATAAGACCACTGGCCACTCCTTGCGGTTTACGCCGTAGTGCTTCCGCTTTAACCCAGATGTTGATGCCATCACAAATAGAGTGAGCCGATACTAAACCCCTAGCAAGCCGTAATCGCACAGAATGATACCTTGAAGGCATTTTTTAGCTGGAAGGGTGTGATGACATAGGGTGGGTAGAGTTACGGCCTCACCGGCTAAATTTGAGAAAATGGATAAAGGATAGCCGGTAGCAGATGTTGCATCGGTTCTGGTAGAAAAATTGTGTAGGGTCATATTATATAGAAATAGGGGGCTAGAAGGGGGGGGGTGGTGCTGCTTCCCACTAGATAAAGGCCCACCGTTCAAGCTCCTGCCGTCCTGTCCGGCAGCTGTGACAGGACAGCAATATTTACAACAGCCTGCTGCCGTTCCCCGATCTCGAAGACGCCAGCTGCACGCTTTGCAACGTCGCCAGCTATCCGTTCACGGACTGCCAGC
>Ga0209337_1003378_pt1 | contig 11286 bp, 19 predicted proteins | sample LinPmetageLP53_FD_184044 | JGI IMG/M metagenome (GOLD analysis project Ga0209337, IMG submission 184044) | Marine viral communities from the Pacific Ocean - LP-53 (SPAdes) (version 2) | ecosystem: Environmental > Aquatic > Marine > Oceanic | place: Pacific Ocean | collected 2010-02-08 | reverse complement strand
TGATTAATGGTAAGTTTGAAAAGGAAGTTGACTTTAATCATAATACTGCAATGGTTGGACATATAGCACCAGCAACTAGAAACCTAAAATATATAGATGGGATGATTGATGAAGTATTCAGAGGATATAATACTTAAAGATATACAGTCGTATATCGAAAATACATATGGTGGACATTACGTCGGCAAAGATCAAGTACAGATTGTAGATCTTTGGGCAAGTCTTGGTAATGTAGATACAACAGCTAGAGATGTGGCTATGAAGTATCTAATGCGATATGGAAAGAAAGATGGTTATAATGAAAAGGATTTATTGAAAGCAATTCATTATATTGTAATGATGATACACTTCAGGAGAAAAGATGAAACACATTCAGAGTAGTAAATCAAAGTCCACTTTAAGTAATGTTAAAGAAGAGGACATTCAACCTAATGCAGTCGATCTTAGATTAGATAAAGTATTGAAAGTAAGAGATGATGCATTTGTACTTACAGATGATTATAAAGTACATAGAGGGTCGGAAGAGATGCAACCTGATGAAGAAGGATTCTTTAATCTTGAACCTGGTCATTATGAAATAGTAATGGAGAATGTTATAAATGTTGGAGCTGGTGAAGCTGGTTGGGTTATTACAAGAAGTACTTTGAATAGAAATGGTTTGTTCTTAACTTCTGGTTTATATGATTCTGGTTATCATGGTGTGATGGCTGGTATGATTCATGTATCAATTGGATTAGCAAGAATACAAAAAGGTACTCGTGTAGGACAGTACTTGTCTTTTGATGCAGAAAACATTAAGCTATATGATGGCGATTATGGTATAAACAAGGAGCATGATAAAAAATATGGCTAAATTTTATTCTACAAAAACATATGGTAATGATAAAGGACTCTCTTGTTGTTTCAGACAATGGGGTGCAACTCATAGCCATTGTTCGTTATTACATGGTTACTCAATTGGTATAAAAATTATATTCGAATGTGAAGTATTAGATGAAAGAAATTGGGTAATGGACTTTGGTGGTTTGAAAGAGTTTAAGGCTTGGTTGGATTATATGTTTGATCACACATTGTTAGTTGCAAAAGATGATCCACATTTAGATATACTAAAAAAACTTGATACTGCAGAAGAATATATTGGTCCAAGTGGAATTGGTCCAGGTCAATTCAAAGAGAAAACTAAATTAGCAGAAGTAAGAATAGTTGATGGTGTTGGTTGTGAGAAGTTTGCTGAGATGATATATCAAGAATTAGAAAATTTTATTAGTGTATGGAAAGATGATGGAACACTTCTTAACGAGACAGTAAGAGTTACTTCAGTGGAAGTATTTGAGCATGCTGGTAATTCAGCTATCTATCAAGCATGAAGGTAGCTTTAGTAACTGATACACATTTTGGTGCAAGAGGAGATAACCTTGCATTTGATAACTTCTTCAAGCAGTTCTATGACACTATATTCTTTCCAGAGTTAGAGAAAAGAAACATAAAGAATATAATTCATCTTGGTGATACATTTGATAGAAGAAAGTATATCAACTTTAATTCATTACATACTTGTAGAAAATATTTCTTTGAGAAAGTTCATGAAAAGTATTACACACAAATGTTAATTGGTAATCATGATACATTCTATAAGAACACAAACGAAACTAATTCTCCTGAACTTCTATTAAAAGAATATGATTATATTAGAACATACTCTGAACCAACTGAACTGTTGTTAGATGAAAAGAAGATTCTATTTCTTCCTTGGATATGTGCTGATAACTGGGGCAAAGCCAACGATCTAATTGATAAGAGTGATGCAGAGGCTGTCTTTGGTCATTTAGAAGTAGCTGGCCATATGATGTTCAAAGGACAACAAACACATGAAGGTTTAGATCCATCAAGGTTCAAGAGATTTAAGTTAGTTTGTTCTGGTCACTATCATCATAGACATAGTATTGGAAACATAACTTATCTTGGCAATCCATATGAGATGTTTTGGAATGATTTTGAAGATCAAAGAGGATTCCATATACTTGATACTAATGATTGGAGCTTAGAGTTTATTCCTAATCCATACACTATGTTTAAGAAGATATATTATGATGAAGATAAAAAGCTACCTGCTGCAAAAGACTTTAAAGATAAGATTGTAAAAGTAATTGTTATTAATAAACAAGATACAACAAAGTATGATAACTATCTTGATAAATTATATCTTGCTTCACCTTTAGAAGTAAAAATTATAGAAGACTTTTCTGAGTTTGAATCTGATGTATTAGATGATGACACAATGGATTTATCTGACACATTGACATTAGTAGAACAATACATTGATAATTTAGAATCAGATGTAGATAAACCAAGGCTTAACAACCTAATGAAATCATTATATATTGAATCTCAGGAGCTAGATTGATTGTATTTAAGTCAGTTAAATGGAAAAACTTTTTAAGCACAGGCAACCAATTCACAGAAATACGATTAAATAAATCCCTTACAACATTAATTGTTGGTGAAAATGGTAGTGGTAAATCAACTATATTAGATGCTTTGTGTTTTAGTTTATTCAATAAACCATTCAGAATAATTAAGAAGAACCAACTACTTAATTCTATTAACAAGAAGCATTGTGATGTGGAAGTTAATTTTAGTATTGGTCAAAAGGATTATAAAGTTGTACGTGGTATAAAACCAAATAGGTTTGAAATATATCTAAATGATGAGTTACTGAATCAAGACGCAAATGCTAGAGATTATCAACAGTATCTTGAGTCTCATGTTTTAAAATTAAACTACAAATCTTTTACGCAGATTGTTGTTCTTGGTTCAGCATCATTTACACCCTTCATGCAGTTATCAACTAATCACAGAAAAGAGATCATAGAGGACTTACTTGATATTAAAGTATTCTCTACTATGAATGATGTGTTGAAAGAAAAACTATCTGATGCAAAGTCAAGATTATCTACAAATGATAATGAGATTGAATTAGCAAAAGGTAAAGCAAGAATACAAAAAGATTATATTGAAAAGTTAATCAATGATAAAGAAAAATCTATTGTAAAGTTAAAAGAGCAGCTAGAAGCATATAAGTGGCAGCGAGATATGAGTCAAGCAGCTTATGATGCTAAAAATAAAACTATTGCTGATAAAAGTTCTGTTGAAAAGAAGATAACAAAACTTAGCAAGATGAACGATAAGATATGGAGTAAGAGAGATAAGTGTCAAGAAGAGATAAAGTTCTATAAAAGTCATGATGAATGTCCAACCTGCGATCAGAAGTTAAATGAGACAACTAAGGCATCACACATAGAAAAAAATAATAATAAAATTGCAGAATACATCAAAGCTGATAAAGATATTAGAGCTGAAATAAAACCACTTGCTGATAGACTTACAGTGATAACAAAAATAGAAGGAGAGCAAAGCGATCTCTATGCTGCAATAGCATCTGATAAAGCGATTATAAGGCGCCTAGAAGCCGAGATTAATCAAAATACTACTAATGATATAGATATTGAAAAAGAACGCACTAAACTAAAGATAATTGCTAAAGAAGTAATGAAATTATCAGAAGAAAAACATATAATTACTGATGAAAAACATTACTATGATATAGCTGCAATCTTACTAAAAGATACAGGTATCAAGACTAAGATCATAAGGCAGTACTTACCTGTAATGAATAGAGTTATTAACAAGTATTTGCAAGCAATGGATTTCTTTGTATCATTTGAACTAGATGAATCGTTTATTGAAACAATAAGATCAAGACATAGAGATGACTTTTCTTATGCTTCGTTTAGTGAAGGAGAGAAACAACGAATTGATCTTGCTTTAATGATGGCTTGGAGAGCTATTGCTAAGATGAAGAATTCAACCAATACTAATCTACTAATACTTGATGAAGTCTTTGACTCATCATTGGATACTAGTGGAACGGAACTGTTGTATCAAATACTTGGAACAATGGATAATAAGAGTAATACATTTATTATTTCACACAGAGATGCATTGTTTGATAAGTTTAGAAGTGTGATTAAATTTCAAAAACATAATAACTTTTCTACTATAAAATGAATAGACCAAAGACAACTTACATACATGTGAACCAACATAAGATCAGAGCCAATAAAAAGAATGGAACTGATGAACCTGTAATAACAATTAAGCAAGGAACAAATAATACATATTGCCATGAGGTTGTTGTGATGGGTCCAAGTAAGGTAAAATATGGTGGTAATGATAAGCCATTACTCAGTTGTGGAGCAAGAGTAGTTATTGAAACGTGTGCAGAAGTAAAGGTGCTTAGATGAATAAAAAAGTAATGATTGGAACACCAATGTATGGTGGTTTAGCATATCATGGTTATATTAGTGGATTATTAAAAAATAGTATTGTATTGAGAGATAATGATATAGAAATGACATGGATGTTTATGGCTAATGAGAGTTTAATTACTAGAGGTAGAAATTACATAGCTGATGAGTTTCTTAAATCAGATTGCACACATTTAATGTTCATTGATGCTGATATTGGATTTGATGATGATGCAATCTTTAAATTACTACAACATGATGAAGACTTTGTTGGTGCAGCATATCCAAAGAAAATGATAGATTGGGATACAATTAGAACTGGAAGCATCTTATCAACAAACCCACAAAATTTAAGAGATCATGGAGCATCATATGTTCTTAACTTTTTAGATAATGATAGAACAACAAGAGCTAGAAATGAAAAAGGTTTAGTTGAGATGAAGCATCTTGGAACTGGTTTTATGTTAATAACTAAAAGAGTATTTAAACAACAACGTGAACACCGTCGACAAGCAAGAGCAGCTAACTTTGGTCAATTTGCAAATTGGTATACAGAATACTTTACAACTGATGTAGATGAAGATGGTGTATTGCAGTCAGAGGATTGGGTATTTTGTAATCATTGGGGAGATGTTGGAGGAAAGATTTGGTTAGATCCTACTATAACTCTTAGTCATATTGGAATGCATATATATGAAGGAGATATAAATAAACTAGGAGCCAACATAACATGAAGATCCCTCAAGAATACTTAGATTCATCTTACGATTTTGGATTTACTGCTGTAGATGATGATGAAGTAGCTGAACCATTAATTCAGCAAGTTAAATCATTTGCAGATCAAGAAACTGAAAAAGCTGTAACTAATGTTAATGAAAAGTTATTACGAGTCGAAAAACTTATCATGCCTTTACTTGTTAATCTTTTAAAGGATGCTGAGACTAAACACTACATCAAGTGGCCAAACAGAAAAGCACCTATAGAAAATGTAATAGAAAAAATTCTAACGGTGACTAGGTCTTAATGCGCTGTGCATTGTTTGTATAACTTCTGGATCTCTTCCAATACGATAACCTTTTGGAATATCTAATAAGTTTTTAATTCTTTTTTCAGTATCAGTTGTTGGATTATAAATGATCTTTTTGCCAGCTCCGTACTGTGTTCCTTTCATCTTTTTTGATATTTTCTTTTTAGTCTCTTCAGTATGTTTTTTACCTGTATGATTACTCTTTCCAGCATGTGATCTTGACATTTTTGCTTTTACTTCAGCTGAATGTTTTAATCCTGTATGAGACTTAGCCATTTTTGCTCTTACTTCATCAGAAAATACTCTTTTCTTCCAAAACCACTCTTTAAACTCTACATTTGGATAATTTCTTAGTAATCTTACTTTCAGGTGAGGAACTGAATCTTTATCCTTAACACTATTAAGTATTTCGTAGTTATTTCCGTATTTTTTAACAATTTTATCTTTTTTCTGATTAGAAATAAGTATAGTATTGTCTTTTTGGAGTAAATAAAAATTATACATGCGCATATTTAGTAAAGTCACATTGTTGACATTTAAAATTAGATATCATATAATAGATCTAACAGTTGAGATAGTTCTAAAAGATTATAAGTCTTAAATCAAGCATATCAAGTAAGATAAATCGAAATGGTAGTTAGGTAGAAACATAGTAGTAACAACTGTTTGAGATAAAAAGTTGTCGGCGGAGGACGAAAAATCTCCTTCTTAAGAGGCCAAGACAATACCTAACTACGAAACTATTTTTTTTCTTGCTAGGGCGGCATTGTAGTCAAGCCCTTATACCATGGAACGGTTATATATTGTAGTCAAGCCTCCTAGCAAGAAACCAGTTCGCGGTGTGGAGCAGTTGGCAGCTCGCTTGGCTCATAACCAAGAGGCCGTAGGTTCAAGTCCTACCACCGCTACCAGCGACTTCGGAGAATCGTAGTTGAGGCAGAGTGGCAGCATACTAGTTAAACGCGACGGCGTTCCCATGTTGAAGCTAATGATACTACCTCCGAGACTTTTTATTATGAGAGAGATATATTATGGATAGTATTTTAAAATTGAATGTAAGATTGATGGCTGAAGTTGAAAAGCTCAAAGATGAGCAATATAGTCTTACATCCCAAAATGATGGCTTAAAGTCTCATGTAAGTAGACTTGAATATAAGATTGAGTCTCTTCAAAGTCTCAAGTGTCTCAAAGTTAGATCTCGTCTTTTCAAAGATATTAGTAACATTGAAGTAAGACTGAAAGCGTTTGAGAAGTATGAAGAAGAAACAAATGGAGCGCCTCAAAGAAGAGTACGGCGTGTTGCTCGTAGTCAAAAATAGGAGAAGTAGATTGAGAAAAAAGATTCGTTTTTTGAAAGCTCGTAATAACTTTTATAAGAGAACTAATTATTTATTAATGTTAGTTCATCCTTGGAGATCAGAAAAACTTTTTGTATGGATTGGTTTTTATTGGTTTTGTTTTAGCGTAGTTATGTTCAATATCTTTTAATAGGAAAAGAAATGATACCAGACTTTATGATCCCAGATTATACTACGGCTTACATTCTGTTTACTTTATCAATACTATCAGGGATAATAAGTTATCAACTTTGGAAGAGGGAAAAAAATGAGAGAAAAAGTAGATCCTGATACAGGTTACACACCTTCAGAGCAGAAAGCTAAATGGAATGAAATGTTTGGCAATGCTAAGAAGTCTGCTAAGCTAGCAAAAGCTACATTACCACAATCAAAACGTGAAGAGGCTTTTTCATACTTTAAAAGAGGTAAATCAGTTAAAGTAGTATCAGAAAGTATGGATATTACACCTGCAAATGTAAGATATTATCTAAAACAATACGAACAACGTACTAAATAATAATTATTCAGATACTTCATCTTTAGATTTAAAAATAGTTCCAACATGAGCTGGCAATACATCTTTAGATGATTTTTTTTCTTTAAGTTTTTTTAAACTTAATTTTGGTTTTTTGGGTTTGATAGTTATATGAAACTTAGTATTATTTTCCATGGAGGTATTATGCCTAGAATTTATTATCTTTATCCACTTTTATTTATGGTCTTGTTGCCTTGGATATATTTTGATACAAAGACCGATTTATCAAAAGCATTTGAAGCTATTGAATTATTAAAAAATAATCAAGTAATTCTTACAAACAATCAACAAGCACTTTCAGAAAAATTTGTAGAAGATAACTATCAAGAAAATTATGAGCACAATGATGGAAGTGCCTTTTTTGATTATGAGCCAGAGCCTGTTAGTTGGATTCAAATTATTGATACCAATAAAAAAATTAAGTATGAAAGATTAGATATCTTCTGTCTCGCTAAGAACATATATCATGAGGCTGGTGTTGAGAATAAGAAAGGAAAGTATGCTGTTGCTCAAGTAACTCTTAACAGAGTAAGACATAGAAGTTATCCAAGTACTATTTGTCATGTTGTAATGGATCCTTATCAGTTTTCTTGGGCAAACAATCGTAAGATTAGATGGAAGCATCCTCGTGGTAAGAACTGGGAAGTGAGTAAGAGGATTGCTGAAGATGTAATATTGAATGGTAAAAGATTAAATGGTTTTGATAAGGCATTGTTCTATCATGCTGATTATGTATCACCTAATTGGAAAAAGCCTTCAGCAAAGATTGCTAAGATTGGTAGTCACATTTTCTACACAAGTGCAAGATAGTATAATATAATTTTAATGGGAGTGATTATGGTTAACAATGATGATTTAGATGATATTATTAATGATATCGAGTCTCGTGAAGAGGCAAATGTTAAGTTCGAACATCAATTGACTGATGAAGATATGGAGTTCTTTAGAGTTCAAACTGATGATTATGATGAAGAGTCTATAGGATACAAACAATGAAAACAAGAATGACTGAGTATGATATAAACAAGTTAAGATCTTCTGCAAAAGAGATTACAGATATCTTATATGACATTCCTGAAGGTAATTATGATTTATCTAAGGAAGTAGATGACTATGATGATAAGACTGCTCATCCAGTATTTGGGCATGATCTTCCTTGGCAGAGAACTGAAGATGATGGTAGAAATCTTCCTTTAAATGCTGTATATATCAAAGTTATGGAGAATGAAATAGAAGTTCTTCGAAGTAGGATTGAACCTCAAGATACTGGTCATCTTTATACAACAATTGATACACTTGAAAAAAGAGTTAAAGAGTTGAAAGAAGAAGATGCTGTTGCTTATGAAGGTAGCTTCGAATCTTGTCAAGCAACTTTCCCGTTTCCTTTAGATAGACCTGATTATAAACCAACAAGACATTATCAAAGTGAGGATGGTTGTTAATGAAGTTAATTGAATTAAATAGTCAACAACATGGTTTTGTTTTAATTAACGTAGACAAGATACACATTATTTACGAAGCTGATGGTCTTACTAAAATGCATGTTGGTGAATATATTTTGGATATAGAAGAATCAATTGATAAGATTAAAAAGATGATGTATTCTGAACCTATCCAAGATGGTATGAAAAAGTATATAGAGAAGAATGCAAAAGTAAAAAAAAGTATTGATGATTTAACTAAACTATGAGGAGAGTGTGATGTTTAATTTTATTATAGGTTGTGTGATTGGGTTTGTTGTTGCAACATTTGGTCTAGGTAATGTACTATCAATGATAGACTCCAATCTTGATAAAGCAAAGGAAACAATTGAATCGCATAATGAATCACATAAATAGCTTTCCAATATTAGTAACAAATTCAAAAATAGTTATTGTGTCCGGAGGGTTCGATCCTATTCACTCCGGACACATACACTACATCAAAGCAGCAAAAAAAGCTGCAGGTAGTTCAATCTTAATAGTAGGTCTTAATTCTGATGAATGGTTAAAGAGGAAGAAAGGTAGCTTCTTTATGCCATTTAAGGAAAGAGCTGCTATCTTAAAAAATATAGTTGATGTAGATGCCGTTGTATCATTTAATGATAATGATGGTACTGCAATAGAACTTATTAAAAAATGTAGAAGAATTTATCCATCTCAACCATTAGCTTTTTGTAATGGAGGAGACAGAACAAGTGAGAACATTCCAGAGATGGAAGATCAACAATTGAAAAATGATAGTAAACTTCTATTTTTATTTGGAATTGGAGGAGCTTCAAAAGCAAACTCTTCTAGCTGGATACTTGATCAATACAAAGCTCCTAAAACAGAAAGAGATTGGGGATACTACAGAGTACTCCATGAATGGGGTGATAAAATTAAATTAAAAGAACTTACTGTGTATCCTGGACAAAGTCTTAGTATGCAAAAGCATTCAAAGAGAAGTGAATTTTGGTTTGTAGCTGAGGGTGAAGCATCAGTCTATACTTTAAACAAAAATGATGAGCTATATGAAAAGTGTAAGTTAACCAAATTTGATAATACATTTATTTTAAAAGAAGAATGGCATCAGCTTCGTAATGATAAAGAATACTTACCGTTAAAGCTAATTGAGATACAATATGGTCGAGAATGTATTGAAAATGATATTGAAAGAGATGATAAGTATAAATAATAGTTAATAATAACAATTCTTAGAGACTATTATGCAAAAAGTATTTCACGAAGATGATGTAATGAAAGCAAGACTAAAGCTAAGAGTGGCCCAACAAAAGAAAGCTCACAAAGCTCAAATGTCTAATCTTACTAAAAAGATTACATCTGTTTCAGAGAAAAAAGATCTTCCTCCACAAGATGATGTTAAGTTTGTTGGCAAGAATCTTGACATGGTTAAGAATAAAGTTGTTCCAGGTGTATATGGAGGTGCTCTTAAATGGAAGGGTAGTGGAACAGTCTCTAATAAAAACTTCTACAAAGCAACAAAATCAAATCCACTCGGTGAAGAAGCTATCAATGAGCTAGGTTATGGTATGGCTTCATCAACTACTAATCCAGCTCAAAGGGGAACTCTTGTGAGAGAAAAGAAAAAGAAGATGTCAGAAGACATGGATATTACATACGATTTCGAAACACACTATAAAAATACAATGAATGATCTAAAAGATCATCCTAATAAGAATGTTGGTGTTGCCCTTGAATTAGCTAAGCAATATAAAGAGCAAGGAAGAACTGATGCTGCTCAGAATGAAATAAACAAAGCAGTTGCTATGTCTACAATGACACATGCATACAACGAACAAACTTTAAATAAAAATGACTCAGTAATGATTGGGGATCTAAAAAAGCGAATTGAGCTTGGTGAACTAAACAAATATACTCTTGCAAAATATCAAAACAAAGCTGCTCCGGATCTTGCTGTAAGAGCTATGGATCAAGGAAGTGGGTTAAAAGATAGATCAACTGATGCTAATAAACAAAAGATTAAAAAAAGAATGATTGGTATTGGAACAGCTGCTAGAAAACTATCAGGTGGTGGATATACAGGTGGAGTAGGACCTGAGAGTCCAACTGGCAAAATGCATAATGAAGATGCCGATTTAAACAATGTAGTAAAGAGCTTAGATAAGGCCAAGAAGAAGGTTAAAGATCATATTGATGTAATGAAAGAAGATCCTACAACAGCCGCTCAGAAGAAGTCTGAGAGGGAATATCGTAGTGGTATAGATAAGAAAGCGTTAATGGGAATGAAGCCAACAGATACTATTGCACAAACTATGGCAAAATATTTAAAAACTAAAGATGATACAATTACAGCAATGCAACAAAGACAGGTTGTTGATGAAGTGTCAAAGAAGACACTTGGAAGTTATGTTAATAAAGCTACTGATAGTTTGATGAATAAATCATATAGAGTTGGTTCAAGAGATATGCAAGGTACATATAGTCCACATGGTTCTGTTGGAAAAGCAAAAGTAGCCAAAGATGAAAGAGATGTAGTTAATCGCAGAGCTGGAATTAAAGGAGCTGCTAAAAGGTTAAGCAAAGAAGAAGTAGATCAGGTTGATGAACTTAATGTAAGAACAATGAGAAGTTATAAAGA
>Ga0209337_1003377_pt1 | contig 11287 bp, 5 predicted proteins | sample LinPmetageLP53_FD_184044 | JGI IMG/M metagenome (GOLD analysis project Ga0209337, IMG submission 184044) | Marine viral communities from the Pacific Ocean - LP-53 (SPAdes) (version 2) | ecosystem: Environmental > Aquatic > Marine > Oceanic | place: Pacific Ocean | collected 2010-02-08 | reverse complement strand
ATCTCAACCACCATGGGTCAAATTTGCTGAATTTTTCTGAGAACCAATCTGGTCTATCTAATAGTATAAGCTCTTTGCTGTCTTTGTCAACCGTGTAGGTAATACCATCACCCTGCCACGATGAAAGTTCGATGTTGTTTATGATGATCTTGCTGTCCAGTATACTGTTGGCTTTGCAGAAACACACCGCGGCCATGATCTGGTCGTATGGTGGCTTTGGTAATTCAACGAATCTGTTGGTGCTGGACTTCTTCAACGTACTGTAGAGTGGTTCATCCCTCCACGTGGTTATCGTATTTGAAAAAACCTGTTCGAATAGATTCTTCAGTCTTTCGAAATATGCTGTCTGTTCTTTTAGGTCAGCAGTGTGAGGGGTCAGCGAAATATTTAATTTATATTCGTTGGCGAAAAGTTCACCGTCTACTATGATTATGCTTTTGAATTTTGTCTTCCAAGAGAATGTGTTTGACATCAAAACTATTTACTAGTCGATGTTGACCAGGTCGCCTAGGTCTGGTTCTCCCCTTGCTTTCTTGTTGTTCTTGTGCCATTCCTCGAGTCGTCTTTCCCTGACTGCGTTCTGGTAAGTGATGAGTGCGTGTTGCAGTTGTGCCAGCATCTCTGGGTTCCTACCAAATCTCCTAGCGGTGTTCACTTTCCTAGAAAGATCTTTTATTCTTTTTGAAATATCTTCTTCTGATAAGTTGCCAATTTCTTCTTGTAGTGGATGGAAGTACATTATACCCCTTTAATTATTATGCGTACTGTTTGCCCAGTTGATGCATCAGTATTGTTGTTCCTGCATCTGGTGACATGAATTCAAACAATGCTCTACCTAGTCCTATCGTGATCTGATCCGATGTACCGTCACTGCCTGTGACACTGTCTGCTTTGATCACCGCACTTGGGAAAGTCAGTATTCCTGTTGATGTTGGTGCCACTGTTATGTCTAATATTATCCTGCCCAACGCTCCGGTTGGCGGGAAGTTAATGAAGGTGAAAGTTGTGTTTGCTGTTATAGTTAAAGTTTGGTAATGGCCATTCTCGTGATTCAGAGTTACTGCACCACCGGATACAGATCCGTGTGCAAATACTGTTTCAGAAGTGTCCTTGAGCTTTGCCCTGGAAACTTCATTATCGGCGAAGTTACTAGCGGCATCTTTACTGGCTTTGTTAGTCTGCAGGTCTTCGATTTCACTCTTGGCTTCCGTGAAGTTCGTGTTTATCGCACTGAAGTTGTCCCTGAACCCTTGAGAGCTGTTGTCCTCGCCCGCTTTAGGATATGTTCCGTCTATGTTACCTGGTACTATGCTACTTGCCATTAAGATATTCCTTTGTCCCTAAATTTAAGGTATTTATCGTTGCTTCTCTCCACCTTTATAATTGTGCCCTCTGTGGGTACTTCTTTGGTAAAAGTTATGGTTGTTTTCTTGTTTGTTTTATCGTGCGTTAGTTTAGCACCAACTTCATGATCCGCGGATCTCAATGTACCATCTACAGTTAGATAGCTAGGATCAACATTGTTGTCTGCAGTCACTCCGCTACCAACAGATACCACAGAACTTCCTTCTTTAACCAGTATATCCTGTTCATGTACAATCTCATTAAGCTCGAATGTTGCAGTACTTCCATCTGCTGTGAACACTTCCGGAGATACAATACTCTTGCTGACAGCATATCTGTCTATTGTGAATTGTATGTTCTTGAATTCTATCTTTTTGTCTTCTATTCTCTTCTTTAATCTGGCACTTGTTCCCGGTTTACAGTAACAGATTGGAACTGCCATCACGTAGCCCAGTGGTGCCAACGTGTCTGATTGTGTTGTCCTCATCCATAATGGCAAATATGTGTATTCCTTGTTTCCTAAACTCTTCATCCTGGACCTCATGTTGGCCACTGCATTAGGATAAAGGTGTGTGAAAAATCCTAGGTCAGCACTCAGTTGGTTCGCATACCTAACTTTTGATCCTGCTGTGCTGAATGACAATCCACCGTCAGTTGTTATTTCGTATTCTTGATAATCTGTAGTGGCATTTGTACTTGAAGCCCTAGGTCCTAACATGGGTTTTGCGATAGCGTCTCTCAACTTTATAGAACTTGCTACTGACTCTCCCTTGCTGTTTACCATGTTGTCTATCATCTCAGCGTAAACCACTTCGTATTTCACAACACCATCTTCTTTTGCTTCTGCTGTTTTTATATCTCCGAAGTACAATGTTTTTGGTGCATGATTCTGTTCCATCTGTTGTTGGAATGCTGTCAACGTCTGTGCTTCCAGTCCTGCCAGTAGCAACATTTCTGCCTTGTTCCTCATTCCAAAAGTTGGATCTTCTGGTCTGTACACATACTCCGGTGAATTTATGTTTGGATCCTGTGCTATGTTGTAGAATATGTTTTGGTCTATGAATGACGTTGCATGTCCTGTCATGTTACCATACTCGACGGTAGTGTACGGTATGCTTATGTTCAGCGTGAATTCCTGTGACGTGGCCGCACTCTGGTACTGGTCGCTGACCGTCACGGTGAATGTGAATGCCCTCGTAGAATCACTGAAGTCACTGGGATCTATTGTTCCTATGAGATTACCTGCATCCGAAAGTGTTATGCCAGTTGGCAGTGAGCCCGATGTGACCGAATATGATAACACCCTGTTTGCTTCCTCGGTTACCGCAACTATTGACAGTGTGCTTGGAATGTCTGCTGTCAGTGTGCCTATGATTGCTGGCGTGGTGAATGCAATCCCTATGTTGATTTCACCAATGACCTTCATAGTGAATGTTCTTTCTGAGAACGTGTTGAGACCCGTTGCCACAACCCTGTTGGCCCTAACAGTGAACGTGTGATCCACTTCTACCGCAGACTGGCTGGCCAGTGTTCCGTATATCTCCCCAGAGTTTAGGTCGATCGAAAGTCCTGTTGGCAACGCACCTGCTGTTATGCTGTATTCCAGATCGGCCTGTAAGGGATCGAAGTCCGAAACATCGATCCTGATCACAACGGCATTGTCGTGCCTGAATGTTCCCAGGTCTGATTCTGTCGTGAACACAGGAGGTCTACCTGTGTGTAGATCCATGGTGATGGAGTTGTCAGTTAATATTGTTTGGTCAATTGTTACCTGCGAGTTGGAAACGATCCAGTAGTCCGCTGAGTAGACGAAAATATTGAAATTACGATCCGCACTCGAAACACCATCAGTGACCCTGACTATGAAATCATAGTTCACAGATCTAGATTTTGAAACTACTGTCCTGTCGTAAATGTTTTTCTTATTTGTTGGTTCACCACCATCGCTTGGGGTCAATGCTGAGTAATCCGGAAAGGCATCAAAATCGTAACCACCCTGTGGCCCATACGCATCGTCAATGGCCAGTTCGACCACCCCGGATATCTTTCCATTTAGTGTCATTGTCACTCCTGGTGGTAGTGATCCCTGCACTACTTCGTATACAAGATTCTGTCCTGCCGCCGTGTCTGTGTCCGTTGCCACTATGTCATATTCGATGTATGAACCATCTAGCACCGTGACATTTCCTGTTGTGTCTGCTGTGGACAATGTACTGTCAGTGGTCGATGAGCTGTCAGTTGTGTACACTGTAGACAATGGTTTGTTCAACTGTCCTGCCACTGTTGTGAATGATGGTGCGTCCGCACCTGACACATCCAACGTGAATGATCTGTCTGTTATTGCGGATCCGGCCGTGGCTCGCACGACGAAGGTGTAAAGAGTTCTCTTGGCAACCTCAGCCGGAGATCCTGTTAGTAAGCCTGTGGAAGTAATTGACATTCCAGCTGGTAGGCTTCCTGCAATCAGTGAGTACGTAATGGCCGTGGAATCAGACGTGTTCGCTTCTAGTTGTAGCGAAAATGCTGACTGTTCATCGATAGATGCCAGTTTTCCTGCTGTGGTTGTCCACACTGGTGTTACCATTAAAATACTCCTTACATGGATATTTATTGGAGTATCAACGATTTACAGTGTGTGTTATAGTGTGTTATTAACTATTAACCAACTGCCGCACTAAATGGTGTTGCTGGGTTGGCACCTGCCGCCACCCTCATAACACCTCTTACGTGGTATTGGTTGGTAGCTATGTCAATCAACTCAAGATAGTCACCAATTATACCACCCTGTGTGGTACCGTTGAGTGTGATTGTGTCCGAAGCCGCCACTGTTGGGAAACCTGTTATAGCAGTTCCATCTTCATCGAGATAAAGCATGATACCATCTATTGTATCTGTAGCATCTGCCACTTGTATCTTGTAGTTTGATGTGTTTGTAACACTTACGATGAATTTGTAAACAGCACCTGTACCAGTCGCCGCCGGAAGTGTTAGTGTCAATGCCGCGTTACCACCAACTTCACCAAGTAACAGTGTTCTACCTGCGTGTTCTGTGATAGTGACTGCGTCTGTTGCCACGAATGTGTGTATGGCTGGCAGGAATGATCCTGTCAGTGTAAGCTGTGAAGCTACTGATACAACACCCGTACCCTGTGTGGATATAGCCAAGTCACCATCTGAAGTGTCATTCTGTAAAGCGTTTGCTCTAACAGTTGTGGCTTCCATCAATGTGAAGTTCGCCTCTGATCCAGTCAAGTTTGTATTAGTTCCACCAATAGTTACGTTGCTACCTGCCGCCGGTGTCAGTGTGATAGCACCTGATGTTGCCGAAAGGGTGTTGCCATCCATTCTCAAGTTGTCAACGTTTAGTTGTCCTGTTGTGGTCTGCACACCTGTTGCCGTGATAGGTCCTGTCAGTACGATAGCACCTGTACCAGCTGGATCAACAACGAAGTCACCATTTGAATCTGTTGTTATTGTACCATCTGCCAGGATGTTCAAGTCACCTATTGCTGTTGCTCCGTTTATTACGACTGCACCATTGAATGTTGCTGTACCACTTGCTGTAACTGCCGCTGTTGTAAGTGTTCCACTTACATCCATGGTTCCATTTACATCTATTGCCGTGGCTGTAAGATCAATTTCGTCTGTAGCACCAAGTCCTAAAACTGTTGCACTGATACCTTGTACGAATTGAGATGCATCATTGAAGCAAAGTTTGTTTGTTGAATTTAAAGTTAATCCTGTGCCATCCGTGTGTGTTAAACTTGTGTCTGAGTCTGCACCGAAAGTTATCACTGCACTGTCTGATATCAGGTTAACATCATCTGTCACAGTCACGTCACTACTGAAAATTGGAGTTGCAGTGAAAGTCGCAACACCCGTGATCAAAGCAGTACCAGAAACATCTAGGTTACCATTTAGATCAACGAGTGTAGTTGCTATTTGTACTTCTGTGTCTGCCGCGATATCTAGTTGACCATCAGCCGATGAGCTGATTGAAAGTGCTGAATCCCTGAAAGTCAGTGTCGGGGCACCGCCACCTGTCTCTGTAAGTAGTAATCCTTCGTTATGAACATGTGTAAGTTGTATCTCTGAGTTGGCACCAAAATTTACTACTGCGCCATCTGAAATGAAACTAAGATCATCTGTCAAGGTTATATCAGAACTGAAAACCGGAGTTGCAGTAAAAGTAGCAACACCTGTTACAGCTAATGTTGAAGCCATGGATACTGCTCCTGAAACACTTGCAGTACCGTCAACAATCAAACCTTCGTTGATGTTAACTGATGATGAGTCATCTGAACTGATTGTTGTTCCTGCAAATCTAAGAGCTGAAGCAACGACCCCGCCTGTGCCGTTTGGTAATAGTATGATGTCCTCGTTTGATCTTGCTGATGTAATTCTTCTTCCGTTGACGTCTAGGTCTCCACCCAGTTGTGGTGATGCGTCTTCTATTAGGTCATTGGCCTCTGCCGTTGTACCGTATAACTCTGTGAAGTTATCGTTTATCTTGTCAAATGCTGTTCTTAATGGATCGCCTGTACCGTCGTTTGCACTAGATCCTATGCCGATTGATTGTTTGGCCATGTCTTAATTCTCCGTTAAATTTTTGTTAGTGTGTTTATTTATGGATTATTCTAAGAACCGGACGTAAAATTATACGTCTATCGCTATTCTCTGTAACTTGAACACGGTACTTGCATCAGAAATGTTTGTTACTCGTACTCTCACGTTATCGCCGTCGATGTCTGCTGAGAACACACAAAGTCCGCCCGTGTAGTTTGTTGTAGATCCAAATGTTGAGATGAATGCATTTGTCCCGTCGTGTGTGACGTTCGCTTCTACCAGTTCAAATCTGCTGTTTGTGGCGTCTTTTATTGATATGAACAATTTCGCACTTCTGTACACTGTTTTGTCAAACTGGTTCAATGTAGATGTGGCCGAACTGGCCACCGTGGTCGTTGCATCCGCCAGGTCTGAATTGTTCAAGGTTGCACCCGCTGTCGCGAAAGATAGGTTACCTGATCCATCGGTCTTGATGAACTGTCCACTTGTTCCATCCGATGTTGGGAAAGTGAAGCCGCTTATTTTTACCCCACCTGTGCCGTTTCCCGACAGTTCAAGGTTGGCGTTTGAGGAATTGGTCTTGACCGTGTTGTCATCTATGGTTATCCCTTCCAGGGTCAATGCCTGCACCACTGTAAGAGTTGTGAATGTTCCAGCGGCCGCGGTCGTGCCACCTATCGCTGTGCCATCGATCGCACCACTGTTTATGTCGGCCTTGGCTATCACGACTGATCCTGTTCCCGAAGGAGATAGAATCAAGTCGGAGTTTGAAGCTGTTGCTTTTATATGGTTGTCCGTTATGTTGATGTTGTCATCGATAGTCAGATTGTTGACTATTACTGCTCCTGTTCCACCCGGTGTTAGTCGTATGTCAGCGTTGGAACTTGAAGAGATAATGTTGTCATTGAAGCTCAGGTTGTCGACCGTTACACCACCGCTGGTGAAAGTCATTGCACCTGTCACTGTCAATGCTCCCAGTGTGGATAATCCACCAACGTCCAAAGTACCTGTTGTGGTTAGATTTTCATTGCCAAAACTTATCTCACCCGATGAATCTGTGATGGATCCACCCGCCATTGTTAAAGTACCAGATGTAACAGTACCTGTCGTTGTAAGATTCTCGTTTCCAAAACTGATCGCTCCTGATGAATCTGTGATTGAACCATTGGCCAGTGTAAGATTTCCTATTGTTGAACCCGTACCACTGTTGACTGTTCCCGATGATGTTAGATTTTCATTTCCGAAACTGATTGCACCCGATGAATCTATTATGGATCCACTTGAAAGTGTGACATTGCCAACGGCTAGTGTTCCTGTCGTTGTTAGATTCTCGTTGCCGAAGCTGATTGCTCCACTGGAGTCTGTTATTGAACCATTGGCCAGTGTAAGGTTACCTATCGTTGATCCTGATGCACTGTTGATTGTTCCTGTTGACGTTAAATTTTCATTGCCAAAACTTATGGCACCTGATGAATCTATTATGGATCCACTTGATAGTGTTACGTTTCCAACAACCAGTGTACCAGTCGTTGTTAGGTTCTCGTTACCAAAGCTGATAGCACCTGATGAATCGGTTATTGAACCATCTGCTAGTGTTAGGTTGCCCAGTGTTGATCCGGTTTCAGCTGAAATAGTTCCTGTTGTACTTAAATTCTCATCGCCGAAACTTATTGCTCCTGTTGAGTCAGTGATCGAACCGTTTGCCACTGTAATTGTTCCAAAAACTGAACCAGTTGCGGCCGTTATAGTTCCTGTTGTGCTTATATTTTCATTGCCAAAGCTGATTGCACCTGATGAATCAGTTATTGATCCATTGGCCAGTGTTAGGTTACCTATCGTTGATCCTGAGCCTGCTGAAATGGCACCCGAAAATGTTGTTGCCCCGGACACTGAAAATGTGCCGTCTACTATTAGTCCTTCATTGATGTTTATAGAAGTAGAGTCTGTTGAACTCAATGTGGTTCCTGCTATCTGTATGGCTCCAAAAACTACACTTCCTGTACCAGCTGGTAATAGGTTGATGTCTTCGTTTGTTCTTGTGCCTTCGATGTTGTTTCCGTTGATCCTGAGTGCAGGAAATTGCACAGCACCCGAGCCCGCTGGTGAGAACACCAGGTCATCGTTCGTCCTGGTCGCCCTGATTTCGTTTCCTGTTACTGATATAGTTGTGAGATCGAATCCTGGTGATGCATAAATTTCGGTGAAGTTCGTGTTCACCTTGATCATTGCATTCCGTAACGTATCCCCCGTTCCGTCGTTTGCGTTGCTACCTACATTTAATACTAACTGTGCCATGATCTATACGTCTATTAATCTCCTCACCACGATTACTTCGTGTGTGTTACTAGTACTTATCTGTCCTCTCAGCCTCACATCGTTACCACTTATGTCTGCTGTGAAAGTCACTAGATCAGAGGCGGCGCTGTTGGTTCTTCCGAATGTGGACACGTATGCATCCGTGCCGTCATGGGTGACCCTTGCCTCCAGTGTCTCGAAGTTGCCGAGTGTGCCGGAGTTGGCATCTGAAACTGAAATGTTATAAACCGCAGATCTGTGTGTGGTTTTATTGAATGAGTCTATGGTGGCAATGTTTGATGGGTTACCCGCCGCCCTGTCCAGGTGCACCTGCCATGCGTTGATGGTCCCCTGTGCCCTGGTGTCCGTTAATGTCGCCCTCACCTTGACATTGTCGCCGTCTACAACTGAGGTCCAATTGGTTAGATTTGAGGTTGCTGAATCTGTGTTGATACCATGCCTATGGTTATACGCATCCGTTCCATCTGTCACCACCATGATTTCGTCTATGGCCGATTTGTTGTCAGACTGGTGCGTGACTGCCACGTAAAGGGCTCCCTGTGTGTTGGCGTGTGCGAAAGAATCAATCTCTGTGAACTGTGTTCCTGCTGGCACAGGTATGTGTATCCTGTATGCGTTGACTGTGGTAGAGCCACCTGATGTCGCAGACGCTTGTACGACTGCTGTTGCTGAAACTTGATTGACAGAGAGATCCAACATAGGTGTCTCTTCTGTGCTGACCTGTGGTCCTTCTGATATACTTGCTGTAGTGCCGTCACTGATCACCGTGGCCTCCATTATGCAACTGTTATTCGACTTGGTTCCAATTATGATGTAGTGTGCCGCGGCATACGTGCTGGTGTTAAAACTGTCTATCAATGTGGCCGAACTGGAAACGGTCACTGCTGATATCACATTCACGTTGGTGCTTGATGATGCTGACTGATCGTCCGCGAGTAAAATTCTGTACATGTGTATTCGTAAATTGGTATCTAGACCTGATGCACTTACAACAACGTTGTCACCTGATATGGCCGCTGTGAAAGTTGCCAGTACGTCTGTTGAAGCGGCACCTGTGTTACCTGAGCTGTGTTCGTTGTAGGTAGTGACGTAGGCCGCTGAGCCATCATGCACGACAAGTAGTTCTGTGTTCATGACCTCTCCACCTGAGGCGTTCATCACAGACACAAAGTATTTTGCACCCCTGTGGTCGGCGTGTGCGAATGTGTCTATTGATTCTGATGCACTGTCAACATCTGCGTTGATCTCTACAGTGGCCAAGGCTGATTCCTCACCGGTATAGCCAGTTGAGTCATCGTCTCCCAGTCCGATCCTGTAGGCACGTGCGAAGTATTGTACAGCCGTTGATCCGTCGTTGATCCCTGTCAGCTTCAGCTGTATATTACCATCGTCAACCCCTACGGCGGCAGTGACACAGTCAAACTCTTCATTCCTCACAACGCCACTGTCTGTGATAAAGGCCTCTATACTGCTGTCATCACTGGTTCCGTGTAACACAGAGTACTTGTGGAATGACAGTCTGCCACTGGTCATGTCCTTGACTATTGTAAAATAAAATGCACTGTCGTATATCGAAGAGGCAAATTCATCTACTATCTCTTCAGTCTCGAATCCCTGTCTCGAATCTATAGTAGCAGTAACATGATCCGCGTTAGTGGATACTAACTGCCCAATTGATGTGGACCCTACAATGGCGATCGGTGTGCCGGATCTAGTTGTTTCATCGTCTGCCAGCAGTACCCTGTACATTGTGACCCTGCATGTTCCTGCTGTGCCGTTTGCACCTCGCAGTCTCACGTTACCACCACTTATGTCCGCTGTGAAAGTGGCCAGTGGTGTTATTTCTGGGTTAGAAATTACGGTGTTGAATTCCTGGACAAAGGCGTTGGTACCATCATGTACCACCAGTAACTCTGTACTTTCAACTTCGTTCGTCGTGGTGTTGTTTATGGATATGAAGTACTTGGCACCTCTGAAATCGGCCTTCGCAAACGTGTCTAGGTTGGCCGCCGCTGAATCTAGGTCCGCCACCAACAATGTCTGTTGCTGTGTGAACGTGGAACTTCCTGCCTGTACGCCTGAGGAGTCGTTATCACCAAGTCCTATCCTGAAGAAGTGCAGTGTGTTTATGGCTGAATCAGTAGAACCATCTGATAATTTTCCGCCTTGGCCTAGTAGTCTTACTTTACTGCTGGCCGCCCTTACATCGGAGGCCAGTAATACTTCCTCATCATTCGAGGTCCTTATGATCTGTGATGAACCAGAGAATGCATCAAAGGTCGAGCCGTCAGCGGTTCCCTGGGCGACTATATGTTTCTGCATCTGGAACTCTATCGAACTGTCCGCCGCTTCCAGTCTGCTTAGAGCTAGGTACCATACGCTGTCGTATTTTGACTGTGCGAAGTCATTGATCATGCTCTGGCCTGCTGTTATTGATTCGTTCTCACCTGTTGCCAGGTTGGCGTCCAGCACGACCTCTGTTGTGAAACCGATGGTGTTCTTTGCATCGACGATAGTGGATTCACTGAAAGATATCGAGTTCACGAAGTAGCTTAGATCTTTGCTTCCGTCTGTCCTTATGAATCCACCCGTGTCGCCGTCTGAGCCGGGCAGTTTGAAATCATTTATAATGACACGTCCTGAACCATTGGCCTCGAATTCGAGGTTGTCGTTGCTACGGTTTGAGGACATGGTGTTGCCAGAGAAAGTGATCTTGTTCGGTATCACCAGTGTTGTGAAGTTTAGAGGATCAAATGCACCAGCGGCCGGTTCATTGGCTCCCACTATAACGTTGTCTACTGTTCCTGAATTCAGGTCTATGCCGTTTATCTGTACTGATCCTGTGCCACTTCCTTCTAGATCCAGATCCGCGTTAGAAGTCGTTACCTTAAGCACGTTGTCTTTGAAGTTCAATGATGAATCTATGGTCAGGTTTGACACATTGACCACACCTGTTCCTCCAGGACTAAGCCTTAGGTCAGCGTTTGAGCTGGTTGAAATTATGTTGTCGTTGAATGTAAGGTTGTCCACCGTTATGGAATCCGCGAATGATGTGGCACCT
>Ga0209337_1003371_pt1 | contig 11293 bp, 14 predicted proteins | sample LinPmetageLP53_FD_184044 | JGI IMG/M metagenome (GOLD analysis project Ga0209337, IMG submission 184044) | Marine viral communities from the Pacific Ocean - LP-53 (SPAdes) (version 2) | ecosystem: Environmental > Aquatic > Marine > Oceanic | place: Pacific Ocean | collected 2010-02-08 | reverse complement strand
ATACTCTGGTAGTGGTAACGCCATTGATGAGTTTGATGCAGTTGTTAGTACTGAAGCTGAAGAGTTCTAATCACATAAGACTCTTATGTAACTTATTTGTACATTCTCCAACTTGCCGGTTTCAGAAGTACATCTTACAGGTTGAGCAGTACCAATGGTGGAAGTCCAATAAACTGCTCACTTTTAATTTAACTGGGATAAATTATGGAACAGCAAGATGGCACCTTTGTCCAACATGAACCATGTCCATCATGTGGCAGTAAAGATAACCTAGCAAGGTACTCTACTGGTCAAGGATATTGTTTTGGTTGTGGACATTGGGAAGGACCTAACGGTCAAAGTAAAGCTGAACCAATTATAGAGGATAAGAGTATGCAATTATTTACAGGTAACAGTGGTGCTATTGTAGACAGAGGCATCAACGAGGATGTAGTACGAAAGTATGGGGTTACCTTACAGTATGGAGAGGATGGTTTAATCAAGAAGCATTGCTATCCATACCATGATGCTGACAATGGTGAGCATTTAGGTAATAAGGTACGCACTGTTGAGTCTAAAGACTTTCTATATGATGGTAACAGTAAGGATGTAGGACTATTTGGAGAGAACATATTCAAGGGTGGTGGTAAGTACATCACAGTCTGTGAGGGCGAGCTTGATGCAATGAGTGTTCACCAAATGTTTGGTAACAAGTACGCATCAGTCAGTCTACGCACTGGCTCTAAGGGTGCGAAGAACGACATCAAGCGTAGCCTTGAATACCTAGAGTCTTTTGACTGGGTAGTGTTGTGCTTTGACACAGACAAGGCAGGAAAGGAAGCGACCAAGAGTGTAGTAGATTTGTTCTCACCTAATAAAGTTAAGTTGTGTAACCTACCTTTAAAGGATGCTAACGAGATGCTACTAGCAGGTAAGATTAGTGACTTCACCAGAGCATGGTGGGATGCTAAACCTTACAGGCCTGATGGTATTGTAGCTAGTGAGGACACATGGAACATATTGACAGAGGAGATACGTGTCGAGTCCGTTCCTTATCCTTGGATTGGCGTCAATGATTTAACTTATGGTTTCCGTAAGGGTGAGCTTGTAACTATTACAAGTGGCTCTGGCATGGGTAAATCTCAAATGGTCAGAGAGCTGGAACATTACTTGCTCAATGCAACTGATGAGAACATAGGTATCTTAGCTTTGGAGGAGAGCGTAAAGAATACTACGCTAGGTGTTATGTCCATTGAAGCTAACAAACCATTGCACCTCAACATGCAAGACGTAGATGACAGTGAGCTTAAAGGTTACTGGGATAAGACTATGGGCAAAGGTCGTGTGTTTATGTATGACCACTTCGGTAGTACCAGTGAGGATAACTTACTCTCTAAGGTACGCTACCTAGCTAAAGGTTTGGATTGTAAGTGGATTGTACTGGACCACCTGTCTATCGTAGTCAGTGACCAAGAGGTACTTGATGAGCGTAAAGCTATTGACAGTATCATGACTAAGTTACGACAGCTCGTACAGGAAACAGGCATAGGCTTATTCCTTGTTTCTCACTTGCGTAGACCAATGGGTAAAGGTCATGAAGAAGGTGGACAGATAAGTCTATCAGAGCTTCGTGGTTCAGCCAGTATTGCACAGCTCTCCGACATGGTGATTGGCTTAGAAAGAAATCAACAAGCAGAGGACCCTATTGTTCGTAACACTACAACACTTAGAGTCTTAAAGAATAGATTTAGTGGACTCACTGGTCCTGCATGTTCTCTACATTATGACAAAGAAACTGGTAGAATGAAGGAAACAGACTCAGTGGGAGAATTTTAATAATGAAACAAATTATACTGGACATAGAAGCTAACGGTCTTAGACCTGACACTATATGGTGTATAGTTGCAAAGGAGGTAGAGCATGGAACTGTTAATGTTTTTATTGGCGAAGATATTTTTGAGTTTGCTGATTGGGTACGCCTTAATGGTGTTACTCATATTTGCGGGCATAATATTATTGGATATGATTTACCCGTCTTGGAAAAAATTACGGGATTCAAATGGGAAGGAGCTGTTCAAGATACGCTAGTCATGTCTAGATTGGCTAGACCTCAAAGGATAAAAGGTCATTCATTAGAGGCTTGGGGTGAGAAGTTAAAGTTTAGTAAAGGCTCACATGATGAGTGGGATTCGTTTTCTTGGGAGATGGTTGAGTATTGTAAGCGTGATGTTGAGATAACTGCCAAGCTTTTTACGAGGTTGTCTAAATCTCTTAAAGAGTTTAAGGAAGATAGTCTTAACTTAGAGCATGATGTAGCTAAGGTAATCTACCACCAGATACGGAATGGCTGGACTCTTAAGGAGCGTGATGCCAGTCTATTGCTTGGTGAGTTGAGAGAGAAGCTACATAATGTAGAGGTCGAAGTGCGTGAAGCATTCAAGCCCTTAGCTGTATGGGTTCCTGCTAATTATCCTAAAGATAAAAGGTATAATGCTGATGGCTCAACATCCAAACGATACCAAGCACAACTAGATAAAGGTGCTCATTGGCATCCTTTAAGCAGACAATGGGGATATAATATATACCCAGAGTTTAACTTAGGCTCACGCCAGCAGATAGGAAGGTACCTTCAACACTTTGGTTGGAAACCTAAGGAATATACCGAGAAGGGTAATGTTATTGTTAACGAGAATGTACTTAATGGTGTTGATATACCACAAGCTAAACAGATAGCTGAGTACCTTATGTTACAGAAGCGTGTAGCACAGGTGCAGAGTTGGTTAGATAATGTTGAGGATGATGGCAGGGTTCATGGTTATGTTAATTCTAATGGAGCTATTACTGGTCGTATGACACACAGTAAACCTAACATGGCTCAGGTTCCTGCCGGTTACTCACCTTACGGTAAGGAGTGTAGAAGTTTATGGACTGTACCGAAAGGCTATAAGTTAGTAGGTTGTGATGCTAGTGGTTTAGAGTTACGCATGCTCGCCCACTATATGAAGGATACGAAGTACACCAATGAGATACTTAATGGTGATATTCATACTGCTAATCAATTGTCTGCTGGTCTTGATACTCGTGACCAAGCTAAGACTTTTATCTATGCTTTTCTTTATGGTGCTGGTGACGAGAAGATGGGCTCGATTGTGGGAGCCGGTGCTTGGGAGGGAAAAGAAGCAAAGAAAAAGTTTCTTGATAACACGCCTTCCCTTAAAATTCTTAGAGAGCGTGTTAATGATGCCTCTCGTAGAGGACATTTAATAGGATTAGATGGTAGAAAGATATGGGTAAGGTCCGAGCATTCTGCTCTTAACGCCTTGCTTCAAGGAGCCGGTGCAGTTATTATGAAAAAAGCACTTGTGCTATTAAATAACTATGCTATACTAAAGGGTATAGATTATAAAATTATAGGTAATATTCATGATGAGATACAGAGTGAGGTACTTGATAAAGATGCTAAGGCTTTTGGTGAGATTGCAGTTAAGGCGATTCAGGAAGCTGGTAAAGAATTTAACTTAAACTGTCCATTGGACGGTGAATACAAGATAGGAGAAAGCTGGAATGAAACGCACTAACTTTACATGTGACAACGTAAACCCTAGCCATTACAGGCAAGGAAAGATTGAAGTAATAGACTTCATACTGGACCAGAAGATGGACTACCTAACTGCATCAGCTATGAAGTATATATGTAGACATGCTCACAAACATGGTGAGGATGGGGATGGTCAGATAGATGACCTCCGTAAAGCAAGGTGGTTTATTGAAAAACTAATAGACCATAAACTGGGAGCAAAAAATGAGCAAGATTGATAACTTAGTTCAAGATATATACGACCTAGCTGAAACAAAGAGTCACCCTGCTAGGGTACCTGCTGAACAAATCTTTAAAGACTTCGGTTCCAACATGGAATCAATCCTTAGAGATTGGCTATACCCTAAGGACTATAGCAATGGTACATTAAGGATGTCTAACATTGGACACCCTGATAGAAAGTTATGGTATAAACACAGGAAAGATAAATACAAAGGTGAGCGATTAAAAGCTCACACTTTAATCAAGTTTCTTTATGGTCACTTGATTGAAGAGATGATACTAGCTTTGGTCAAACTCTCTGGTCATGATGTAACAGATGAACAGAAGAGAGTAGAGCTTGAAGGTATTAAGGGCTCAATGGACTGTAAGATTGATGGTCTATTGTGTGATGTAAAGTCTACATCAACCTATGGCTTCAAGAAATTCAAAGAGAACAGTCTGCAATATGATGACCCCTTTGGATACATAGACCAAATCAGTGGCTATGGTCAGGCTGAGGGTGCTGATGAAGCATGCTTCCTAGCCATGGATAAATCAAACGGACACCTAGCTGTAACAAAGGTGGACCTGTTAGATAAAGATGTAGTAAAAAGAATCAAGCATGTCAAAGGAATGATAGAATCAGATACAATTCCTGAACCATGTTATGACCTAGTTGCTGATGGTAAATCAGGCAACATGAAACTGCCTATAGGATGTTCTTACTGTGAGTTTAAGAAACATTGTTACCCCAACATGAGAGTCTTTGCCTATTCAACTGGTCCAAGATTCTTAGCTGTAGTCAACGTAGAACCTAAAGTAATGGAGATTAGAAATTATGAGTAAAGAATATAAATTAATAGTAGCAGATGTACGTAGCTTTGAACCCCAAGTAAACAGAGCTTTGGATATAGGATGGGAACTACAAGGCATTCCTTTTTATGATGGCTCTAGGTTTATACAAGCTATGATTAAAGAGAAAGCTAAAAAGAAGGATAAATAATGGAGTGGAGATACAGAGGGATGATGGACAAGGATGGTGTGTGTACTATACGAGAGGTTTTCTATGAGCCTGATGGTACAATCAGTAGCTTTGCTGTCGACCCTGCTGTACCCACAGGCGAAACTCCTGATGAGTTAGTATCACACATGGCTCTGATGTTGGAAAGTCTACAACAACCCTTTTTACTTGAAGGAGATTTTATACCAGAAGGAGATGGTGAACTTGAGTTTACTTTTATAAGAGAAGATGAAAACAAATACCATTAAATATAGGAACAAGTTTGAAGCCGGTGTTGGTGATAAGCTGACCGGTTGGAACTATGAACCTTACCACATACCATACATAACAAAGCGTAAGTACACACCTGATTTTACTAAGGGTAATATATTAGTAGAGTGTAAAGGATTCTTTAGAGTAGGCGACACACAAAAGTATAAAGCTATTCGAGATTCTTTACATTCACAGGAGCTTGTGTTTGTCTTGACCAATGCTAACAAGAAAGTTAGGAAGGGTTCCAAGATTACTATGGGTGAGTGGTGCGAGAAAGAAGGGTTCAAGTGGTTCACAACAGATACATTGAAGGAGCTAAAGCGTTATGGCACTACTGCTAAATGAACTTAAAGAAAAGATAACCCAAGAGTTTGATGTCTGTCTGCTCTGTGACTTCTTAGATATAGAACCTGAGGAACTGATAGAAAGATTTGACGACAAGCTTATTGATAACTTACATAAATTTAAAGGAATAGAGGATGAATAAATTACCAACTGATTACCAAAACTTTATTGCTCTTAGCAGGTACGCAAGGTGGCTACCTGAAAAGAAACGTAGAGAAACATGGAAGGAAACAGTAGCACGCTACTTTGATTTCATGGAGGTACATCTGAAAGAAAACACTAACCAAGAGTTAGTACCTAAGACTCGTAAGATTCTTGAGGAAGCAGTGCTTAACTTAGATGTTATGCCTAGTATGAGAGCACTAATGACAGCAGGTCCTGCCTTAGCTAAGAACCATATAGCAGGTTATAACTGTGCTTACCTTAGTGTCGACCACCCTAAAGCATTTGATGAATGTTTATTTGTTCTTATGCACGGTACTGGTGTTGGCTTTAGTGTAGAGCGACAGCAAGTAAACAAACTACCTGAGGTACCAGAAGAGCTAGTAGATGTAGAGGATGTCATCGTAGTACAGGATAGTAAGGAAGGATGGCAGTCTGCTTTCCGTAAACTTATTACCTATCTCTATGATGGTGAGATGCCCAAGTGGGATTTCTCTAAGGTAAGACCTAAGGGTGCTAGATTATCTACCTTTGGTGGTAGAGCATCAGGACCTGAACCATTACTAGACTTGTTTAACTTCTCTACTAATCTATTTAAAGATGCAGTAGGTCGTAAGCTAACTAGCTTTGAGTGTCACCGTATGATGTGTAAGATTGCAGAGGTTGTAGTTGTGGGTGGTGTACGTAGGTCTGCACTTATCTCTTTGTCTAACCTAACTGATGAACGCATGCGTAATGCTAAGTCCGGTCAATGGTGGTCTGATACCCCTGAGATGGCACTAAGTAACAACAGTGTATGCTACACAGAGAAGCCAGACATTGGTATCTTTATGAAGGAGTGGACTTCTTTATATGAGTCTAAGTCTGGTGAGCGTGGTATATTCAACAGAGAAGCGGCAATTAAACAAGTAGCTTCTATTGGTAGACGTGACACTGACCATGACTTTGGTTGTAACCCTTGTAGTGAAATCATTCTTAGGGATGGACAGTTCTGTAATCTAACTGAGGTAGTAGTCAGAGCAGAAGATAAGCAAAAGGATATACTCCGTAAGGTTAGACTAGCTAGTATACTTGGTACGTTCCAAGCATCACTGACTAACATCAAACGTCTACGTCCTAAGTGGGTACACAATACAGAAGAGGAAGCATTACTAGGTGTGTCATTAACTGGCATCATGGACAATGAGTTCATGAATGGTGGTAGCACAGACAGAGGACACTACGGTAAGAAGAGCCTACCTGATTTCTTAGGAGAGCTAAAGAAAGAAACTGTTAAGACTAACGAGCATTGGGCAGAGCTATTAGGTATACAACAATCTACTGCCACTACTGCTATTAAACCTAGTGGTACAGTCAGTCAGTTAGTTGACAGTGCCAGTGGTATACATACCAGACACAGTGATTACTATATACGTAGAGTAAGAGCAGATGCTAAGGACCCTATAGCACAGCTAATGGAGGACCAAGGTATACCTGCTGAACCTGATGTAATGAAACCTAACAGTGTGAAAGTATTCTCCTTCCCTATGAAAGCTCCTAAGGGTGCAGTAACTAGGAACGAGAGGAACGCTATTGAACAACTAGAGCTCTGGCTTATGTATCAAAGATACTACTGTGAGCACAAGCCTAGTGTAACCATTAGTGTTAGGGAACATGAGTGGATGGAAGTAGGTGCGTGGGTATACAAACACTTCGATGAAGTATCAGGTGTTAGTTTCCTACCGCACTCAGACCACACATATCAACAAGCACCATATGAAGAATGTGATAAGAAAACTCATGATGAACTACAATGGAAAATGCCTAAGGAAGTTAACTGGGATTTGATTAGTGAGTATGAATTAACTGACCAAACTGTAGGTACTAAAGCACTAGCCTGTACTGGTAGTGTATGTGAACTTGTTGACTTGGTTGAAGAAGAGAGGGATATAGAATGATAGAAGGTATATTATTAATTATAGCTTTACAAATCATTGTTATAAACCTGACTCAATAATGTGGTATAATAGAGGAATGACGACTGTAAATTTAATTAGAAAAATATGGAAAGAAAAGGTGTCAGTACCTGTACTACAAAAACAAGTAGACAAAACACTGTATAAGATAGATGTTAAACTAAAACAAAGGAGTAACTATGTTAGAAAAGATAAAGAACGGAGCTGATGGTGCGATAGATGTTGGTATCAAACTAATCAGTTTATCAATTGTATTACAGATTATCTTTGGACAAAAGGTAGCTTTCCTCACAGGAAATGTAATCGGTTCTATACTTGATATTGTTTGGACACTAGGTAATGCAGGACTGGCAGGAATTATCGCAGCTGGTATCGTCTGGAAACTACTAGACAAAGACATTACAAGTGGAGGTAAGTAAAGCCAAGCAAACTTCTAGCGGTCTTGTTCAATTGGATAGGACTGCTAGATTCTACCTAAACTTAAAAGGAAAGAACATGCCTTTAAACAAAAGCACAGACATAAAAGAATTAAAGAAGTTCGATATTGACTTGTCCTTTGGACAGCAATGGGAGAAATATATAGATGAAATGTTCTCCGGTGCTAAGACTTGTGAAGTAAAAACAGAACGTGACAGATGGGCACAGACAGGGAACATCTGTATTGAAAGTCAAAGCTATGGTAAGCCGAGTGGTATTGAAGCTACCGAAGCTGACATGTGGGTACACAACCTAACAATTAACAACGAGTTAATATGTAGCCTTGTGTTTCCTGTAGATAAACTAAAAGAAATCCTACCTAAGTTACCTAAGAAAAGTGTAATGGGTGGGGATAATAATGCAAGTAAGTTACAGCTAGTTAACCTAGTTAAACTTATGGAAGTGATAAAGGATTTGTAAACAACCCTTTAAACCTATCTAATTCTTCTGCTGATTTCAACCTATCTTCCATGTTAGGCTTACTAGGCTTCTCATATTGCTGAGAAAAAGTCTTAGTAATATCAGCAGTAGACCCCTCATCAAAAGACTTCCGTATGGCTTTCCTCGCAGGTCCTCCTAACTCTAATGCTCCTTTATACTTTCCTTTAGCATCATAGTTATCATTGTATACAGCATCAGCCATGAATCTAACTTGTGATTCAGCTGAGTCATCTAACCCTTCCTTCTCTAAGAATTTAAAATAGTATGGCTTTTGAAAGTCAAACTGGAAGAGTCCATATCCGGGTCCATTGTCCTGCTTTTTAGTGTAGTCATAGGTGTACCCTGTTTCAACAGCAATGTTGGCTAGAACGCCAGTTATGGCACGCTCAGGTAGGTATTGAGATAACAATCCTGCTATGTATATTGGGTTAGACATTATGTTTTATAGTATGCTTCTAACATTTCTCTTCTATCTAAATCTTTAGGCATCTGCCTAACAGCCATTCTTAATTCTGATTTGTCTAAAGTTTTAAGTTGTCTTATTAACTCAGCCTCGTTATTACCAGTACCACTAAGCTCTGTTAAATACTCTTCTCTTTTTTCTTGGTTGCCTATTTTATCAAAGATAGTATCAGAGTTCCAAGAGAAGTCATTGTTATTACTAAACATTCCTGCCATTTTATTTCCTTATATTATTAGTTATCTCTGTACACAACACCTTTTATAGGAGGCGGTGTTAATCTTTTTAAGATTGCTTCAAAATCAGCATTGGTTAAATCTTGTGCAGTGTAAGCAATGTCTGAAAAAGTAGGACCCATAACAGCTCCCCATGCTCCTCCCGGTCCTCTAGTGGCTACTTGTTGCATAGTGTCATACCAAAGACCGCCACCACCAGCATTACCAACACCTGAGATTAACAATTCTAAAGCGTTTCTATTTTTTTCTATTTCATTTCCTGAAGCTAATGCTCTTGCTAGTTCTGCTTGATTACCTGCAATACCACCAGCAACTAAATAACCAATTAATGGTTTAGGGTTTTTATTAATAAATAATTCATCAGCTACTTGTCTTTTAAGAAACCTAGACTGATAGAACATAAATGATTTAAACTTAGTCATTAATTTAAACCAAGGCTTTTGCCAATTAACAGGTAAATTATAAGACTCACCTGAAAAGTTAACATATTTATTAAACATGTGTCCACTAATAGCATAATCTCTTGCAGTTAAATTTCCTTTAAGTGGGTCCATTATTCCAAGCTCTCTCATTTCTTTTTGAAGAGCCTTACCCTTAAAACTTTCAGCTTTTCCTTCCATTACTAGTTTCTGTAGTCTAGCATCTAAGCTAGTAACATGTCCATGAGCCATAATAGCAGCAGCTCTCCTGTTCATTTGCTCTACACTTAAAAATCCAACTGCCCTTAAAAATGCAGTAGGCTCGTTTAAATATTTAAGAGGTCCTTTAAACTCTCTTTCAATAATTCTAGCGTGTGGCATATTTTCAGTAGCAATACGTGATAAATCTATTTCACCTAATACACCTGCACTATGTACAGCATCCATTCCTCTTTTTGTTTTAACTATAGCTTTAACAATAGCACTTGTAGCTTTAAAAGGAGCTGTTAATAAACTTCCTGATTTTGCAAGCATAACAGTACCATTAACAAAAGCCTGTGTAGCATTAGGAATAGCAGCTAACCCAAGCTTTAAATTTTGAAATGCGTTAACTTTAGAAACTGCTTGTTGAAGTCTAGGGTTATCCATTCTTGCTTTAATAGTTTCAGAATACTTAGGGTCACCAACAGCAGTAAAATAAACTTCCTGAACATCATCAGCTTGTCTATTCATTCCTTTTCTTCTCATTTTTTCAATAGCTTTTTTTACTCTTTCATCATTCTTACCAAATCTTCTTGCGTATTCATTACGTCTTATAACATCTTCAAAAAAAGATGTCCACCTATCTATTGGTTTAGCCATAAAATCATCAAGCTCTCTTTCAAATTCAGCTTTAATTGGTAATTTTCTTTGATACTCTAAATGAGAAGAACGCTTAACATCCAATTCACTGTCAGCTTTTTTTCTAAACATAGCCTTTATATCTTCCGTAGAAAAACGACCTTCAACCATTGCGTCTGTTAGTTCTTTTTTTCCTGTAATGTTTTTAACTAAATTAGTAACATCTTTTCTTTTACCGGGCTGAGTTTTCCAAATGTTATTTAACATATCACTAAATTCTTTTGCACCAACATCAGTAATTAATTTTTGTGTGTTCCAAACACGAGGAATATAACTTTTATCTTGTGCAAACCTAGCATAATCTGTTTTACTAATGATACCATTATCCCTAGCAATTTTTAATTCCCTCATTTTTTTAGTATTTATCATAGCTAAAAAATCTTTCTGTGCTTGATTTTCAGGAATAGCCCTGTTAATTAATTGGTTTATATCTCCAAGAGCATCTGCATTTTTAACTGCAAAAGTATTTAATTCATGAGCAATTCTTGCTACGTTTATATCTGTAGTAGCTTGGGCACTTGTAATAGCTTTAGCCATTTCTCTTTGACCTGAGCGTATAAGTATAGCATCAGCTCCATACATCAGGCGAGTAGCTCCTTTTCCCCCAGTATGGCTAATCCAATCATAAGCTCTTTGTCCAAGTTTAGAAAAAGATATAGGAATATCAACTGTTTCAATATCTATACGAGTTTCATCAAGTATATTTTCACCCTCTTTAACTAATATTTTTTCTTCAGGTGTAAAAGTATTGTCTATTTTTTCCTGTAAAACTCTTGAGTTTCTGGCTTCTATATTATTAACATTAGAGTCTGCTTTTACTGGTTGAATTTCTCTTAATATATCGTTA
>Ga0209337_1003369_pt1 | contig 11294 bp, 15 predicted proteins | sample LinPmetageLP53_FD_184044 | JGI IMG/M metagenome (GOLD analysis project Ga0209337, IMG submission 184044) | Marine viral communities from the Pacific Ocean - LP-53 (SPAdes) (version 2) | ecosystem: Environmental > Aquatic > Marine > Oceanic | place: Pacific Ocean | collected 2010-02-08 | reverse complement strand
TAAATTAAGTCTAATGTTGTTTATTTGGTCACCTTGATTAGGAAAGTCCTCTGTATTGACAAACAGATAACGAGTACTGCCATCGTATTTATTAGCCATTTATATATATTAACATTTAAAATTTTTTGAAAGAACCTGGCGGTTCTCTCATACTCTCTCCCTAAAAAATGTTGTTGGGGGGGTTAGGGGGGCTGGCGAGCCCCTCAGCATTTAAAATTTTTCATATATTCTTTATCATTTCTCATTTCTTGTTCCATTTCATCTTTGTAATTCATCCATCGGTCTACAAATAGTTCAATAGTCATTTTGTCTAAATCTGGGTATTTCTGTATACAAAGCATCATTAAATGGTCTTTTCTTTCTGTTTGTTCAATAGTATATTTATATCCATCTTGTATATTAGCACGGGGTATTAGTTGTTCGTCGCCATTATCATCAATATATTTTAGTCCTTTACTGTTTAATCCCTCAATCATTTATATATACATAGAAAAAAAATATTAGAGAAAGAACCTGCGGTTCTCTCTTACTCTCTCCCTTAAAGTTGTTGGGGGGTTAGGGGGGCTGGAGAGCCCCTCTCTTTATACTTTACCCCCTGGGACTTTACCCCCTGGGTATATATCCTCTTCACCCATTTGTCTAGCCTCAATCATTTGTCGTTTAGTACGTCTGGTTCTCATTACGCTTAAATCTTGCTCGGATTTTCTTTCATCTTCTTCAAGACGGTCAGGTAGTGCGGCAGTTGAGGCAGCACGAGCACTTTCGGCATATTCAACTGGGGAAACTTGGTCTAAAGATTCATCAATTTTATCAAATTCACCCATAACATCACTTATACTTTGACTTGCTAAATTACTTGATAATTCACTAATAATTTTTAAATTCTTTTCTTTTAATCGTTGCTGAACAACTTTATTATATTCCTCTAAAAATTTCTCTGGGTCAACAGGAGCATTAAAAGGTAATTGATAAGCATAATCGGTTACACTAGTAACTGGCTGACCTGTTTTGTATGGTGATTTAATAACCCCATTAAGAATATTTATGTGTTCTGGATTACCATCATAATGTAATATTTTCTGTTCTAGAGCAAGTGGAATAGGTAAATATTCAGCACACTTTTCAAGCATCTCCTCATCTGTGAATAATTTCATTATATATAATGTCAATTATTTTTTTATAAATATTATATATATAATGGTTTCTAAAACTTTAACCCCTCAACTCTACTCTGGATTCGGTGGTAAGTTACCATCTTACTCTGAATTACATACTCCTATGGGTATATTCAAAGACCAAGGCAGACCTCTACATACAAATTTTATATATGATGGTCGTGATGACCCTATGAATACTCCAAGTATAATGAACATGCAACCAGCATATGATTTCCATAATACTAATCGCCCGTGTTTAGGAGTAACTGACCTAGCAGGTATTGTTAATAAACGTGTTAAAGACCGTAACCCTATTCCAGATACATTCGGAATTTATCCATCTCCTATTCCTGGTACACGTGACAAGGTAATAGGTCTTGCTCATCTCCGTTGTGACATAGAAAATATTGATAATAAAGTATTACGCTCATACAATAATTTCAACGTACATCAAGCACCCAAGTTTCCAGTATTTAAACGATAAAATTGAAATAGATTTAATTATTTAGTTATAATGTAAATATGAGTAATTATAGTAAAGGAAAGATATATAAAATTGTTTGTCACGAAACAGATGAGGTTTATTATGGTTCTACAATATATAAATATTTATCTAGTAGATTAGCAAAACATAAATCAACGAGAACTTGTAAATCTAAACAAATTATAGACAGGGGTAATTATAGTATCATTTTAGTAGAAAATTATCCTTGTGAAAATAGAACACAATTGGAAACCAAAGAGCGATACTATATAGAAAATAATGTATGTATTAATAAATATATTCCTACTAGGACACAACAAGAATATTGTCTAGACAATAGAGATAGAGTAAGAGAAATCAAAAAAAAATGGAATGAAAATAATAGAGATAGAGTAAGAGAAACCCAAAAAAAATGGTATCAAAATAATAGAGATAGAATACTATCTACAAACTCTTAACTAATTTATTAAATTCATTTCTATCTATATTTTTGTCACCATCTACATCATATGTGTTGAATAATTGTTTTATAATATCATCATCATAATTTAATTTAGTAAAATATTTTTTAAATTCATCAAATGATATTTTACCACTTATATCTTCATCTATTTCATCAAAAGTAATATTTGGTTTAAAAGGTTTAGCAGGACGAATACTTAAATCATTATATACACTTGGTATATATTCATTAAATATTTTTCTTTCTGTTGGGTTATCACCATTCAAAGCAATAGTATTTTTATGTTTAGGGTCATTTTCTGAACTATAATCTTTCCTGCGGGAAAAGCGTCCCACGCGCGCTGGGGGGTTAGGGGGGCTGGAGAGCCCCTCATCATCAAATATACCAAGGTCTGATAATACAAATTCCTCTGGACTAATTATATCTTCATCTTTTGTTTTCATATCTAATAATATTTCCTCCTCTAATCCAAGTTGTTGGGCTTTTGATAATTTAGGATATTTAACTACTATACTATCTGTGTCAAAAAAATCATTTACAGAATGTGGATTTATTCTTGTATTAAATAACTCATAATGTTGTTCTACATTTAATCCTTTCCTTTTATGAAAATTATATGATACAGGGTCTTTTGTATGATAATATATATTACCATTTTCTACAGGAACACTATCTGTATAATCGGCTTTATTACCTACAGGACTGAATGCGTGATATTCTAAATCCCATTTTCTACCTAGATAAACAGTAACAGCCCCACCACGTGAATGCCCTGTTTTTACTATTTTATATTCAGGGTAATTAATCCTTACCCTACGGTATATTTCATCTACCATTTTTCTATCTTTTTTAAATTGACTCCCAAATGACTCAGGTTTTTGTTTTTCTAATAGAAAATCTCTTACCATAGGTATAGTTTGTAATGTATCCTTTCTATCGAATCCAGGTAATATACCCCTAGTCGCAATAACAACCTCTTTTTTGTCATTATTTACAAATAATCCCGTTAAATCATTATCTATATCAACAAATTTATAGTCTTTAACATCTTGATTATTAATATTTTTATAAGCCTTTCTATCATCAGAACCAAAAAAATTTCTACCAAATGCTTTGCGTCGGTCATAAATAACTTGATTCATTTGAGCCATTAACTCCATTCTTTCACGCTGTTCTTTATCAATTGTTTCTTGAACTTTGTCACCACGTAAACCTTGTGCTGAAAATACTCTGCTCTTTAAATTATCTGATTTAAAAGGTGCTCCATCTATATAAAACACACTTACATCTGTATTAATTCCTTTCTCATAATTTTCTAGATATTCTTGTTTTAATTGATTTACAATTTCCTCATTCAGTCCTATCCCCATATATAATATTTAGTTATATTATTATAATGGAAATTCAAGATTTGGCTACTATTTCAATTGAGGGTTGTGCTTCTATTTTATTACTTGTATTCGCATACAAAGTATATAGGGCTAAAATTGACACGGCTGCTGAATCAAAATGTTGTAAATGGTTAGATTTAAAAGTCACAACTCATAACGCTGGACATAATGAACCTAGTCTAATGAATCAAGTTTAGCGTGGAGAGCGCCACGCGCGCGCTGGGTGGGGTGTTTGAGGGGCGTGCCCGCCCCTTATTTAATATATTATTATATATAAAGATGGGTGACAAAATCACTACAAAAAAAATTAATTTGTATGGTAAGGATACCGACCCACATAATGGAGTTAAGAATTCTTATCCAACATCACATTATGCTTTCCGTCAAGTATGTATCCATATGATAGTGGGGCAAAGAGGTCAAGGTAAAACGCACAGTTGTAGTAAGTTAATTAACCAAGCACAGAAAGAAAATACATTTGATGATTTATATTTAATCAGCCCTAGTGCGATGAGTAATAAAGCGTATTTTGGTAAATATATTCCTGATGAAAACATCTATAAACCTACAAAAGATAGTGTAGAATTAGTTATTGAAAGAGTTGAACAAGAACGTGATGAATTTGAGGAATATATTAAAAAGAAAAAATTATATGATGAATTTGTCACCGTACTTAAATCAAAAAGAGAATTAACAGATGATGAGATATTTAAATTTCAAGACTTAGGATTTTTAGATGAGCATATGGAAAAACCAGTATGGAAACATAAACAAATAAGACCACCACAAAGTGTTGTTATTTTAGATGATGTACTAGGCAGTTCATTATTAAAGTCAAATAAACTTGAACAGTTATTCTGTACTAATCGACACATAGCGCCTCTACAAGAACCTCATAGTAATCGCTCTGCTTGTGGTTTATCTATTTATATATTAGTTCAGTCATATAGGTGCGGGGGTGGTGGTGTGCCCAGATTAATAAGAGAAAATTTAACTGAATTAACATTATTCAAAAATAAACAGAAAAAGCAAATAGATGTAATTAAAGATGAACTGGCTAGTGTAATTGATGAGGATAAATTTGAAAAGGCATTAGAATATGCGACATCTAAGCCTTATGGTCATTTAACTATATCATTTGGTAATTTAGTGTGTCCTACATTAACATTTAGAGAGGGGTTTAATAATTTAATTATATTTGATGAGGAGGCAAAGCAGTGTAAGTGTGTTAAGTAATTTTTGTCGCCTCTAAAATAATCCAAGTTTCCCCCTTAACAAAAATAGTTGTAGGAAAGTCTGTGTTATTATTTTTAATTTCTTTTTCAACATATTCTACAAAACTTTTACTACAACAACTAGTATTCTCATTAATATTTCTTGTAGGATTGTCTAGGTTCCATTCCGTGTCGTTAAAAGTATAAGAGGGAATAGGTTGTTCTGTGACTTCAAAAAACTTAATAACTTTCCTTGTCATAAGTTGAGGGTCATCGTCGTCGTCCATCATAGTACTACATTCAATATATTTAATTTTATATACTTGATTAACACATTCACATTCTACGGCTACGACAGGTTCACATTCATATGTGGGTTCAATTGTTGTATCAGGCATATTATAATAGATATATATATATCTCATTTCTTTAAGTATATATATCTATTTCAATTTTTAATTAATTCTTTGAATCTTACAAATAATAGGTTCAAAATTATTATCGTAATATCCTACACAATCAATATCGGGAGGTGGATAGACATTAGTAGCACTTTCAAAATTATGTGGTAGTTCTTTTTCTAAAATTTTATTTAAAAATTTTTTACTAATTGTAGATTTTTTTATATCCATATCGTGCCCGCTGTTTTCTACAACCTCTAAGAAAGACGTTAATTTTTGAATTCCACCACCTTGACAACAAACAGCAAAGTAAGTAATCTTATATACCTCGTTAGGATATTTATTAAATTGAATAATATCATTAATAAGTTCTTTTGGTAGGTGGTTCATCTTATAATATACAATTAATTATTAGAATAAATCTATTTCAATTTTTATTTACTTTCCCCAGCCATAATATCCCCGAAAATCAAGTTTAAGTTTTTCTCTAATTTCAATACCTTGTTCTTTTGTAATAATTTTAGATAAACTAACCCAGTTTCTTAATACTGAAATAATAATATAAAATACACCTTCTAGTGCTGTAATATTATCTACACTTTCAGCAACAGGTTTAAAATCAATTAGAGATGGGACAGGGTTAGATTTAAATAATTCAGCAATAACATTATGTGTTATTTCATTATATTCTGCGTGATGGATAATTAATTCAGAAAAATCCACTTGGTTCGAGTTAGTATGTACATCAATTTCAATCTCGTTATATGTAGGATACTCCATCTTATATATTATATATATCTCAATTCTTTAAGTATATATATCTATTTCAATTTTTATTTAATGTTAGTGACAAAAAATAAAGGGGCTCTCCAGCCCCCTTACCCCCCTGCGCGCGCGGGGCGCTTACCCCGCAATTATCCAAAAATATTTGCCATCATTCTATCCTTTTTTTGTTTATCTTGATATTTCTTTATTTTGTCACGACGTAAGCGTTCAAGTTCTGCTTCACTAGGTTGAGGTATACTTGGTTTAGGTTGTTGTACTACAACAGGTGGTGGAGTCGGCGCACGTGGTGGTGGTGTGGGTTTCTTTTTCTTTTTCTTTTTTATAATAACCTCCTCCTCAGAACTAGAACTTTCGCTTTCATCCATTATAATTATTTTTTTCTTAGGTGCTTTCTTTTTTTTAGATTTTTTCTTACTTACATATTCTATATCATCATCACTATCTTTTTCAGGTTCAGGTTCAGGTACGGGTTCAGGTACAGGCTTTATCTGTGGTACATTTTGTTTTTTAGTTGCCTCAAGTTCTCTACGTCTTTCATGTGCTATTGCTCTACCTTTTGCTAAAACCTCAGCCCGTCTAGCCTTTTGCTCATCTGTTAATTGTTTTCTAGGTTCACCATTTTTTTTAAGTTTTCCTAAATTGGAATTTTCATTTTTTTCTAAATTGGTATTATTGGTATTTGATTGGTTTCCACTGGTGTCCATTATATATATACTCAGAAAAAAAAATATAGCGGGGGGACGCCTCCCCCCATACCCCGTGCGTGTGGGGCACTGCCCTACTATCCTTGAATAATATAAATTTGTGACAAATATTCTGCCCTAGATAATGCGGTATAAATAATTTCAGGTTCTACATATTTATCATCTATATATAAGTTATATTTTGCTGTCTCACCTTGAATACTATGAACAGTATATGCGTGTCTTAATTCATAATCTCCTGTAACTTTTTTATCATTATGATTTTTTTGTTTATAATATTCAGAATTCGGTCTTTCATAAACAATATCACCCTTACAATAATTTCTGTCAGTTTTAAGAATATAAAATTTTTCAATATCTTTAAACATATCAGTATAAACATCTTTCTTTGTATTTGTCCTACATAATATCATATCCTTTTTACAATATTTCTTTTTTAGTTGTTCTATAGTTATTCTTTGTTTGACTGCTTTTTTAACGGTAGTATATAAAAACTTATCATCAATTTGTTCTCTACATAAATCAAGTATTGCTTGTAATTTAGAACATTTACAGCGTCTATTAATGTTGTATCTAATAACTTTATCAAAGCCCGTTTCAGTACATACCACAACCTCACTACCATCATCATTAAATGGCTTTGCTTGATAACCAATATCACCACACATAATAATTTTCATATCTGGATAAAGTTCAAATATATAGTTTTTCATTTCATCGCTCATCATACTAATTTCGTCAATAATTAATACATTATAGTTCTCTCTAATAAACATTATTTTTTCTGGGTCTTGACAAGAAATATTAGCCCATACTTGATTAGCAATACCACACTCTATATTTTTTGCTTTACTTAATTTCCACGATGGAGCAACAAATAATTTACGAACTAATCCTTTATCATTAATATTTAAATGTGTTTTACCTGAACCACCAACTCCCGCATGTAGTTCTTTTAAATAGTGTTCCCTTTCATTATTTTCACAGAAAGGTAAATCACAATCATAATTACTAACATAACTATCAGATGATGAATTTAATTTAATAGGCTCTGGTTTATCTCTAAAAATATTAACACATTCTACTTTATCGCCGTCATAATATATTCCATCTACACATACACGAACAACATTATTAATATTTATTTTAAATAATTGTTCTAATACATTCATTCGCATATAACTAGTAATAAATCCGCATACGTGAGATAAATGATTATTGTGTTGTTTTCTATAACTTACTTTAATTTCATCACTATAGTTATTATAACTTACTATATCATAATCAGAAACTGCTACAATATTGTCTGCTAATTCTTTATTACAATTCATATAAAAATCTCTGTATTCACTATAATGATAAGTATTACCAGTCCATCTAGAATAAAAAGGTACTCCATTACATTTTTCATTTTTCATTTGTTCTGTGAATTCAAAATCTAAATGACTACCCCAGCAACCAGAAATGATTTCAAACTCTACACCATTATCTTGTAAAAATTTTATTTCAGGAGATGGATATACATTATCATTATAAATTTTCATAACATCGTTGTATTCTTTTAGTGGTGGATAAGCATTATCAAAATTTAGTTTTTGAATTCTGTAATAACCTATTTCTACTATTTTATTTGTAGGTCTAAAATCAAATAACTTACCTACAAACCCATCATAATATTTACACTCTTTAAATCCAGTATATGCCTTTACCATATCAATATGATTAAGATATATGTTTTTCTTATCTGTGTGATAGTCGGAACTTTCATCATAATTTATATCAATACATTCATTAAAATGAACTCCTTGTCTGATAAATAAACTAATATCAACATCTTGAAAATCATCTAGATAACACTCATTTAATCCTGTGTTTTTTTCAAATTCATTAATAATATTATTATATTCATTATCTAATTTATATGTAGTGTCTAATGTTGATATAGAACTAAAACCATTCATATTTCTAGTATATGTATGAAAATTATCTTTCAAATTTATTTTAATTTCATTCATTTCATCTTGTTTAATTAATGTAGGTGCTAGGTTGACTACCTCATTATGTTCAAGATGATTAATTCTAGTATTAATAAATCTAAATGTGGTTAGTGCTTTTTTATTACATTTAATTTTAATAAAACCTTTTTGAAATGGTGTATTTATTTCAATATTAATTTGATATTTATTTGCTAGAAAAGACATATCATTTTCATTAACACCTGTATCTCTGTATTGTAATTCTAATTTTTTTAATGAGTTCGCTCTTGCTCTGTATTTTTCCATAGTTGATTTTGTTTTACTTTCATTTACTTTTAATTCACACCATTCAATAATTGGTTTAAAAAAACAATTAGTTACACCATCTTTAAATGCTTGAATAATTTTTTTACCATCTATTTCATCACCTACATTAACATATAATGTATAAGGTTGTGGGTCGTGTTGTAATCTATTATCATCACTATCTATTTTAATAAATTTATCAAATATTTCTTGGTAGTCTTTTGTAAATGTTTTATTAGTAAATGTATAACTAAAACCTATTTTAAACTTGTTTTTGTCTACACCTCCCTCTTTTACAACATTAATAGTTAATCCTTTTTTATAAACATCTTTCAAAATATCATAAAACCTTTCTAATATTGTTTCTAAATTGTCAGACTGTAATATGTAGGTAGATTTTTTTATTATTATTTTTTTATCAATTATTCTTGATTTTCTCTTAATTCTTATTTTTTTTTCTATTTCAATTTTTTTTATTCTCCTATTTTCTAAAAGTTCTCTGTTGTATAATCGTGCTAAATGTTCATATGCCCGTTTAAGTTTTGTTGATTTATCAGTAACTCTTAAATCTCTTAATACAAAATCATCTAATACTGAATTATTTGTTCTATACCCAAAGAATTGCCTTAACCGCTTTTGTTGTGCTGTATTTGTATTTTCAATATTCTGAATAATTTGAGCCATATGAGTTATATATATATATAAAAGATAATTTTTTATATATATTTCTTAATTAATATATAAGTCTCATCAGAGGGGCTCTCCAGCCCCCTTACCCCCCTGCGCGCGCGGGGCGCTTACCCCGCATCGTGATTCTTGATATTCCTCTATTGATTGAAATCCTTTCTTTCGTGCGGTATATAGCATAGATGACTTACGGTTACTTACCGCATTAGTTTCTGGATTATTTTGTCTATATCTACGGACATTCGCATTAACTTTATCTTTATTGTTTGCTCTCCATTTTGCCTGTGCTTTTTTTTGTGCCTCTGTGAGAACCATTTTCAGTTATATATATACCTCAATATTATTTTATATTGTTTAATTTACATTATAATATACTAATGAATATCTCGTGCCCTTGAATGCCAAGGTCTCGTGTTCTAATTTTGAGCCATCAAATGTAGCCCACCTACCTTTAATATTAATATCTTTATGTTAATAAAGCGCTAAGCAAAGATTTTAAGAACTGGTTTTAAATTAGAGGGGCTCTCCAGCCCCCCATACCCCCCAGCGCGTACGGGGCGCACCCCGTAAATTGTACTCTAGATTGTAGATAAATTCCATTATACATTTTACAATCTAATTCATATACATATAAAGTAGGATATACTTTATATTTATAAAATAAAAAGCACATCATAACTATAATATAGTGACAAAAAATAAAAATTGAAATAGATTTTTTGAAAATTGACATAGATTAATTAAATAATAATAAGTAAGAATTAACAGCATAAAAGATGGCTAATTTAAATAAAACAAATCATCGTGGATACAGTAGTAATGGCAAACGTGTTATAAAAGAATTGATTGATATTGAAATGACCCATCGTAAACAACTTATGATTATGACGAAACGCTCGGAACGCTCTACCTCGGAGCAGCAAGGGGATTCAGACTCTGTAACTATGTCTAAAAATAAAGAACGTGTGCTAAGGTATATGTATAATAATAATAAAACAGGTGCTAATAAAGCATTAGATAAATACAAAGTGTTCGTTCAAGAATGGTCTGCTGACCATATTTTAAATGATAATGGTGTTACCTTTGTAGGTATTAAGAGTGGACATAAATTTAATCATAATAAAACCGATATTTCTCATAATGATTCAGGTATTAAGAGTATATTAAATGAAATGATGAAACAAATTAAGTGGTTTGAACACGAAATTAATAGTAATATGTAATATGAGACTGATAAGACGCAAATATTCATTTATAAAAAAAATGAATATAATACCTTACGATTAAAGGTAACATAATAATAGGGAGTATCATACATATAGATTATTAATATTTATGATGTAAAATTTATTACAAATAAAAAAAGATTTGTTATGTAATATGCTAATAAAAATAATAAATATTATTAAATAAATTATGGTGTAAATTTTAAATAGAATAAAAAAAAATCTATTATCTAATATGCTAACAAAAATAATTTATAATAGTTAAAAAATTGTGTGAGAGCATAACATATATATTAACATATATATATGTTATAAACCTTACCATTAAGGTTTGGCAAATGATTAAATAAAATTAAAAAACGAATTAATAAAAATATTTGTGACTGACGAGAGCATAATTCTTTGTTTTTTATTATTAATAAAATTAATAAGACTGGGCATAGTCAGGTGTTTTGTGTAAAACCTTGGAAAAAAAATTGCAACCCAGGTAGGGGGGGGT
>Ga0209337_1003366_pt1 | contig 11303 bp, 18 predicted proteins | sample LinPmetageLP53_FD_184044 | JGI IMG/M metagenome (GOLD analysis project Ga0209337, IMG submission 184044) | Marine viral communities from the Pacific Ocean - LP-53 (SPAdes) (version 2) | ecosystem: Environmental > Aquatic > Marine > Oceanic | place: Pacific Ocean | collected 2010-02-08 | reverse complement strand
GCTGAACTTTCTCCTGCACAAGAAAAAGAATTCAAATCCGCTTGCAGTAGAATCAAGAATTCCAAAATTCAAAACAAAAAAACAAGAAAATATATAGAACGCTGTAAAACAAGAAGCTGAAGGATAAACAATGAGCAACGAGTTTGACTTTCTGCCTCCCGCAGAAGCACCCCCATCATTCAACCAAGAAAAGGACCACTTCCACGAAGAAGTAGAAGCGGAAGACTTTGGTATGGTTGAGGACTTCGGATTACAGATGGAATACTCTGACGAAGACATGCTCCCCGAGAACACAGCCCCATCATCTATAAATGTGGGCTTTGTTGGTGTTGGTGGTGGTGGCAACAAAATGGTCAATGCCATGATTGAGTTGGGCTTTAACAAGACCCTGATGGTCAATAGCACCGGCAAGGACATCCCGAAGAACGTAGAAGAAGAGCATGTCGTTCTTATTCCTGACTCTGACGGAGTTGGCAAGAACATTACCTACGGCAAAGAAGTTCTAACACAGAACGGCGCTATTGTAGAAGACGCACTGCGCATCAAGTTTGGCAAGGTTGACTGGCTGTTCGTGATGGCAGGCGGTGGTGGTGGCACTGGTTCGTCCGTTGTCGCTCTCCAGCCTGTGTTTGAGCGCTACCTACAATCTGTTCAGGCAAGCGGTAAGGTTGTCTACATCGTCTCTTGGCCAACAGCACAGGAGAATCTTAACCCTACAATCGCCCGTAATGCCCTCTCGCTGCTCAATGATGTCACACCATACCCACACATCGTTGTAGATAATGAGCGCTCTACGCGCCTCTTACGCGGTCGTATCGGTATGCTTGGCATGTATCCAGTAGCCAATACCCAGTTCTCAAAGACCTTCGCACAAATACTCAAACTATCTACCGAGGATTCTCCCATACAATCTTTTGACTCCAAGGACTTGGAGACTTGCTTTGGTAAGGACGGTCGTGCCTTCATCGGCTCTACGATGATCAAAGACCCTAATACCGGCAAGCTCGGCACAACCATTATGCACAACTGTATGAATCGCTCTGCTTGCCCTCCACCCAAGGGTAAAGCGGCAGCAGGGTCGCTTATTCTTGTAGCAAGCGAAGAGATGGTTGCCGACCCTCGCATATCAAAACACCTTGAATCTGCGATTGCTTATGTCGGTGGTCGCTGCGAGACACTTTTCTCTGGGGTTTATGTCAGAAAAAACGTCCCTGGATTGATTGCGATACTAAGTATGAATGGTATCGAGAAAGGAAAATAAAATGAATTTACTACAAACACTATGGAGTTGGCTAACTAGCCTATTTGCGAAAGCACCCGCACTTGTCGAAGAAGATTGCTGCCCCGAAGATTGCTGCGAAGAGACCGAATGTGATCCTGGCGATGATTGCTGCGAAGAAGCAGAATGTTGCGAGCCTCCTCCAGAGCCCATCATAGAAATACACGTAAAAGAAGAGCCCACTCCAGTTGTGGTAGAGGAAGTAGAGGAGCCAGAGCCTGTTCCTGTAGGCGAAATGCTTAAACAAATCTTAATAGCCGAAGGCATCAGCGAAGGTGTTATCGGGAAGTACCAGATCATTGAAACATTTGAGGGATGGTACGCCGGGGTGGTCGATGAAGCCTCTGTTCGCGCAAGCATCCAAGATTTCAAGTCTGCCCAAGGTGGGGTAATTAAGGCTAAATTGAGCAGGGTGCAATGAAGATCACGAAAGCCAAACTAAAACAAATCATCAAAGAAGAACTTCAAGTGATTCTCACAAATGAAGAGGTCGAGGAAATGTTTGGTGAAGAGGTTCGCGCCCAAGTAGAGGCGATGGAAAAACAGATAGACGAAAGAAAATTGTCCAAAGGTGAAGAAAAAGAAAAAGAGAAAGTAGTTAAAGGTATGAAGAAATCAAAGAGTGATTTCAAGAAGCGCTATGGCGATGACGCCGAAAGTGTAATGTACGCAACGGCGACAAAGATCGCAAAGGATAAAAAATGAAAATCACAAAAGATAGACTGAAACAGATTATTAAAGAAGAACTCGATTACATGGACATCGAAGACATCTCAGATGAAGATAGACTTGGTTCAACTCAGGCAAGGTATTTTGATGAACCAGATGCGGTTCATGGAGATAATCCTGTTTTCGCCGGTAATCCAGAGGAAGCTCGTATGGTTAGAGATAAGCTAATGGCTGCCATTGAAGCAGGTAATTTTGATGACCTTGATGGCGAAAATTTAGAATTCGCTAAACAATTTTTAAAGCATTTTGAAACTGTTAAAAAACAGTTTAATAGGAGATAAAAATGAAAATTAAGAAGTCAGAGCTAATCGCTCTAATCAAAGAAGAAATTATGAAAGAAGCGCCCTTCGATCGTGGCATGACAATGATGGACGACCCGTATGACGATAATGAGCCACAGCCAGCTTCTATGCAGAGCGGTGGCGCTATGGATCAGGCTTTTCAGTACATCTTGACTGATGTTGAAAAAAGTCTAGATTTCCCAGCCGGTGCTCTTGTTAATTACCTTGTTACACAAAACCCAGAAGCAAGCCCTGAAGCAGTTGGTGGGATGGCAGTTCAAGCTCTGGAAGTTCTCGGAATGAATTTCCCGAAAGAAAGTGCTGTTGAGCAATACATCAACAGAGAGATGGACGAAAAAGAACTTGAGAGAGATGACGATATGATGCAAGAAGGTATGGAAGGTATCAACCCTGAGAACATGCAGCTTGTAGCAGACGCACTACAGAAGATGGCACCAATGATTGGTGTTATGTCTCTACCAGTTCTTATTGGACTTATCTACGAGCAGCTAAAAAATATGGGTGCCAAATGATGAGTAAAGAACAAAAGCAAGCATTACTCGACAGCGGCATACAAAAATTAACTTCTCGTAAACTACTTGTGTGGCTTGTAGCCACTGGTCTTATGGCTTGGGGTGGTCTTGAATCTGGAGACTGGGTTATTATCTCTGGTCTGTATCTCGGTGGTCAATCCGTAATTGACGCTATCGTAAAACTCAAGGGACTTGAGTGAAAGAAAAGATTCTAGCATTTTGCTTAAAACACTGGAAGGAGATTGGACTTGTCCTTCTCCTTCTTGTCGTATTTGGTAAGTCGCAGTATGATGTGCGCAACATTATCAAAGCACACGAGATTGCCCAGCAGTCTTTGAAGGATCAGATAAGCACCTTGCAATCGCTCCACACCGAGGAGTTGCGCCTGCGCGACCAAGCACTTGAAGAGTATCGAATCGAGATAGAAGAGTTAGAGTTTGAGTACGAAGCACGACAAACCGAGATAAAGGACTTAACGAGAGGAGAAAAAGAAGTTATAATAAAAGAGTTCAAACAAGACAAGGCTCTGATTATACAGCGCTTTGAAGAGACCTACGGATTAAGATATGTTGAATAGCCTAGTATTGCTTGCTTTACTCTCGACCGCAAGCGCCGAAGACTTTACAGTCGTCGCAGAAGACCAACCCGCCCCATTCGAGGGCGTTTTACTTAGCGTGCCTGCTGCCGCAGAGATATTGACAAAGCACGAGGAAGCTAAGTTGAAATGTGATCTTGAAGTAGAGTTTCAACTTGACAAAGCAGCCTCTCAATGCAAACTTGATAAGAAACTTCTTGAGGCACGCATAGTCACGCTTGACCAGCAACACGCAGAGATTGTGGCGTCAAAAGACCTTGTGATTGAAAAGCAACAAGCAATCATCAAGAAGCAAGCACCACACCGCAAATGGCTTTGGTTCGCAGGCGGTGTTGTGCTTGGTGGTGCTACTTACTATGGAATACAACAGGCAGCTAAATGAGCAAAGACCCAGACTACATTGTCAAAGTAGAGCAAGCCATCGCCAAGAAGTACGGCGAGGAAACAATCCAGAATCCCAAAGCAGAATGGGACGAGAACAAAGAGAAAGTTTATCTGGAACAGATGCGAGAACTCTACAAGAAACAAAAGAAAAATGATGAAGCCAACGATAAAGTAGAAGTAAATGGGATAAAGGTTTCAAGAAAACTACTTAATAGAGAATCCAAGACAGGTTGTCCTGTTTGTGGTGCCTTCTCACATTCTACTCGTGATGACGTATCGCTCGTAAAGTTTGACTGCTGCTACAAGTGTTATATCAAGTGGGTCGAAGGAAGAGAGGAAAGGTGGTCACAAGGCTGGCGACCAAATTAAAAACCGACTACTTATTTTTAAAGGAACATACAATGGCTACAGTTTACGAAATCGTCCAGGGCTTATCGCAAGCCGCAGCAAACGCCTACGACGGCGCAATGACCGAAGATGGAGAACCCATCAAAGCAGGTTTAAAGAGAGAAGAGGGAGACCCTCTTATCGATAAGCGAGTAATGGATGGCTTCAATGTCAAGTTCCATGGCAACATGATGCGCCTTTCTTACATGTCCGAAGTCACTCTCAAAGAGGTTTACGCTAACGGTTTCGAGTCTGATGTTGAATCACAGATGGCTGAGATTGTAAAGTTCCTTAAGAAAGAAGCTCGTAAGATTACCGGCTCCACTGTCAAACTTACCAAAGAAGGCGAGATTGACATTCGTGTCGAGAACTCTTCAAGAGTCCGCTCCTGGGTTACAGCCATTATGGAATACAAAGTCGGCGGGCTGGAAGATGTCGCTATCGTTGGCGAAGCAACCGAAGACAAGCTTGCTGCTGGCTGGGAAAAGTTTATGAAGCAAGGTGGGCTTGGTACTCGCCCTCCCAACGACAAGAGACCTAAAAATTCAGGAGAAAAGAAATGAAGATAACCAGAGAAAGACTAAAAAAAATCATTAAAGAAGAAATGGATTCTCTTTCCTATGGCGATGAGTTAGGTACGACAGAGCCACGCTACGACACAGGAATGCGTAGCCCAGAGCAAAAATTGATTCACGCCCTTGCTGCTCGCGCCAGATTAGATCAAATGACTGACCAACAGATTGAAGAACTAGCAGACGGTGATCAGGAAGTGATGCGGTTAATTCAAGACATGATGGCAAACAAAATGCTTGACAATTCAAGAATGTAAAGAAAGATGAATGCCAAGATTAACGAAAAAGCAAATACTCAAAGAAATTGTTAAGTGCGGTAAAGATCCCTCTTACTTTCTAAAAAACTATGCCCGTATCTCTCACCCGATGCACGGGCTTATGTTGTTTAAGACCTATGATTATCAGGATCAGTTACTAAAAGACTTTAACGACTACCGCTTCAATGTTATCAACAAAGGTCGCCAGCTAGGTATCTCAACGATTACGGCTGGCTATATTGTTTGGATGATGTTGTTTCACCGCGACAAAGCCATTCTTGTTATGGCAACCAAGTTTGAAACAGCAGGTAACTTAGTCCGCAAAGTTAAAAACATAATGAAGAACCTTCCTGACTGGATCAGGATAGCAAGTATTACAACCGACAACCGCACATCTTTTGAGTTGTCCAATGGTTCTTCTATCAAAGCTGCTTCCACCTCTGGCGATGCCGGTCGTTCCGAGGCGCTGTCGTTACTTGTTCTTGACGAGGCGGCGCACATCGAGGGTCTTGAAGATCTTTGGACCGGTCTATACCCAACGCTATCGACTGGTGGTCGGTGTATAGCGATCTCTACGCCAAACGGTGTCGGTAACTGGTTTCATAAAACCTGCACAGGTGCTGAAAGTAACGACAATAATTTTTACCTTACAACCCTTATGTGGGATGTTCACCCTGAGAGGGACGAAGAGTGGTTTAAGAAAGAAACCAAAAACATGTCTCGAAGACAAATCGCCCAGGAGTTAGAATGCAACTTCAATACTTCTGGCGAGACTGTCATAGACCCAGACAACATGGAATGGATTATGTCTAACATCCAAGAACCAAAACATAAAACAGGCTTCGATAGAAACTTTTGGATTTGGGAAGAATACGACCCAAGTTGTAATTATCTCCTAGCGGCAGATGTAGCAAGGGGCGATGGCGCCGATAGTTCTACATTCCACATTCTTAAGCTTGAAACAATGGAGATTGTGGGTGAATACATGGGCAAGCCAACACCGGATCTCTACGCCAATATGTTAAATCAAGTCGGGAGAGAATACGGCAATTGTATGATGGTTGTAGAAAACAATTCTATTGGCTACACCGTCATCGATAAACTTGTAGAGTATGCTTATCCAAATCTGTATTACTCAATTAAATCTACACACGAATACATCGACCAGCATTTAGGTGAGCACCGTACAGGTGCTATCGCTGGCTTCTCGACCACAAGTAAGACTAGACCTTTGATTGTCGCCAAGTTAGAAGAGTTTGTTCGAAACAAACTAGTTAAGACGTATTCTTCGCGTTTGGCAAATGAGTTTCGCACTTTTATTTGGTATAACGGAAAGCCACAAGCTATGAGAGGCTATAACGATGACTTGGTGATGGCTCTGGCAATTTGCTGCTGGGTTAGAGACACAGCCCTTCAGACAAGTGCCAGAGATTTAAACTATCAAAAAGCATTCGTTGACTCAATAATGACTTCCAGAACCACTATAAATACACAGATAAAAGGGCAAATTGGCTACACAGGAGAAGATCAGACTAGTAAAATGAACGAAGCAAAAAATCTATACTCCCAATACATGTGGATAATAAAGTGAGAAAATAAATGGCACAAAGAAATCCAAAACAAGGCAAGAATCCCGCAAACAGAGACTCTCAATTATTCCGTGCTCTTACGAGACTGTTTTCTGGACCAATTATCAGCTATCGATCTGAATCAGGTCGCAAGATTCGCAGGCAGCATCTTGACAAGTATTCTAGCAGATTTAAGTCTGCGTCAGGGCAGCAATTTAAGAAGCAATCCTACAACCCCTTGGACACGATTGCTGCTAATGCGATTGCTAATCAACAACGCTCAGAGCGTTACATCGATTTTGATCAAATGGAATACATGCCAGAGTTGGCTTCCGCTCTTGACATCTATGCAGATGAGATGACCACGTTTTCTGCTCTCTCGCCGATGCTTAACATTAAATGCCGCAACGATGAAATCAAAGCTGTCCTCAACATTCTTTATCACAATGTTATGAACATAGAGCACAACCTTTTTGGTTGGTGCCGCACGATGTGTAAATACGGGGACTTTGTTCTTTATCTCGACATTGATGACGAAATGGGCGTTCAATCTACAATTGCAATACCCCTACGAGAAGTGGAGAGATTGGAAGGTCTTGACGCCACCAATCCCAATTATGTTCAGTATCAGTGGAATTCCGCAGGTATGACATTCGAGAACTGGCAGATTGCTCACTTCCGCATTCTTGGTAACGACAAGTACTCTCCATACGGAACCTCTGTTCTTGAGCCAGTCCGACGTATTTGGCGTCAACTTACTCTAATGGAAGATGCAATGATGGCTTATCGTATTGTTCGTTCGTCCGAAAGAAAAGTATTTAAGATTGACGTTGGTGCTATTCCGCCACAAGAAGTTGAACAATACATGCAGAAGATTGTCACCCAACTAAAACGCCACACAATCGTTGATAAAGATACTGGTAGGGTTGACCTTCGCTATAATCCCATGTCCATCGAAGAAGACTACTATATTCCTGTTCGTGCCGGCTCGGTAACTGACATTCAGAATCTTGCGGGTGGCTCAAACACAACGGCGATTGACGACATCAAGTATCTTCGCGATAAAATGTTCTCAGGAATTAAGATTCCGCAGGCTTACCTCACAATGGGTGAGGGTGCACAGGAAGATAAAACTACCCTTGCAACAAAAGACATTCGTTTTGCTCGCACTATTCAACGTCTTCAACGTTCTGTAATTCATGAGCTAGAAAAGGTTGGCATCATCCATCTTTACACTCTTGGATACAGAGGAGAAGATCTTATAAACTTCAAACTTGCTCTCAATAACCCAAGTAAGATCGCTGAACTACAAGAACTTGAGCATTGGAAAAACAAATTTGATATCGCGGCTTCTGCCACGGAGGGCTATTTCTCTCGTCGCTGGGTTGCCGACAATATCTTTGGTATGTCTCACGAAGAGTTCCTTCGTAACCAGCGAGAACAATACTATGATCGCAAGCACGACACCGCCCTCGAAGGAGTTGCTGAAGCTGCTGCTGGTGGTGAAGCCGGTGGCGGCGGTGGCGGTCTTGACCTTGGTGGCGAAGAGGGCGGACTTGATCTCGGCGGTGAGGAAGGCGGTGGCGAACTTGATCTTGGAGGCGACGAAGGTGGCGGTGGAGAAGAGGCTGCTGGCGGCGGAGAAGAAAGCGCCCTTCTAGCGACACCTCCTGGCTCACGCGATTCACCCCGTCTAGCTAAGTCTCTTGGCAAGCGCGCAAGGAAAGGCAAGAAATACTTGACAAAGGGAGCCAAAGGTAAAAATTATCAAAAGGTAGCTGTTGATAAGCGACCAGGGGGAGCTAGAAGCAGAAACTACGCTAGCATCTCCACGCCCGAAATGAACACTTACAGAACAAACAATCTTGGGGGCTCGGAGTTAAGATCTCTTTCACGGGGTATTTATGAAGAACAAGACCCTATTTACCTAAGAGATCAGGAAGAAGAGTTTGCTCTTCTTGAGATGGATAACTCTGTCAAGTTCTTGCTTGAATCATTAGAGACCAAAGTTATGGAGAACAATAGTGAAGAATAAGCATAATAAAAAAAGAAACACAGCATTTGTATTTGAAGCGTTGGCTCGTGAAGCAACCGTTGCTATCATTAAGGGGGACGAAGAAACAAAAGCAAAAGTGGTTTCTATTGTCCGCAAGCATTTTACAGGCGACTCTTTATTAAAGAAAGACCTTGAGTGCTACCGATCTTTGTATGAAAATCAAGACATAGATGAAGCCACTAGTAAAAAAATTGTAGAGGCTGTGATGGCTGCCAAGCGCCTTATTGACCCCGATGGATTGTTCAAGCAACAAACCGAAGTCATCAAAGACATCAATAGGGAACTCAGCCCTCAGACCTTCAACAACTTTGTTCCAAGCTATAAGTCTCTTGCAACCATCGCAAAGATGTTCAACACTAACTCGCCAAAGCAATCAGTAATGCTTGAAGCTAAGATTGTTGAAGGAATGATTAGCAACACTGAAGTATCAAAACTAGAGCCAATAGACAGTATTACTTTTGTCACTTTCACCAAAAAGTTCAATCAGAAGTATGGCGATGCCTTGTTGCGAGAACAAAAAGAATTGCTCAATCAATACATCTCTTCGTTTTCAAGCGAAGAGTTAGAAATAAAAATTTATCTTAACCGTGAACTCGGCAGATTGAAAGAATCATTAGAGAAGGCAGCAGACGTAGAAGAAGTCGCCGCTGACACAGATATGATTAATAAAACGAAGTTGGTCAAGGAACTCCTTGAGAGCTTATCGAGCGAAACCACGTTAACAGAAACAAACCTGTTAACTATTTTGAAAACCCAAGAACTTGTAAAGGAAATCCACGACGATGGCAGTAACAGTTAGAATTGTCCCAGTACCAGAGCCAGTCAAGGTTACAATCAAACCAAAGACTCCACCTCCTACCGTAACTCTTGAGCTAAACATTCGCAAGTCTCTAAGTGGAGATCTTATGATCTTTGACCATGGAGACATTGACATAGTGCTTTCTGGAAAAGACAAAAAAGTTACTGCGTTCCCCAAGCAAATGATGACCGACTTCACATACGGCGCGCAAAACCGTCTGTTTAATCATCTTGCGCGCAAAGGCATCGTCATTCCTGAATCTATTCAGGGTGCGTCATTCTACGGAGCAATAGAAGCAAAGCTACAGGAATCTGCCGATGGCAAACTCAACGCAGCCAAGTTTGCGCTCGTGAGCATAGAAAAGTTTATAAAAGAAGAAAAGCCATACTATGACAATGTTGAAGCTGCGGTGGCTGGCGTTGAAGACGAATACACCAACCCAGATAAGACTGACTCTACAGAACTTGGCGAAGTGCCACAGCGTGATGAACAGGGTTCTATCCGTAAGGGCTATGGCAGAGATTCTTACACCATGTCTTACATGTATACAATCTAGGAACTTATATGGAACTTATACTATTCGTCCTAATAGCCTACGGACTAACACAAATTTTAGTCTATAGCGACATGCCCATAATAAAAAAACTAAGACCTCACAAGGAATCCTATAGGGGTTACGGCAAGGTCTTTCACTGCCCTATGTGTATGGGCTTTCATGTCGGCTGGTTTTTGGTTATACTTTCTCCTTGGACCGAACTATTTACGTTTGACACAACCTTGGCAAATGCTTTTATGCTTGGCTGTCTCTCATCTGCAACATCTTATGTTCTAAACATGGTGTTTTCAGATGAAGGAATTATGATAAAGCATAATTATAAAAACGACAACTTTTTCACAGAGGAAGAATAAATGAAAATTACAAAGACTAGATTGAAAGAAATCATTAAAGAAGAGATTGAAGCCGTCAAAGAAGGTCCACAGCGCGCCTTCTGTGTTGGTTATGAAAAGGACGGCGAAACAAAGCATCAGACTGTTCATGCTGACGCTGCTGGATTTGCTGAAAGAAAGATCAAGAAAGAACATGGCGTTCACGACAAGGCTATCAAAAGCTCAAAAGAAGGAAAGTGTAAGGGACATGCATAATTATCTTACCAAAAAATGGGGACTCCAGCCAGTCCGTCTTTGTTGCAAAGGCTCCTAACTCGCGCGGGTAGCGCCCGCTTTTAATTTTAAGGAATAAAAAAAATGAAAATTACCGAACAACGTTTAAAAGAATTATTATTTGAAGAACTTGATCTTATGGTCGAGTCTGGAGAAATTGACGAGGGGATCCTCGACAGGCTCCGAGCAAGAGCATCAGGTCTTGGGACAAAGATCAAGGGTGGCGCTCAAGATTTGGCAGCCAGAGGGCTATCTGGCGTCGCCCGTGGCGCGGGCAAATTAGGAGTAAAAGGGGCAGAAAAGGCCGCTGGGGATATTGACACCAAAAGAGAAAAATCTGTAAAGGCAAACAAAATAGAAGTGGCAAGAAAAAAGATCGCTTCGATTGTTGATAGAAGTGTTGATGATATGATCGAAGATTTGGGCAAATTAGGGTTTAATCAAGCTGTTCTTGAAAGATTTAAAGACACAACTGCCGAGAAATTAAAAAGAAAACTATTGGCACAATTCAAAAAAGGTCCAAAATAGCAAAATGAAACTACTACGAGAATACTATGAACTGTGTGAAGGCGGCGTATGCCAAGACCTTCTTACCGAAGATGAGAAGCGCTTTGTGTCCAATGGCGGCATGTATCTTTCCGGCAAACTACAACAAGCCAATACTAAAAATGGTAATGGCAGAGTTTATCCATTTGACATTCT
>Ga0209337_1003365_pt1 | contig 11306 bp, 11 predicted proteins | sample LinPmetageLP53_FD_184044 | JGI IMG/M metagenome (GOLD analysis project Ga0209337, IMG submission 184044) | Marine viral communities from the Pacific Ocean - LP-53 (SPAdes) (version 2) | ecosystem: Environmental > Aquatic > Marine > Oceanic | place: Pacific Ocean | collected 2010-02-08 | reverse complement strand
GCATTCACAGACCAACCTTGCCCAGCAACGTAATCCTTCTTGGAGTTTACTATTGCGTGATGCTTTGCGCTCCTTCTGTACAGATCAAGTAGGTACTCAGGATATCGGTTTTTCCACTCTCCTTCTGTGCCGAACATGATCCAGTCCTTGCCCCTTGCTTCTTTGAAATCAGGAACTTTCTGAGCTGCAAAATTTAGTACTGATATATTACTCTCCATAGACGGTATATGTTGCGTTTCCTCCTGAATAGGTCGGAGTTGAGCTTATTGTTCCTGTTACTTTCACAATCCCTTGCTCCAACATTGCCAATCCCGTAGGATTAACATTCGAGGAGGAGGAGTTCGCATAAATATAGTACCTCCATTGTCCTTCATTCGAGAGCTTAATCTCTCCATTCGCTGGAGTAGGTGTTCCACTTCCGACTTCTGTCAGAGTGAACTTGTTGAATCTCTCAGGAAACAAGCTGGCATCTTGTGCAATGGCATAGATCACTCCCTCCGTAGTATCAGACTTGAACTCGAATAGGTAATAGGTAGCAGTTCCTCTCTCTGTGAGAGTGACCACTACCGTGTTAGCAGTATCTTGAGTGATATTAATCAAACCGCAAGCACTACCACTTCGACATCGCAAGCAGAGCCATTAGCTTGAGCTTTCACATTGTCAATGTCCACAAATGCAGAGAATGCTCCAGCTCCTGTATCGGCATCCATAGAGCCATCACTCATCAAGAAAGTTGCTCCAGCTAATACTTTTACATCAGCAGTCTCAGCTCCTGACTTCATAAATCTAACTCTGATAAAGTTGGAATTATCGAGATTTGTTACTCTGATATATCTGATGTTGGCTCTGACGAATTGGCCTTGAGCATTAGCAGTTCCGAGATTTAATAAACTCGTTTCTGCTGATGAGCTTACCTCCATCACTCTCCTATCCATTTCGGATACTGAAGAAATTGTTCGGGTATGCGATCCTCCTCTATCTACTCCGCCAAGAGAGATGGATTCAGTAATCGTGATGGTAGCATCTGATGCCGTGATAGTTGAGGCCATTGTTGTCTATTTTAAGTAAGTAGCAAATGAGTGATTTCGTGCCAAAAAAAAGAGCCACCCGATCAGGGCAGCTCTCAAAACAAGAAAAAAAAGAACTGAGCAAGCAATAACTCAGAGTACAAATATAGTCAATTATGGATGTGTAGCCGAGTTGGTTACATCGTTTGCAAGAGTAGCATCTGCTGGATCAAGCTGCAACATTGGAGCTGCTTCCATTCCGCTTAGAGTAATCGAAAAACCTTGCATATCCGCGTATGCAGTTCCTGTAGCTCCTGTTCCAGCAGAGACTTCAAGCCCTGTTGTAACACCAACTACAAAAAAGGAAGGAGTCTCGTCATTAGTCTCAACGATAGCAACAAGTCTATTCTGAGCGAGTAGCTTAATCTCGTTTCGCTTAGTAGCATCTAATTTGCTCAATACAATATTGACTTCCGGAGTGTAGTAAACCGTTCCGTTTTGAGCAGAGGCATTGATTGTCTCTGTCATCGAACTCGTTTCCTTCAACTGCTCATATTTGTAGAATGAAGCAGCAGCAGCACCCCAAGCAGTAATTAGTCCACCTGAAACAGTTGGAGCAAGAGCAAGGTAGTTAGCAAGTGTAGCAATCCTGATAGAACGAACTCCACCTAAGTTATCACGGCACGAGAGTGAAAATCCCGAAGTTAAAGCACATGGCATTTTTTATAGTATTTAGGTAGTGAAGGAGGAGGCCGAAACCTCCTCCGTTAATTTTTTTTTCCTTAAAGAGCAACCTTGCCCACTTGATCAGGATACGCGAACTGCGTTCCCATAGTGAACTCACAGGCAACCTTCATCTTGCGATCATCTTTGGAATACCACACTTCCAATTGCACATCATCAGATAAATCCATTCCCAAAAATGCATTGGATAGACTGAAACCGTAGCAAGCGTTGTGGCCTGTGATTCCATTCACTCCCACCACTTCAATGTTAGTTCCAGGAAAAATCATTCTCAAAGGATCAAAGTCGCTTGAGTAGTTAGCCAATTGGCCTCCTCCGTTTGTCATTCCACCACCGTTCATAATTGCTGAAGCAAATAGTCGAAATTTGTCAAGTCCTAAAAAGATTTTGAAGTCATCCTTAGCAACGGCAGCAGATGGAGTCAAAGAGTAAACTCTCTGTACTGCCTCAACTGCATCAGCCATAGTTAATGGAGTCGAAAGAGCCGTTCCGTATGCAGTAGTATTACAATCTGTGAAAGAGCCTGTTGGAATCAATAGACCATCGAACATGGCCAAGTTGCCTACTCCAGCAGAAACACTACCATCCCAAATCACTTTTTCAAGCTCATCCTGTATCTTCTCTACAAGATAGTTAGCAAACTGCTCCTCAAATGGAATAGTCTCTGTGTGTGCTCCTGGAGCAAGCTGAGTACGAAGATAGAATCCTTCCAAATCCTTTGGACAGAACTCCATGTTTATCTTCACAGGCTTCGCATCAATCTCTCTCTGCGTGTAAGTCAAATCTCCGCTTGCGTTAAAAGTACAACCTGAATCGGCTTGCATAGTAACATCAACATCCATAAGGTTGATTTTTGTCTTTCCTTTAACTCCGAGTTGAGGAGTTAGCATAGATGCAGTTCTTCCTCCAGCTAATGCCTTAGTGATTAGTGGAAAGTTCTGCTCTTCAATGTAGGCTACTAAGCCTGATGTATCAATTGCCATCTTAAATAATAGTTGTTTGGTTTATTTTTTAGCTGCTGCCATAACCGCTGCCATCTTAGCAGCAACATCGGCATTATTGTTCGTAGGATTGAAAGGATTGGATACCTTCTTTGTTGGAGCACTCTTCGGAGTTGCTGCCATCTTCTCAATGATGTCTGTCACCAAGCCAACTGCTTCAGTAACTTCATCCACATTCTTCTTAGATGCGAATGCTGCTGAGTCAATTTCACTCTTGATAAGCTCAGAAACTGCTCCAAGAATGTCCTCCTTGAATTTGTCAGAGTCAAATGCTGGCTCTGCTGAGTACTCTTCTTCCTTTTTTTCCTTTGCTTCCTCTTCCACTTCCTCTGCTGGAGCTTCAGCCTCAAGAACCTCAACGATAATACCGCCTTCGGTTCTGATGATTGCACCGCTTTCCATTTCGTGAGAAGCATCGGGAGCAGCTAAAGTTTCGCCATCTTCAGATATTACTTCAACGGTTGCACCTATCTCGATAGCTGGCATAATCCGTACGATTGTTCCATCAATCAATTTAGCATCCTCAAAGGAATGCTCCACAACCTCTTCAGTTGATTCGACTGCTGGAGTTGCCTCCTCTGAAAAAAGTAATTTTTTAATCTCAGGTAATTTACCTGATACAAGCTCTGAAATGTTCATTGATAGGTCTTTGACAATAAATAGTCAGAGAACCTATTTGTGCCACTTAGCCCTTTAGCTCAGATACAATAGCCTCGATGATGTCTCTCTCAACCTTGATTTCCTTATCTTCTGAGAAGAGTCCTTCCACAGAGAACCCTTTGAAATCGCCTTCTTTAACTTGCTGCCAAACATCATCATTCTCCACTCTGAATGAGCCGAACCATGAACCTTCAGGAAGCTCCTCATATCCCTTTGGAGTTTTCTTGCGATCATCAATGATAAAGCTCTCAAACATAAAGACTCCATCTAATGCCGTTTCGTGCATCTCGTTTACGGAGTTAGTTCGGCCTTCCTTCATGTACTTGTAAACTATCTTCCGGATAGTATCTGAGTTGAAAACAACATAGTACTCCTTGCCATTATCATCGATTCTGAAAATTGGAAAATCCGAGATCATCAATGGGCCACTAATTACCCTCTTCTCCTCATTCGTAATCTCGAACTTGTGAGCCTTGTTTTTGGAGAATGCCATCCATTGTCTCTCAATAGCTGGGTTGTCAACGAGTGCTATCGCATCCACTCCAGCCTCATCATTCTCGTCTATCGTAAGATATATTACAGGTAGTTTGTCATCCATCAATTCCAAATGTTACTTGATTTTCAATTTGTGAAATATTTTGTTGATTGCCCGTCATTTCAGTTTCTATTACAAATGCTTGAATCGGAGCTAACTGAGCACCTTGAGCATTGCCAAGTTCCGTACTGCTGCTTGCTGCTGCTGAGATGTTCGGAGATGATGCTGCTGGTATGTTGGCAGATGCTCCTGATACTGCTCCTCCAGCAGATGGTCCAGGAACTCCAGCCAAGATAGTTCCAACTTGAGCGAGTGAGCCGAGAATGGTTGCTATCGTTGTAGCAATGAAAATAGGAGTTGCCACGAAAGCTCCAGGCCCTGTGGCAGTTGCTGATGTGGTTGCTCCAGCTACTCCAGCACTTATCGCTTTAGCCGTATCAATAGCCACTTGAGCGATTGCAAGAGTTTTCTGAAGAGCCACAGACTCATCTCCCTGTTTAGCTAATACTCCAGCCAATTGGCCGAGACTACTAACCACCGAAGATGCTGCTGAAAGTCCAGCTTCTCGATATGCTTGTTTTTTGTCCTCTGCCGCTTGAACATCAGCAGCCTTCTTATCCTCAATCTTCTGAAGATCATCAGAGTGTTTCTGCCTTGTTGCAATATCCTCCTCATTCCACTCCGCTTTAAGAGCTGCGATTCGTGCAAGTTTCTCCGTTTCAATATCAATCTCAGTATCTCCAGCAAGCCTCTGAATCTCTGCGAGTCTCTCAACCTCAATCAAGAGCTCCTCCATCTCAATCTGCCTCTCAGTCTTTCCGAGCAATCTCAGCTCTTGCTGAAAGTCGAAGAGTTCCTTTTCAAGTGCTACCTGATTAGTGAGCTGCTCTGATCGCTGCCCGTTGATTCTCTCTCTCACATCTGCAAGCTCAGTCTCAGCATTGATAGCTGCAACTTGAAGATCAATATTATTCTTGTCAAGAGCAAGCTCTCTCTGAGCCAAATCAAGCCTCTTGTTTGCGATGCCTGTCTCAATCTCACTCTGCTCATTTAGTATCTCAGCAAGTTTATTATTTGCCTCGATTCTCTCAGCAATGGTCAGACTGATATCATCTCTTTTCTGCCTTTCTAATTCTGCAAGGTTTTGAGAGACAAGAATCTGCTTCCTCTGTTCTGCTTCGAGTAGCTGGAGTTCGTTCCGGAGAGCCACCATTGCAGCAGCCTCATCAATCGCTCCTTCCGTTGCTACGGAAATCTCAGAAGCTAACTCCTTAACTCCATCAACAAAATTATCTTGCTGCTCCTTGTCGAGTCCTGTTCCTACTTGGATAAGTGCCGAAGCATAATCCTTCACTCCATCTGCTGCTCCATCCCAATCAGCTCTAAACAGGGCCGTAAAAGTTGTGCCAACTGCCTCAGCAGCAAGAACTGCCCCCTTGAATCTATTGATTATGTTCTCTAAGATTAAATTCCCGAGATCAATAATGGCTTGCTTAGGATCCTCAAATACTGACTTCATTGGTTCAGTCAAAGAAGATACCTTCTCGAATAGACTCTTCAGCAATATCTCGAATGCAAGTGTTGCCGTGTTCATGGCATCCATCACAACCTGATTCTTCATCAGAATTTCCTTGAGGAAATTGAATACCTCCATCGCGATTGCAATCAATCCGAGAGACTTCAGCAGCCCACCTACGCTTGAGCCTACTGAGTCTACTCCTTTGGCTGCTCCCTTTGCTCCTTCTCCAGCAGCCTCAAAGCCCTTCTCCATCTTCTCAGCCATCTCAGCAGCTTCCGTTTGAGTTCGGAACATAGCAGCCTCCAGCTTGTCGAGTCTCTTGAGAGCATCTCCCGACTCAACATCTACCTCAATCGCAATAGTTCTATTCTCTGCCATTATGGTAGGTCAGTTATTCGGTAAAGAACGTCAACTACTATATCTGAGTCTCCAGCGGTCGGGTTACCTGTTAACACGAAAGCCTGTAAAGCATCTCCTGTTACAATGTTTGTGGTCTGACCAACAATCCGAAAATTGCCTAAAGTATCAGATGCTTCGTCTATTGAGAAAGTCGATTGATACACTAAAGCTCCTGAACTTGCAGCCTTGAGAACCATTACCGTGTTGGTAGCGTAGGTTGAAGAATTGTACTTCAGATGGGCTGAAGCACTTACCACCTGAATCTCCTTGCCTGATATTCCAGCCACTATCGTTATTGGAGTTGAGTTGAGAGCAAGCACTTGAGCAGCCGTGAGAGTAACCTGTGCTCTCTTAAGTTCTCCTCCTCCTGTTGCCACCTCCAGGACTCCGTTGGTTGTTCTTACAAATAGCCTCTGATCGGCATCATTGAGATAAAGCTCTCCGATATATACATCATTGACTGACCAAGTGCCATCTGTATGGTCTGTGCTTGGAGCTGCCGTTGGAACTGCTCCAGCTACGGTACTTCTTTTTAATCTGATTCGTGAGTCTTGTGTTGCCATTAGTTACTGCCTTCTATTAAGTAAATAGATGATTCGCTGAATTGTGCCTGTACGATATTTAAACCTCCATCAACCGTGAAGATATTCGTGCCTCCTCCGATTGCTCGAACGGTATCAAGTCCTCCATCAAGCACCTCAGAAGATTCCTGTTGCCGATTGTTTATCATCGTGATGTTTGACTCTGTAACGGTTACTCCGTTGGTATTAATCAACCTCACTCTTGTTACTCCCTCCTCGATGATATTATCATCTCCTGTGATGGTTATATCCTCTGCTCCGTACTTCACTCTATTGTTATTGCCTTGAACCATAAACGAAGTAACTCCCTCCTCGATGGTATTATCTCTGCCCTTCACAATGCCTCCGAATAGTGGAGCATAATTGCCATTCTTGCTGGCTCTCTTGTTGGTTGGTTTTTTCTCAATTACTGAGCCTGTACCTCCTCCGATAGTTCCTCCTGTTCCGAGCACAAATGTCTCCGACTTAATCTCCTCCTTTGAGATGATTTTGATAAGCTCAACCTTTGTCAAGCTCTCAGAGAATGGATTGAAGTCCATAATGCGATTAATTCTCCAATACGAGTTATCAATCACTATCTGATCTCTGAAGTCAAGCTGATGGATGTCCAATGGCTCAAGGTATAGATACGCAGTCAGCAGCTTGCTATCTTTATTGGTAGCTTCCAAGAGTCCTCTTCTGTGATATCTGTTGAAGAGATTATCATTGGTATAGAGAAGAGTTCCTGTGTACTGAGTAGATAGATAGAAGAGCTCATTTGGAATCCCGAAGTTAATGTCCTGAGCTGGAGCAAGAGGATGAGTGAGATGCCCAGCGTATGGATACTTAAGAGGATATTTGTCATCTGCACTAAACTCTGTCGCGTGTACCCATTTCGGGTTGCTCTCAATCATGCCTCCATAATACAAGATTCTCACATTGTGGTCTGTTGGTTGAGCACCTTCCTCGATGTCTGCATCATATATCTTCGAGACGAGTCTGCTGCTTGGCCCATCATTGACTAATGGAGTTGAGCTGAATACAATCTTCGTTGTGTTGGTCTTATTCAGAAAGTCATTATCTACATCAACTCTCGCTCTTCCGTAAACGTGAGCATGAGAGTCTTGGTATCTCTTGTTGTAGTAATCATCATCCTGAGTATAAGTGTAGTCGTATTCGTTAGCAGTCAGGAGAGCTAATGGCTCAAGAGTGACATCCTTTGAATAGTCTATTTTGTGAGTCCAATCCTTCTCTGTTCCTGTTGCATAGAAGTCGTCTCTTGTCTCAATGATGAGATTATTGTCATTCGTTGGATCGGGCAGAACGTACAGATTAAACATATTAATCAGAGAGACTAATAAATCAGACATCCCGACTTGAGGAGTTGCAAGATTCATATCAATCGGACTGCCCTCATACACTCCCTCTCTTATTGGCTCATTCTCCAAGTATCCTCCTGTGATGCGAAAGTCAAGGTAGAACTTATTGATGCCTGAGCCTCCTGTTGAGTTCCGGAAGTCAGCCGTGAATCCTGTTAAATTGAGAGAGCCATCCTCATTCTGAGATGGAGACATTAATCGAACATATACCTGATCTGCGAAGAATGTCCGAAAATTAGGGCTATCTAATGTTGACCCTTGTATCGTGATAGTCTGCTCTGCTGATTCTCCTACGCTCAACAGGTCAAGATTCCAGCTCCACGGAGAAGATGCAATTACCGTAATGCTTTCCGTTCCCTGATTGTAGTAAATCAGTTCAGCAGTTCCAGCATATTCGCTCCTGTTTAATGGCTCGTGATTCTTCGTGATCTGCAAATCAAGAGATGCCGTAAAATTATCTGCTCTTGTTTCGTTTGCAAGAAAAACATAGTTGTCAATCGCTTGATTTCCATGTGGGTTTCCAGGAGAGCCCAAGAGCTCATAATTATTCCCGTTATCAAAACCGAGTACACTAACATCTTCAAAGCAGACTTTAGCCATCTCTCCCCAATTCGTGAATAGCTGCTCATTACCAAAGCTCTGAGGAGATGTGCTTGCAAGTCTGTGAAGTATCTGAGGCAATGACTTAACTGCTTTGAACTTCCTCGTCTCTGCGACAGATTCCTTCAAGTATAGTCTGCTGAATGGAATAATCAACCGAGCAAAGAAGTCAGATGAGAAGATGCTGCTTGTGTATGTGAATCCTGTGAATGAGAAGATGCGATCAACAATATCCTTGACATATACCGAAGGCTTCAAATCAGTAACCCAATAGTATCTCCATCCTTGTGGAGCATATCTCACATTGTGCCCATAGTCAATCATTGGATATAAATATCCTTGACCATAGGAAGCAGTCCAAGTAGCCTCTTGAACAGGCCGAGTATAGTTGTGGTTCAAATCAGAGAAGTCGATGAATCTCAAGCCATCATTATCTATTCCATTGAGCTGCTTATCTCCGAGAACTCCGAAGATATTAATCAGCTTTCCAACAAATACAACCTCGTAAACGTAATCGCTCCGAAGCATCTTGATTCTCCTGAGCTGGAGACTTCCTCGCATTACCTCCACTCCATCAGCTTGAACTGATGCAGTTGCCTTCTTGTTAGGATTGAAGTTTACATCAATGTTCGGAGAGCTGGAATCGTGAGCATTGGCAATATTGAAATCGTATATCTGCCCAAATATCTCATCATTGTTCTGTGTTCCTGGACATTGAATAGTTTTGGAATAGCTCGTGCTTCTCTTCTCAGGATGGCGAATATCAGCTATTGAGTAATTGAATGAGAATTTAAATCCCTCAAACACATCGAGCTTCTTGCCTTCTACATAAACATCACCCACGTTGCCTCATGTTTTTAATTGAATACTCCAAGTTGAAAGAATACTGCATCAGTTTCTCGTTTAGGCTTGTCTGCTTCTTGATTGAGCCTCCATCTATATTGACTGCAATCAGCTCATTACCGAGCTCCTGATATACCTCCGGAGATGTAAACAGAGATTCCATCCAAATACTCTCCAAATCTGTGAGATAGTTGGTATTGACCTTGAGCTTCTTGGTTAGCTGAGTATCATATTGCGTCCTTCCTCTATCTGCTTTATCGTAGCTCCAGCCAAAGCCTGTGAATGTATGTGGCTGCTGATCGTATTGCTTCCGCTTTACATCTGTACTCTCCTCGCTCTTCAGGTCAAAGTTGAATGCATCAAAACCGCCTAATCTATTCATCCAATGAAGACGAACGGGAGTGTATTTCGAGCAGTTTCTGTCGATGTTGAAAGTAACTATCTCACTTATTGGATTTGCGCTATTATCCCATAGTCGAATTGAGTAGCTCTTGACATTATTTAAGACCGTTGTAGGGCTTCCACTTGAGTACTGAGATGGATTCGTTAAAGGGATGTCAGAAGTGCCTACAGGAACGCGAAGAAACCTCTTTGTATATCCATCACTCATGCCAGCAGCATAAGGATTGCTTACCAATATATTCGAGAGTTGACTACCCCCAGCGTTATAGTCTGAATAGGTAGTTAAATAATATCCTTGTGGAGCATTGTCCTCTGTTCCGATAAAGTAAAGAGATGCAGATTGCCCTGTATTGATGTCTCTAATATCTGTAACTGTTGGGCCATCTGTAAGGAACTTGTGATTTCCTGGACCCGTATTCATTAAATAACTCGATGGAGTGAAATCAAGCCAATCAATATTATTCTGCACCCCGTTCCATACACTCTTTACATCGGTCTTGGTTGCTCTTGATAGCTTACCATCAAGCTGCTCCTCTGCGATGCTCAGATAATACTCAAAGTGGCTCTCTGTATTTGGAATGAATCCCAAGTGATTTGACTCAGGAATGCTTATATCGTGTCCGAGCTTGCTCTGTAATATCCGAGAGACATCTATAAATGCTCTATCTGTTGAGCCATTAGTTGCTGGAGTGCTGAACACTCGCAAGGTTGCTATTGGAACTATCGAGCCATTGGGTATCACTTGCACAACATATCTGTACGGAGCTGGAACTCCTCGAAACACATACACATTGTCATTGTATGCAAGCTGATACGCTTCGGGTTGGTCATATAATAGTACTGCCATTACTTACTTTTATTCACAAAATTTATTATCTCAGAGATGCGGAACTCAGTCTCTTCAGCAGCAGCATCTGCCACTCCTTTGACCATATCATTATCAATCTTCTTTCTTGCTTCTGTGATGAAAGGTCGAGCCTTATATCCCTTCTGATGAATCTTCCGAGCTATCGCGAATGCTGCTGATTTGTATCTTGCTTCTGTCCAGCCTTTATCTGAGCCCTCAGCATACGGTTTTCCTTTGGTCAGTTTCTGTCTCACATTTGGAAGCCTCAGCCAATCCTCAATTTTGCCTTGAAGCACTCCAGGTTTAGATCCTTGAGTTGACTTCCCTCTGCCATCATTCAACTGCTCCCAATAAGGCATAGCAGTAATCTGCATTTTATAGGTAGTTCCGAAGAGCTTAACCTTTGGCTGCTGATTTATCTTCAGAGACTTACCGAGCTTTCCTGAACCAACTATATCATACTTCTTGATGCCCTGACCGATAGCAAATAAATACTTCTCTTGCCAAGATTCGAGAGTATCAATTAACTTGCTCTTTTTTGAACTTCCCGATGCGTGTGCTTCAAACATTCTGCTGCTTCATCATTTGGTAATCGTGCGCTTGTTTAGCTTTCTGAAATGAGATAAGATTGAGGAACTCCCTGAGCTGAAGATTGAAGAAATAGTCCCACTTTGTAGCATCGTTATTAGATAAGGAATTGACGGTTGCGAGCCAGCCGTATTTTGTTGAATAAGTTTCAACTCGCTGATTAGTTCCTTCTCCATCTCTCTCGTTTGTCTCTCCGAAGATTCCAACATACGTTCTACGGAT
>Ga0209337_1003363_pt1 | contig 11306 bp, 11 predicted proteins | sample LinPmetageLP53_FD_184044 | JGI IMG/M metagenome (GOLD analysis project Ga0209337, IMG submission 184044) | Marine viral communities from the Pacific Ocean - LP-53 (SPAdes) (version 2) | ecosystem: Environmental > Aquatic > Marine > Oceanic | place: Pacific Ocean | collected 2010-02-08 | reverse complement strand
TCAAAAATGGGGTACAAGTGCTATTTTAATTGAATCGGGTGGCTATTTAAATGATGTCGAGAAACAAGAAATACGCAAGCTAAATTATGTATCTATTTTAGCAGCTATCTATACCATTTCCAATGGAAGTTATGCCGATATTCCTATTTCAGACTATGAGAAAATACCTGAAAATGATAGAAAATTATTTGATCTTAAGATTGTTAATGCCTCGTATCCGCTTTTGGGTAAAACCTATCGATTAGATCTAGGAATACAACGTATGGAAGTAGATAAATTGGGGCATAAATATTTTTGGTATAGCAGCAGAATAGTAGATCAAGGAGATTTATCTACTTTTTATGGCTACGAAACTTTAGATGCTTCAGGATATAGCGCTACAGCAGGAAAGCTATATCCTAAAAAAATGAAAACCATTGAAGAATTCTTAAAACTCGATCCGTATAGTTTGTTACAGCAAGGTTATGTCTATGTAGCGGTGGAGAACATTCCTAAACAACTTGTAGCATCGCCGTTGCCGATACATATTGTGGGGAGTAATTTTAAAGTTCCAACAGATTTGCGTTTAAACGTAGGAATTAATCCAACTTTTTTGTTGAAAAAAAATGGTGTTATTGATTATGTGGTAATTAATGGCTTTCTCATCAATGTAAAAGCTAAAAAAGGAATCTTTGAAAATGCCATGTTATTTAGATAGTCTTATTGTACAAGTAGCCATAGTGAATAGTGGTATGTCCTCCCTCTTTTAATAAGAAAACTAGGGCAATTAAAAGCAAGGTTGTAATGGAGATAAAAGCAGTTATAGCCAATGCTTTCAACCATTTAGGCATTCCTTGAAGAGAACTTTGTTCGATAATTTGATTCATAACCTCCATAATATTGAATTTTAGCGTTGTATAGCTTTAAATAGGATGGTTTTCTTTAATTGATATTTAGGGGTCTTCTATAGCTAGAACACCTATAAAGTACAAAACCCTACCTTCAATTCAAAATAAAAGAAGGGATAACCAACGGCATCCCTTCTTTTAAATGATGAAGCTAAATTTTATTAAAGACTTTCAGCATCTAAAAGTGCAAAGAATTTATCCAAATCAGGAATAATAACAATTTTAGTTCTTCTGTTTATAGCTCTATTTTCTTTGCTGTCATTTTCAACAAGAGGCATATAGCTACTTCTACCCGCAGCTATCATTTTTTCAGGAGCCACCTTGTATTTATCTTGTAGAATACGAACAACTGAAGTCGCTCTTTTTACACTAAGATCCCAATTGTCTTGAAACATAGCGGTATTTATGGTCTTAGCATCAGTATGCCCTTCCACCATTACTTCCATACTGGGTTCTGAATTGATCACATCGGCAATTTTCTTAAGAATAGTATTGGCCTTATTGCTAACCAAGTAACTACCGCTATTAAATAAAAGTTTATCAGAAATGTTAATCATCACTACCGTTTTATCAATATTGATATTGACATCGTCTTCATCATCTGCAATAGATTTCTTTAAGTTATAAGAAATGGCAAGATTGATAGAATCTTCTAGGGTAGAAGCCTCAGCTAAAAGAGCAGGATCAACCTTACTTAAGGTATTTCTCATTTTTTCTTTCGTATTATTACTCATGACAGCCACATCATTAACAGTCGTTAATTGAGAATCATTAATTTCTTTTAATGAATTGATCTTTTCATTGTAATCGGCAACTCTTGCTTCTATTTTCGCCATTTTCGACTCTAAATCTTCTTTCTCAACTTGAGTTTTAGTCAATCTACTTTTTGTGTCATTTAAGTCAGATTCCAAAGCCACATATTTTTTCTTAGATACACATGAACTCAAAGTTACAGCAGTTAAAACTGCTATTAATGGTAATTTCTTCATTTTAAAATTTTTAAGTTATTCAAATAAATATTGATACTCTCGAAACTTATATACGATGAAATACTAAAAAAAGACGTTAAACGGCAAAAAAAGAAAGGCTACCCAATGGATAGCCTTTTGAAATATAGATTTTGAATTGAATATTATTCACAGCCTCCAGTGAAACCATTCGCACTGAATTTTGTTTGTACAGCGCCTTGTTTTGCTCCAGATATTACTTGAATGGCTAAGTTATTATCACCACTTCCATTTCTTTTTGGACTACAATACTCAAAAAGATAAAAACTATTTGCTCTTTGAGCTACCAAGTACGAGATATTGTTAAAAGTAGTTTCTAATTCTGCCTTGTTACCTGCAAAAACACTTGATGTTTTTCCGATACTTTTAAGAACTTCGGTATCTATTTCGCTTCCGAGACCTATCGTGAAAAAAGAAATGTTCAAATTGGCATTTTTAACTTTATCAAGCGCAGCCTTTTCGGTGTAGCGCGAAGCCTGGTCCGTTCCATCGGTAAAAATAACAATAGAAGCAGCTCCGATAATATCATCATCTTTAGTTTCATTGATGAGCTTCTCAGCAATTGAGGTGGATTTAATTACGGCACCATATAAATCTGTAGATGGATCATTACTAATATCGTTTGAAATCCCATCAATTGCAGCAATCAATTCCTCTTTTGAAGCTGTCAGGTCTTTTAATGGATGTAATTTATCTTCTCCATCAAACCAGTAAATAGCCATTTTAACGGCTTCATTTTCCACATCGGGCATAACATTATTTACAAAACTTACCGAACCTGTTTTCAATTCTTGTAGGCTGCTACTTAAAACACTATTACTTAAGTCTAATACTAAAAGGGTATTGTTTTTAAATATTTGTGAATTAGGTGAAATTCTAGCTTGAGATTCCGAAGTTGAAATTTTATTAAAACAGGCATCGTTCCTACCTTGTTCATAGATGGTAAATTGTTGTGCTGTTAAATTCGGAACTGGGTTGCCATCAGTATCTGAGACCTTAAAGAAAATAGAAACTTTTCCGGGTAGGGTAGTAAACTGATCTTGGATAGATAATACAAGTTGATTGTCTCCTAAATCGAGACAAGCATCAACAGGTTTACCTTCACCTAAATCGCTTCCAATACCAGGGTTAAAAAAAACATCGTCTTCTCCATTTCCACAAGCTATTAATAGCACAAGCGTTAGAAGATATAAAGGTAATCTGTGATTTAATTTCATTTTCGAATATTTAAGTGTTCAAGCCTTACAACGCTAATTTTTGTGCAAAATTATAATTGTTATACAGATAAATTGTTAAACATTGTTAAATTAAAAAACCATTAGCGGTAGTGGAGAATGACAACGCTTATAAAAGAATGTTAAATAGCAATAAAGAGACCTTATAAAAAATAACTCAGGTTATTTTTCAATATATTGTCAAAGAAATGAATTGATCTTTCTTACTTATGACTCATGAATTCAAGAGAATTGTAGCAGCTTTTCAATTGGCTAACCAGAAAGGGATACCAACAGTTCTCGCTACAGTGGTTGCTCTAGATGGCTCATCCTATAGAAAACCGGGTGTGAGGATGTTATTATTAGCGACGGGTAAAATGGTAGGTGCGGTGAGTGGCGGTTGTGTAGAAAAAGAAATTTTACAGCAATCTAAGTCGGTCTTTGATACCTCCATTCCAAAAGTAATGACCTATGACGGGAGATATCGCTTGGGATGTGAAGGGATTTTATACATTTTGATAGAACCTTTTAGCCTTAGTTCATTATTTATCGAAACATTTACCAAAACCATCAATGGTCGGTGGAGTTTTAAAATTTCATCCTCCTATACCAAAGAAGCGATTTCAACAATTGGTTTAGGAAGTAAGGTGCAATTTCAAAACATAAGCCTTCCTGTGAGTCTGAAGCATGCCATTCATTCAGAGTTAAAGGTATTTGAAGAACGAATGCCCCCTTGTTTTCGATTGCTAATTATGGGAGCAGAACACGATGCTGTTTTATTGTGTTCGTTTGCGAGTTTAATGGGGTGGGAGGTTGAGCTAATTGTACCTCCATTAGAAGATAAAAGCGCCTTGGATTTTCCTGGGGTTACTGATTTTCAAATATGTGCTCCTGAAATGTATCAGGCAAAAGCGCTTGATAAGCAAACAGCAGTAGTTATCATGAATCATAGTTTTTCGAAGGACCTATTGTATTTACTGGCATTAAAAGATACACAACCAGCATATATTGGTATTTTAGGACCAGCAAGTAGAAGAGAAAAATTATTGGATGCCTTATGGGAAAGAATTCCAGAGCTATCCGCTAGTTTTCTCGATCTTATCCATGGTCCAGCTGGCTTAAATATTGGTTCTATTACACCACAAGAAATTGTAATTTCGATTATTGCTGAAATATTGGCGGTGGTGCGACATGAATCTCCGATGTTTCTCAAAGATAAAACGAAAGGCAATCACAGCTGATGGGTAAAATAGCGATCATATTATTAGCTGCTGGAGCCTCTACGCGAATGCAAAACCATATCAAGCAGCTTTTGCCATGGAAGAGATCAACACTTTTGCAACATGCGATACAGGAAGTAAGTGCTTCAGAAGCAGATGCCGTATTTTTAGTTTTAGGTGCTAATTTTAATAGGATCAAATCAAAAATACAACCTAAGCGATGTGAAATACTTGAAAATAAAGATTGGAGATTGGGTTTAGGTAGTTCAATAGCCCTAGGAATTAACCATGTGAAAAGCTTAGCAGAAAAATATGAGGCCGTTCTTATTTCGTTAGCAGATCAGCCCCTTATTGATACAGCATACTATAACTATATGTTAGCTATCTTTAAAAAAAGTACTATTGGTATTGTCACCACAGCATATGCAACCAGAAAAGGGGTTCCAGCCATTTTTGAGAAGCAGTATTTTGAAGCACTGTGCCAATTGGATCAAGATTTTGGCGCTAAGCATATCTTAACTAATGAAAAAGTTGAAATTATCTATCCAAAAGGAAAAGAAGTAGATATAGATACGTGGGAAGATTATCAAGAATTATTAAAAAAACAGCAATCATAACTAAATAAAAAATTATGGCATTCAAATTTAAAGGACTGTTATGTATACTGACCGTCGTTAGTTTACATTTGTTAGAAGCTCAGGAAATGAGTTTTGAAGCCTACCATCCTACTTCTACTTTGGTAGTGCCTGAACATCAGGTGACAAAGGCTAAATTTCCATTTATAGATGTGCATAGCCATCAAAGGAGCATGTCGGCAGCTAGTTTGAAGGATTTAGTAACGGATATGAATGCATTGAATGAAGGCATTATGGTGAATCTAAGTGGGGGTTCTGGAGAAAGCTTAAAGGAAATGACCACCTCTATTCAAAAAAATTACCCCAATAGATTTGTGGTTTTTGCGAATTTAGATTTTGATGGAGTTGGGAAGCCTGGTTGGACAGAAAACGCAGTGAAACAACTAGCTAATGATGTTGAAAATGGCGCAAAAGGATTAAAGGTTTTTAAAAGTTTAGGGCTGAGAAATAAGGATAGTGATGGTAAAAGAATTGCTATTGATGATCGGCGATTGGATCCAATTTGGGAGCTATGTGCGGCACTTGGAATTCCTGTATTAATTCATTCGGCAGATCCAAAATCTTTTTGGGAACCTATGGATGCGGATAATGAGCGTTGGCTAGAATTAAAAACACATCCTGGTAGAAAAAGAACGGCAACTGATCCAGCACCATGGCAACAAATTATAGAGGAGCAGCATCGCATGTTTAAAAAACATCCCCAAACAAAATTTATAAATGCCCATATGGGTTGGTACGCCAATAATTTGAAAAAATTAGGAGAACTGATGGACGATATCCCAAACATGTCAGTAGGTATCGGCGCTGTTATTGCAGAATTGGGGAGACAGCCTAAAAATGCCAAAGCCTTTTTTATCCAATACCAAGACCGCATTTTATTTGGAAAGGATAGTTGGCAACCTCAAGAATTTCTTACCTATTTTAGAGTGCTAGAAACAGCCGATGAATATTTTCCGTATTATAAAAAATACCATGCTTTTTGGAGTATGTATGGGTTAGACTTACCTGATGCAGTATTGCAAAAAGTGTATTATAAAAATGCACTTCAATTAATTCCTGGCTTAGATGAAAGTTTATTCCCTGAAGATGTAACTAAAGAATAGCACTTATTTTTCTTGCCGATTCGCATTATTTTCAAAAAAAACGGTATAACTTTCTTTCCCGTAATCTTGAAAAATACCACAAGAATTTTCTTTTTTTATAAGCGATTCTTCTTTTTTTCTCTTTGCCAAGGCTTCAATTTGTGGAGACAAATAGGTCATATTCTAAACATTTAAATTTAACTAACAACGAACTACTCTTTAATTTGTTTTATTTGTTAGTGCAAAATTAGTTGTTTTTTAACTTTGAATTGGAATATTGTTATTTTCTTAAGAATCATTTCACATTTATTTAATTTTGTAACAAAGAGTGTGATTTTTTTTAATCCCTATAGACTTATATAGAAAGTAACTGATGTAATGATTAAAGAAAAAGAATTTGTAAAAGTCATCAAAGCTCATGAAGCAATTATTTTTAAGATAACCACCATTTATACATACAATAGAGAAGATCAGAAAGATTTATATCAAGATGTTGTTTTTCACTTATGGAAATCATTTGATTCATTTCGGAATGAAGCTAAGATTAGCACATGGATGTATCGTGTAGCTTTAAATACCGCATTAACACATATAAATAAAGTAAAACGGCAACCTTTTCCTGTTTCTATTGATGAAGTAGTAGTTCAGCAATTAGAGAATTACGATTCTAGTTTCGAAGAAAAATTAAAAATAATGTATGCACATATTAAGCAATTAAACATTCTTGAAAAGGGACTCATTCTACTATTTTTAGAAGGTAGAAAATATGATGAAATATCAGAAATAACAGGCCTTTCAACAACTAACGTCGGAACTCGAATCTCAAGAATAAAGAAAAAACTAAAAGAACAAATTTCAAAATAAAATAGCTATGGAACTTCAAGAAATGCAACAAGTTTGGCAAGAAATGTCTTTAGAATTAGACAAACAGAAAAAGTTGACAAATGATATTATTATGAAAATGACACAAGAAAAGTATTCGAATAGGTTTAAAACAATATCAGTTTATGAAACCCTAGGAGCTGTCATTTGTTATGTAATGGCAATGTATATTTTAAGTAATTTTAGTAAACTTGATACTTGGTACTTACAATTCTGCGGAATATTTACATTACTTTACTTAACTACATTACCAATTCTTGTTTTGCGCTCTTTAAAAAGGATACAGCATTTGGATATTAGCCATAAAAATTATAAAGAGACCCTGTACGCCTATACAAAAGAAAAAAAGAATTTGCTGCTCCTGCAAAAAGTGGCTGTTGTGGGTAGTTTTTTGGTTATGTTTTCATCATTACCAGTATTTTCTAAGCTAATAGCTAAGAAAGATTTTTTTGCGATAACTTTTGGACCTTCTTTTTACATTAGCTCCCTTGTAGTTCTTCTATTTCTATTCTTTTTTGCCAGATGGGGATATAGAAGCTATTTGAAAATTACAAATTCAGCAGAAAATATTTTAAAAGAATTAGAACAAAATGACTAATTTTTAGTTATCAACCCGCTTAATTTCAAAATTTCGGGCTACATTTCATAATCTGTTTTTTATATCAAAAAAAGCTACTTATCTTTGTGTCAGCACTAATAGAGTCCTATATACTTTTTTTACTGCGCGTTGTTGCAACTTCTTTATAGATTATTCGGCAAAACAATCGTTATATTGTTATTTACCAATCGTTCATTTTGAATTTCAATGACTTCACGACGGCTTATCAGAAGCTGTCAAGTATTAATTTTAACTTTTAATTTGAATGGCGAGAGCACAAGAAACCTTTGGTAAAAAAGAACGAGAAAAAAAGCGTTTGAAAAAGCGTGAAGAGAAAGCAAAGAAAAAAGAACAGCGAAAATCTAGTGGAGAGCAAGATAGTATGTTCGTTTATGTAGATGAGAACGGTCATCTTGTTGATACGCCTCCGGATCCATCTAAAAAAGTAAAAGTAGATGCAGAAAGTATTGTTCTTGGAATACCTAAGAAGGAAGAAAGTGACGAAGTCATAGATCCCGTACGTAAAGGTAGAGTAGAATTTTTTAACGATTCTAAAGGTTACGGATTTATTAAAGATACCAATACACAAGAAAAATTCTTTGTGCATGTCAATGGATGCTTGGAAGAAATCAAGGAAGATAATATGGTAGAATTTGAACTTGAAAAAGGGATGAAGGGTATGAATGCCGTTCGTGTCAAAAAAGTGTAATTCTCCTTTTAAAGAAAAGTTTAAGGTCGTTCATAAGAATGACCTTTTTTATACCTCTTTGTCAATGATGGCTAAGGCTAAGCGTATTTTAAAATAGTCTATTTGCCCTTCAAAATAGTCGAAATAGGGTTTTAAGGCAGTCGGACTTTCCAGGGTTGCTTTTGCTTTACGAACAGATTCAACTTCGGAGCTACTTACAAAATCATGAATATTTATCGGTTTGCCATCTCCGTATAATTTTGCAATATGAGAATATATGGTGGTCGATTTTAAATTCCGTTTTTCGGAAATTTCATCAATAGATAAACCTTGTGTATACAACTCATAGGTGACCTTATGTGTATCAGCTTTTTTACTTGCTTTTTCTTTGTTGAAAGCAATTAGTTCCGCGATGAATTGATCTCCGTACACCTCAAGTTTGCGTTGCCCAACACCACTTATCTCTAATAACTCCTCATCACTAAGTGGTCTCACCCGTTCAATTTCTTGTAAGGTAGCGTCACTAAAAACCAAATAGGCAGGAATACCCTCCTCTAAGGCGATTCTATGCCGCAATAAGCGTAAACGCTCAAATAGTTCGCTGCTTTTTTTCTTTTTAACTTGCTGTTCTTTGGGGTGGCCTATTTTTTCTAGGGTATCTAATGGTTTGGTAAGTGAAACTTTAGCACCATGAAAAAGAACATTTTTAGAAAATTCGGTAAGTTTTAATGCGTTATGATCATGAAAAGCAATTTCTATATAGCCTTGATTGATGAGTTGAATGGCGTAATGTTGCCAGTCTTTCCAAGAAATATCATGCCCTATTCCATATGTTTTAACGCCTTCTAAGCCTTTCTCTAAAATGGCAGCGTTTTTGGCACCTCTTAAAATATCGATAATCACCCCTGTAGCTTCGGTTTCTTTCACACGGGCAATCGTGGATAATATTTTTTGGGCGATTATCGTACCATCAAATACTTGAGGAGGACTCTTGCAAATGTCACAATTCCCGCAATTTTCGGATAATAATTCTCCAAAATAACTCAACAATATTTTCCGTCTACATGTCGTAGCCTCGGAAAACTGTTTCATTCGCTCCAGCTTGGCTATTTGCACCTCTTGGTTGGCAGCACCTTCTGTAAAACGACGTAATTGAATCACATCGGCATAGCTATGAAAGAGTAGCGCACTTGCGGCTAAACCATCTCGTCCAGAACGGCCAATTTCTTGGTAATAGCCTTCAATATTTTTAGGCATATTGTAATGAATTACCCAACGTACGTTTGATTTGTCAATGCCCATTCCGAAAGCAATAGTTGCACAGACAATTTTAGTGGTATCAAATATAAAATCTTCTTGAACTTTGGTACGTTCTTCAAAATTGAGACCCGCATGATAGGCCGCAGCCTTCAATTTTTTGGATTTTAATTTAACGACTAATTGTTCTGTAGTTTTTCTGCTGAGGCAATAAATGATACCAGAAGAATTAGGTCTTTTGGCTATAAAATTTAAAAGCTGGTCTACTCTTCCATCTGCAGGTCTTACAGTGAGACTAATATTTTTACGATCAAAAGAAGTTATGAATTGTCGGGCATTAGCAATGCCTAATTGCTTGACAATATCTTGTCGGGTAGCTTTATCGGCAGTAGCAGTTAAGGCTATTATGGGAGTATTGGGGAGTAATTTTTTTAGAAAACCGAGCTGCTGATACGAAGGTCTGAAGTCGTGTCCCCATGAGGAAATACAATGAGCTTCATCAATAGCAATACAACTGATATACGTTTCATTAATGCAATTCTCTAGCGTTGGCATGCTTTCTGGAGCCACATATATTAGGTTCAATTCACCTGTGGTGATTTTTGAAATAATGGTTTGTTGTTCCTCTGAAGATTGACTACTATTAAAGTAAGCCGCAGCAATACCATTGGCTAAACAACCATCTACTTGATCCTTCATTAAGGCTATCAATGGAGAAACAACTAAGGTAGTCTTAGAAAATAAAAGTGAGGGTAACTGAAAGCAGATCGATTTTCCACCTCCTGTGGGCATGATGACAAGTCCATCTTTTTTTTCTAATACCGAAGTAATAATTTCTTCTTGTTGCGGTCGAAAACTATCGTAACCGAAATATTTTTTTAAAGTTGGAAGTAATTGTTGTTGGTAATCGGCTATAGGCATGACAATATTCTAGGATGTAAAATTACAAGAAATGATTTCTTAGACATAAAAATTAGGTCATTTTATGGTAATTGGACCTGTGTTTTACTCAGGCTCCAAGAAATAATACCCATTAACCATTCGCTGGAAACCTCCAAGCCACAAATCTACTTTTTTTTTGTCCTTGCTCCATGGGAATCGTTTTATAGCTAGCTCCAACTTTTTCAAGTAGTTTATATATGGCTTGTAGATGGGCACTTTTAGCCACTAAACAGGTAAACCAGCCTACTTGAGTCTTGAAGGCTGTACTCTGCTTGATCATCCGTTTTATAAAAAGAGCTTCACCGCCATTGCACCATAATTCATTCGCTTGTCCTCCAAAATTCAATTTAAAATGTGCCTGGCCATTCAACTTTTTAAGTTTTCGAAGTGTTCCTTGGCTTGCTTCTTTTTCAGAGCTATAAAAGGGAGGGTTACACATGGTGAAATCAAAATATTCTCCTTCTTTAATAATTCCTTTAAATATATGCGCTTTTGATTCTTGAAGTCGAATGGCTATGTTTTGTTTTAGCTGCGTAGTAGTTTCAATATTTTTTTTGGCTGCTTCTATAGCGGTAGCATCACTATCTGACCCAACCATCTTCCAGTTGAATAATTGGCTGGCTAAAATGGGATAAATACAATTTGCACCCACACCAATATCGAGGCCTTTTATTTTTTGAGTGTTGCTTTCAACAGTCAAAACATCAAAAATATAATGTACATAATCAGCTCTTCCCGGTATGGGTGCACACAAATAACCATCAGGGATATTCCAGTCATTTACTTTATAATGATGCTTTAAAAGGGCTTTATTTAAATGAAAAACGGCTAAGGGCGCAGCAAAATCAATTGTTTCTATTCCGTGTTCATTTTGAAAAACAAAGTCAGCTAAGG
>Ga0209337_1003362_pt1 | contig 11309 bp, 10 predicted proteins | sample LinPmetageLP53_FD_184044 | JGI IMG/M metagenome (GOLD analysis project Ga0209337, IMG submission 184044) | Marine viral communities from the Pacific Ocean - LP-53 (SPAdes) (version 2) | ecosystem: Environmental > Aquatic > Marine > Oceanic | place: Pacific Ocean | collected 2010-02-08 | reverse complement strand
GGGATATAGTATATCCCTTTTTTGCATATTCCAAATTCTTTAAATACCATCGGATAAAATAGGCAGTTTAAAGATTATATGATGAAGTTAAGTATTGGTGCTTTTTTTCATCACCAGATGAAAAAAATTTTTGTTGTGACAAAAACCGCATAAAACCAGCCGAAACGAGCTGTGCTCGTTGAAGGGGCGGTGAGCACCAGCTCGCCGTTTTTTTCACCAGAAAAAAATTTTACATGTGAAAATAATAGAAACACATAAATCTTTAAAAACCCATACCTGCTACCTGCTACGCAGGATATCCATCTTCGATGGTACGCAGGATATCCATCTTCGATGGTAAATTTAAATTTTAATAAATTTTAATAAATTTGAATAGTCCCACAAAAAAATTTATAAAAATTTCTAAAAATTAAAAACAGGCGTTCCGCCTGATTAGGAAATGCGTTCCGCATTTAATTAAATCGCCTGTATCCAACCAGATTTTAAAAAATACGATTTGGTTTAATTAAAGTATATTTAAATATTTGTTAATTACAATGGTATTCATAATAGGGGATTGTAAGGAAATTTTAAAAGATATGTCTGATAATTCAGTTGATATAATAATTACAAGTCCACCATATAATATTAATTTGAAATATAATAAGTATAAAGACAATAAACCTAGACAAGAATATTTACAATGGATATATGATATATTTGTAGAATTAAAAAGAATATTAAAAGTAGACGGACATATATTTCTAAATATCGGTTATACATCGAGAGATCCATATATATCAATGGAAGTAGCTTTAAAATTAAAAGATTTATTAATACTTCAAAATAATATAACGTGGATTAAATCACTCGATAACGAAGGACATTTCAAACCTATAAATTCAAAAAGATATATAAATATTACAAATGAAAATATATATCATTTTACGAAACATGATAAAGTTGAAATTAATAAAAAAATGATTCCTTACAAAGATAAGAATAATTTAATATGTAGACGAACTGGTGAGTTAAAAGAAGATGGTAGGTGTAAAGGTAATAGTTGGTTCATTCCTTACAAAACACGAACTAAAAAAAATATACACCCTGCCGTATTCCCTGACGAATTGGTTGAAACATGCATAAAACTTTCAAATATAAAATCAGGTGTAATATTAGACCCTTTCTGCGGTAAAGGAACTACCATCAAAATAGGTCAAAAATATAATTTATCTGGTATAGGTATAGATATAGACGAAACTTATATTAATACCTGCTAAGCAGGATATACATCAAAGATGTTAGATAAATCTAGTATACAAAAGGACTAACATTTCCATCATCACCAACATCACCTTTTAGATAATTTACTTTAAATGTCTTTCCCTTTACAATATGTTTTACCATTTGGAAAGGGTTAGTTTCATCTAACCAACTTGTCTTAGGACACAAGAACTGCATTTGATCTTGACTAATAACTTTATCATTGATGTTCTCATAATCTGAAATAGTTAATATATCGGTGTCGGATTGTTTATAACCTTTCAACTTACAGATTTCCATATTCTCGCCTTGTAGTGCGTAATACTTACTACCGAAACAATATAATTTATCAAACCAAACAGAACCATCGCATCTATCCTGTTGTTGTTTACCTACCAAATCGTGAGCTTCGTTCTTCAATGAACCGAGAGCGTCACCAGTAAAGTCAGGCATGTATTTCTCTTGGATTTCTTTTTCATGGTATACATCACAATCGGTTATAACACTATCAGTATCACAATAATAAACTTTATTCCCCTTTCGCTCGATGTCGTGTATAAGTTCTGTTATTTTCAATCGTGCTAAACTACTTATAGCAGAACACACAGACACATTGAAATCTTTTACTGGAATGTCTGCTTTCACTCTTAACATCGTGTAATCTTTGTAATACGATTCACTAACTAATTTGTCTTGTTCTATGTATTGGTACGAACGGCTTGGATTGAATTCAGGATCATTTATAAGTTTTACACTATCTCGGTTCTTACTCTTCAACCCCCAGAACCCATACCCTGAGTTAATAATAATTTTCCACGTCTGAGCTAACGCCTTATCTCCGTTCTGTTTCGCTGTTGCTTTCTTATCAAATCCACTCTTCATAAATTCTTTCAAAAGGTAACCCCCTTGAAATTTATAACCATCTAATAATTGATATTCATATAGATTATGTTTTAACCCATATTTGATTTCTTCTGAATATAAAGTAAGTTCAGTCCACGTATCAAAATACGGAAAAATCATCTTACCTTCCTTCTTGATGTAATGTAGGGGTTTATGGTTGTATCCATTCTTGGTAGAACGAACCATGCATTTTATAAATGAATAATCACTTACTTTTTTAAATTTAGGTATATATTCAGGTTTTCCCACTGGTAGTTTATTAACGCATACGGAAGGGTATAAACTGGTAAAATCATAATACCAAAGTTTCTTTTCAACTTTTCCAATATGGAACGCTTCCGTTCTACCGCCACCATAACTATCACGTATAAATTCGTCTTGATCGTCTGTTAGGAAGTATACATTGCCGTAATAATATTTCTGATAAAATAAATTCTTACTCAACGACGCAGCGGTTAAACAATCCACTAATCTAATACTACCTGCTTTACATTTACCATACGCATCAACGGAAGAAATTTCATGCACGATATCATTGAATTTTAAAACTATTTCTAAAAGACACTTACAATCCAATTTCAAGTATTCGTCTAATGTTGGAAAAGCATTTTTTAACCCATCAATCGAGTAATGATTATTTAAAAATTTCTCAATTGCCTCGTGGTCTTCTTTTCCTTTCTGGTTAGATATCTTAAAACTCTTACATAATTTATCTAATGAACCACTAAGCATAGCGACGGAATCTCTAAAATGTATACAATGTCCCTCATCGTTATAAATACAAAGTTTTAAAATCCTTCCATCTAGTTCTATCATATCGTTTCGCTGCGTATCAATTTTCCAAAGTTTAGATTCCATAATCTTCTTTTGAATATTAATACTATCGAATTTACCTCCATTATGAGCGTATAAATAGAAGCCATCAAGTTTAGAACTGTTATCGTGTAGATGTTGTAAATATTGTTCGATTGAATCTTCGCCCCAAAATGAATGGTATTCATCGTTGTAAGATATACCTATAGCGTAGGTGTTAAAATTACCATTAGGGTTACAATATGTCTCAATATCCCAACTTCCAATATCCGTAAACTTGGTTTTCCGTTTCTTAAATTTCTTAATAGGTAATGCTTTTAGTTCTTCTAATTCTTCTTCTATCTTTCTCTTCCGTGATTCAGTCCGTGTTTTAATAATGTCTACCATGTCTTTTGGTATATCAGACCAACGGATAAGTGTTTCAAAATGGTTTCTACATATTCTTAATTCAATAGGTTTTCTTTGTTTTCGTGTAGGGTATTTTACAGGTTGAAAAGATTTTTCTTCTCTGTATAAGTTGTCGTATACAATGATTTCGGTTTTTATATGGTTACATATTTGCTGTAATACAACGTCATCACCATATAGAACATTTGACGGATCAATTCTTTTCTTAAACTTGGCTGAAATAACAGATAATGAATGGTTATCATTGATGTATTGATCTATCTTTTCAGGTTTAAGACCAACTTGAACTGCATGGTATAAACAATTTATTCTTGAGTTAGGACTATATACAAACCATTTTTTAGTTGCTTGGTTATGACTTCTTGCTGCACCCATTCCGATCATAGATGTATTAGGTGTTAATACGGCTAGTTGAATACGTGTAATAAATCTCTCAGGCGTTGGTGGTTTAGGTAATCTAATACCTGTTCTTATAAAATATAAGTTTCTTTCTTGAGCGTCTATAATATCATAATCATCATCACCACCATCATCTTCAGCGTAATTCTCCCATTGATCCTGTAAGAAATCTATTAAGTCATCAACCGCTTCATCAAAAAATTTATAAGCCCCTGATTGCTTTTCTACTCCGTCTTTGATTACAATAAAAGATATACGTTGTCCCTCGACGTATCGTCTGTATTTTTCAATATTAATTCTAAAGTTGTCTCCTGTTGTAAATCGTCCAACATTATATCCCTTAAAATTATTTCCTGTATTGAATGTTCTATTGAATACTGGATTATTAAATAAAATTTTGTTCCGTGCCGAACGAACGATTCTAGATGATGATAAAATTTGTTGATTTCTATCCTTATTTTCTTGAAGTTGTTTTAGAATTAAATATTTGCTCGTGTTTTCAGGTAGATTTAAATCACGAGCTATGGTGCTATACCGTGTATTCACCTTATAACCAAAAAACTTTTTCAAACCCCCAGCCGACATTTGATTTATAACAATATTATTATTTTGATTGAGATTAGACATTCTATATCCTTAATCAATATATTAATTATAGCGATTTATCCTTAAATGGATTTATATTTTTGCGATTTGAAAAAGTCCTTAGTATATGATTTCATCATATCCTAAACAGGCGTTCCGCCTGTTTTTAGATTTTAAAAATTTTTTCAAGTCCTTAGATTTTAGATTTTAGATTTTAGATTTTAAAACAATTTTGTTATTTTAATTTTTTTATTTTTCTTTTGACCTTTAACTAGGTGGTGGAATTTATCTTTATTTTTTATTTTTGTAGATAGATATTCATGTGCTAAAATATCCTTAATATTATTAATCCTTACAGAATTTATATTTTCATTATCATCAATATAAATAATTTCCCATCGGTCTTTTAATTTTAATTCATTAGACATCTTTCTTATTTATACATAATATTTTAATTTTAAATGATTTACGATTTTAAACAGCAACGAAAACAGATTTAGAAACAGGATCGACATTTAATACAGTTGAATATTGAACCCAGTAATCAATAAGTAGATCGGCAGAATTTGAGGCGGCACCGCTGTAGCTGAAGTCAGTCATAATACCGGATCCAAGAGTGCTAACACCGGAAATGAGTTTGGATTCAGATGTCACAGCAGGCATAGTGTTAAGGTCTATCGAAGAATAGAAAGTTCCGATCTTATCGTCTGCAGAAACGACTTCAGCGACGTCCCCTGCAGACAAGGCAGCGAACAACGTGTTCTCTACACTGTATGATTGAACGTGTGTTACGGTTGTATCTTCATTATCTGCCGAAGTGGTGTCAGCATATTTGACTACACCATGCAGGGAATTACCAGCCATTCTTGAACCGAGATCGCCGAATGCAATCAATGATTCAGCCATTACCTCAGCGAAATCATCACCAACTTTTATCTTCTTTTGTGGAACAGATGTTCCGTTGATGCGGTAACCGATTTCAGATATTTTTCCTGAAGTACGATTAACAGTCCCTAATGCACCTTGAACTCCAACTTGAGGTTGTTGTCTCATGCACATAAGAATTCGGTTAACAGATGAATAACGACACCCTAAATTATCAACAGATTTAGTGGCTGCATTAGCTTTAGTCGATGTAGTGTGACTGAGAGCATCGAAAGTGATGGAGAAATCAGGAAAGGATTGTTCTAAAATTACGAAGGCGTCAGGTGACAATTCGGTTACAGGAACGATAAATTCAACATCGGTTACTGTGTATTCAACGATATCCGTTCCATGTACGTTACGCAAAAAGGCAGCTGGAGCATCAGCTAACTTAATGTCAAAACGAAGGGGACTGCTGCTGTCGGCTGGGAATGATTTATCAACACCAAAAAGACCATGCACCAAAGGAAGGCAAGCAACGTATCCGTCACCAGCCCCTAGATTCTTACCTAATGATGGTCTGGTTACATCGCCTCCCATTCCAAGGCAGATTTCTCCTACGGAACCTACTGCTTCGTGACCCATTTGAGCATCGAGTATAATACCCATATAAGCACCAAATCCTTCAAGGTGGTCGATTACCCCATTATTGGTGCTGGTTTTGAATGATTCAATGACGCTGAATGCCGATTTTGAAAATGCTGCTGCTGTGGTCGGAGCTACTTTCATTTTCAAGTAACCATCGTTAAGGTTATAGAAAGACCGAGCCAATTGAGGCATGGTTATTTGTATGGTTTGACCTTGTTTGAATGAAGATCCATTTGAAGGAAAAACGTTAATACGAGTGCTGCGAGATGCAACCGCCTTTGGTTTTCTGCTATAATCCATTTGAGAACTGAATGAAGCCATTGTGATATATATAATAAATATTTTTTTTTATCCTATAATATTCTAAAATTCAGGTGTTTTTAGAATTGAAAATCTAATATTATTTTTACATCAGTAATATTGGTAGCCGAAATTAAATCACCTGCTTCATCGACTAAACTAAATTCTATTTGTCCTTGAGGTGTATTTTGTAGATGTAACACTGGTGATTCGGTAGGCATTTTTTGTGGTATATGATTAGAAGCATCAGAATTTTCGGTATACAATGCATATCCTATATAATCTGAATAAGGGTGAATTACATTTTGTCCTAGTGACGCTTTAACTCCTATAAATTGAGATGGCTTTAGTCCTGAATCATTTGAAAATGTAATTAATAAATCATGCATTTTTAGTTTACAATTTTGTTGGTCTGGATTGACTAAGTTCATTCCTATATCATTCTTGAATTTTACTACTGTTTGATTTGATGATGTTTTTTGATCTGAGGATATTATAGCTAAAACCATTTTGTATTAATTAATTACAATATTTTAATTAAAAGATATGTTAAATTTACCTTCTTTCTTTTCAACCAATTTTGTATCGTTAATTATTTTAATTTGTTGTTCGGTTGACTCCTTAACATATTCGAACCATTCCTTAGGAAATGTTTTGAACCTATCAGGATTGAATTCCTTTGTACCATCAACGAAGTCATCTAAATAGTTTGTTACCTTTTCATCTAATCCTTCTGATTCTACTATAGGAATGTTTAACATTTCTGCTATGGTTGATATAGGCATCTCTCTCCATGTTGAGACACCAAATGTATAATTATTACTCGCATCATTTAAAAAAATATCAGAATTTATTTTGGTTTCTAAATCGTTATTACCGAAATAAATTGGTTCTTTCAGGATAATTTCATCATTATTTTCATTATTGGATAAATCCATAAAATTTTTATGTTAGTTATAGATAACATTTTAAAATGCCTGAAAAAGATGAATATAGTTCTTCTTCCGAATCAGAAAATGAAACACCTGTTGAAGCACCTGTTGTAGTTGAGGAGAAAAAAGAAATTGTTAGGACTGATAAACCAAATAAGAAAATTCCTAAAGCTCGAAAAGATGGAAAAATGGACGGTAGAAGCAAACCACGTAGTGAAAAGCAGTTAGCAGCAATAGAGAAACTTAAAGAACGGAATAGAATGAGATTAATTCCTAAAGATATTCAGGAAGAGAAAATTGAAATAAGAGAACATAAAAAAAAAGTTAAAGCGAAAGAACACATTGACGAATTGAATAAGGTAAGGGAAAACGATTTTGAAATTCCTGAAAGAAAGGAAAGAAAATATAAAACAACAGGATCGGTAACAAATAATTATTACTATTACGGAAAACAAGACGATAACAAGGAAGAAAAAGTAAAAGAAGAAAAACAAAAACCTATTCAAGAAGAAAAAAAGATTATAAAATTATCATTTGGATAAATATGTCAATAAAAATATTATTTTTATTGCTTTTTTTTATTCATGAATGAAAAAAAAAAATATGTCATAACTAAAAAACCTTGTTTTTTAGTTTGCTTTTTTATTATCCGTGATAATAAAAATATTAAGTAATATTAAATGTATTCTACCGAGAAATCTAAAAATGATATCAATATAAAAAAAATACCAACCAATATTGATGATAAATTAGATGATAAAATAAATAAACTGTTACCTAGTAAGCACCATGTAACAGCATTTGTTGGATCTAGCGGTTCTGGAAAAACAAATACTATGATAAACTTATTATCTGCTAAAAGGAAAAAAGGAATAAGGAATGGCTATAGAAAAGTATATGACAAAATTATAATTGTAAGCCCTACCCTAGCATCTCTTAAAAATAATATATTTGAAGGATTACCTGATAACCAAAAATTCGATAGGTTAGATGCTGAAGTTTTAGAAAATATATCTGATTTCATAGAAGAACATAATGACAAAAATAAATTAATTGTTTTCGATGATGTGGGAAGTCAGTTGAAAAATTTTGATACACAAATAGGTTTATTAATCCAAAAATACAGACATGATAAATGTTCTTACTGGTTCATAAGTCAAAAATGGAAAGATCTAAATATAAAAATAAGATTACAATTAACACATTTATTTCTATTCAGACCTGTCAATAATTTTGAAGCTTTAAGTATAGCAGATGAAATATTACCTATACCACGTAAGCAAGTCCAGAAGTTTATTGAATTTGTATTCGATAAAAAATATCAATTCTTATACGTTGACATGTCATTACAAAATAGTAATAAATTTTTATTTTATAAAGGATTTGATTTAATTAATTTTAATACAGAAGATAATTAATTTATTATTTATATACAATATGAATAGACGGAGATATCTAAATTATATATCCACATTAAATACCTTACAAGATACTAATATTAATTTTAAAAAGTTAATACCTACTGCGGTATACAATAATTCTAGACCTAACAATAATAAAAATCTCATAGGTGACATAAATATAAATATTACATTACCGTCTGGGTTCGTAGCTCAAAATAGCGATGTCCCTATTGGTATCATCGAAGATGGATATCCTGCTTTAGCAGGTAGATCAATGATACAAGAACCAATATCAGAAGTTTTTCAAGAACAAAATATTCCTGATGAACCTTTAATACCAACACAACAAAATGTTTTATTGGATACCCCTGAAAATAGAACTATTATTTTTGAAAGTGAACGTGATAGAAGAAGAATTGAAAACGCAAGATTAAGAAATGAACGTGAGACACGATCTATAGCAAGAAGAGAAAGAAATTTATCAACAATTATCCACCCAACCGAAAATAACCCATTAGGTCAACAATTTATCGAACCTAGTGAAAGTGATGTTGAATTTCATCGATTAAGATTGAATGTTTTACAAAATAATAATCAAAGAACACCTAGTGAAATAAATACTGAAAGGTTAATTAATATGTTTAATAATGAAAATGTCAGAACCGATTATGCATCATCACAAGGAATTAGTGACAGTGAGAGATCAACAGGTAGTCAAAATTATTTTAATTATAGATTTAGTGATTATAGTATCCCAGATACTCGCCCTAATACACCCTTTAATTAAAACAGGCGGAACGCCTGTTTAGGATATTACAAAGTAATATACTTAAAACAAATTTTAAAACAAATCGGAACGATTTGTTAAGGTCAATTTTTTTAAAAAATTGGACTTAAAATATTTTACATGTTTATAAAATGGTATTGTCATTTAAAACCAAAAGTATAATTGAACCTGATTTTAACGAAACAAACACATCAAGTGAAGATTTTATTAAGAATAAACCTACTATACCATCAGGTAATCAGATAATAGATTGGACTAGTGCAAGTGCTGGGACAATAGATAATAGTAATTTAGATAATAATATCCCTTATAGCAAGTTGACTGGAACACCATCAAATAACCAAATTATAGATTGGACTGGTGCAAGTGCTGGGACAATACATGCTAGTAATTACACTGATACTAATACTCAATTAGGCACTGCTAGTTCATCTTCTATAGGTGGTATAAAAATCGGATATAGTGAAAATGATAAGAATTATCCTGTTGAATTATCAAATGAAAAAGCATTTGTAAACGTTCCTTGGACTGATACTCAATTAGGCACTGCTAGTTCATCTTCTATAGGTGGTATAAAAATCGGATATAGTGAAAATGATAAGAATTATCCTGTTGAATTATCAAATGAAAAAGCATTTGTAAACGTTCCTTGGACTGATACACAATTAGGCACTGGTATTGGTGATGGAAATGTTTTACCTTGTAATAGTAGCGTTGGTGTTAATGATTATTTAAAAGTTAATGAGGCTGGAACTAAAGTAAGAGGACGAGATATAGGACAAGTAAGACAAGATTTAAGTTTAGAAGACGATGATATTAAAACTATTATGGGGGGTATAGGTATTGGAAATGGGAATGTTTTAACTTCTAATGGGGCAGTGAATAACAACGAATATCTTAAGATAGATGGAACACGTGTAGAAGGTAAAACCATTAATGAAGTTAAATCTGATTTGAATATTGATACAATTGAAAACAATATATCAACTAATACAACTAACATAACAAACGTAACTACGTTAGCTCTTACTGCTTCTATAGATACAACTAATCTTTCGATTAATGGAGGCAAAACCGGAATCGGTCTTTCAAGTTCAGCACTAGCGACATTACACGTTGGGGGTGATGCAGGAGGTGCTGATGTATTATCAGCACGAAGAAGACGATTTAGGTATAATAGTAATTTATCAGTCAGTTATGTTAGTTCAACTAGTTTTTCTATTTACTCTGAGGATAGCATTATTACAGGTAATTATATTATCTCACATAGTGGAACATTATCATCTTCGGACGATAGAATAAAGTCCGAAGAAACACCTATTCAAAACGCAACTCAAACATTACTACAATTAACCCCTAAAAACTATTATAAGCATAATAAATATAGGGTAGCAGAAGACGATGAAAGTGAAATACCTGAAAAGGATTCAAGTGGTAATATTATTGAAAAATACTGGGAATCAGGATTGATAGCACAGGAAATGGAAACCATTCCTGACTTAGCACATTTAGTATTAACAGGACCTGATATGAATATCGCTGGCGCCGAAGAATTAAAAGTAGTGAACTACGAAGGTCTTATACCTTTCTTAGTAAAGTCAATACAGGAATTAAATGCACGTATACTTGAACTGGAAAAATAGAAAATAAAAACAAAGTGTTCCACTTTGTTTAGGATATGATGAAATCATATACTTAAAACAGGCGTTACGCCTGTTTAGGCCAATTTTATTAAATTGGGCTTAAATATTATTTTTATTGCTTTTTTTATTCATGAAGGAAAAAATATGTCATAACTAAAAACCCTGTTTTTAGTTTGCTTTTTATTTTTCCTGGAAAAATAAAATGTTATTTATATGTAAATGGTAAAGTTAGACGCTGATACAATCCAAGAATCTGTATTTATAAATCTGAATAGTAATGAATCAGATATAAGCATTAGTTCTAGTAATAAAATTTTTAAAATAAATAATTTAATAGAAGCATTAGATAACAATTTAATTGTAATAACTTTATGGGACGCTA
>Ga0209337_1003361_pt1 | contig 11310 bp, 21 predicted proteins | sample LinPmetageLP53_FD_184044 | JGI IMG/M metagenome (GOLD analysis project Ga0209337, IMG submission 184044) | Marine viral communities from the Pacific Ocean - LP-53 (SPAdes) (version 2) | ecosystem: Environmental > Aquatic > Marine > Oceanic | place: Pacific Ocean | collected 2010-02-08 | reverse complement strand
CCCGCTAACTCTGCGGCTTTACGTGGATCACCTCCTACTTCAACTAAATGATTAAGAAAAGACTCTTGCTTCGTTGTTAATTCTTTGCTATTACTCATTGTTATAAGCACATACTTTATTATATGTACCCATTATAGGGTCGATATGGGGTTTTGTCAAGCAATTTTTAGCATATAAATGAAATAAAACTTGACAAAACATCAAATCAGCCCTATAATAAACATTAAGCCCACGGCGTCATGTATAGATTTTAGAGCCTGTGCTTCCTTCCTCATCTCTATCCCCGTTTTAAAGCCTTTACTAGCTGCTGTTTGGTGTGTAGGTGGTTGGTTTTAAAGTTGTATAGGGGCTTTAAAGACGTATAAGCCCCTTTAAAGCTGCCGCGCTAACTGGTATACAACCATTTCCTCCACAAAATGTATATGATTGTGTATATATGGGGGGGGAGTGCCAGGGCCACCTGCCCCACCCTCTAAAGCCCTCGCGCATCACGCGCATCCAGGGAACACGCTCGCACATCCAGGCAACGCACCCGCTCATTTAGGCAAATCTTCGCAAGTCTCGGAAGACTTTAAAGCGCACAAACCTTTTCCGCTGTTACTAGGCTGTAGAGTTTTCGCAAACTTTAAAGTCTCGCCAGTTTTAAAACCACGGCGAAAAACTTTAAAGACTCGATAGTTTTAAGACTCTACAGTTTGCCTAGATTTTAAAAAGTGGTTTCCAATCTGGTAAGATTTTAAAGACTTTAAAGAATCAATAACTTTTCACTCGAAAGTCTTTAAAATTTAACCACCTGACCGGTATTGTTATCTCCACTATACTTCCATTATTGATTTCTAGACTTCCAAGGTGTGGGTGCTATATGGTTCGAATTCAATTACAGGCCCTCAAGGCCAGATAGGAGACGGAAACAGTCAAAAAGTAATCAAAGTGAAGCACGGGATTGAGCCTATACCCTTTAATCTAATTGTGTGACGGTTGTATCGTTGCGCTGGAATTCAGAAGTATTCAGCGTATGTATCGCAAGTGAATGGGCAATAACTAGATGACGTACAGACTAGATGTATTGATTCTAAAAATCAGAAAGTGTATTTACTCCCTGTCTACTTAGTAGGCTATTTTTCAAGTACCACTTGAGACGGAAAAACTAAGCGTAGACTAGCAGTACATCTACTCTTTGATCGACGTTATTCGATCACGCGCCCATGTCTCGTTGCATGGGTAATAGTACAAGTAAGTGTAGAAGTTTTACGCGGTACTATATGTCATTTGCGGGCTTTGAAGGCCTTATTTACGAGATGACAGTGTACTATCAAGCAAACAAAATGGTATTGATTGCATGGTAGGTTACAGACGTATAGTGACACTCTTAAACCATAGATTCCTATGGCGAACAACGAGCCTTGCAGATTAAGTACTGCAAAAAATTATCATCCCACAAAATCATTTTGCGATTGAATCTCGCGCATATTCTAGCGTGTGGGATTCTTTGCGCTTAATGGTTAGTGCATGTGTGCTTGTGAAAAGTATGCATGCTTTAACCATTAAACTAACCTTTTAAAAATGAGAGTATCAATTATGACTGTAAAAATATTAACTTTATCAACTGTTAAAAACAGGATTAACTCGTTAACCGTTTCTGGTAGTCACGCAACCCACCTTGAAATATTGCATTCCATTAGTGCATTGCTTAAGGCAGATGGTAATAGTGAAGCGTTGCGATTTTATCTTGAAGCAATGAAAACTGGAATGGTTGGAAAACCTGACGGTTTAACTTTCAAGACGTTAGCAGGTTATACCATTGAACTAGGTGGCGTTTTGGGACAGGGTAAAAATGATAGCCTTACGCTTTCGGGATTGAATAAATCAACTGTATTTGATCCCGAATTTTTCATGGCACACGCTAAAACTAAAGTAATTAAAACACCAGTTGAGCGGTTTGAAGCGATGGTATCTAGACTGCTAAATGCGAGCGATGAACCAATGACTAAGGAACAGATGCGAGCGGTTATTAATAGCACAATGATCAAGGCTGAAAAGAAAGCCGCATAGCTAACTCTAGCAGTTAGCAAGTACTAACCCAACGCGCCTACTTAACGTGGGCGTGATGGTTTTTTAGTGCCTATTGTTTATCAGTAGTCACCATAAAACCAATCAACTAACCTCTATCAACTGGAGTAATCCGTAAATGAAAAGGCAGATTCGTAAAGCGCATAAAATTCGAGCGCGTAAAATCAGAGTAGCCCGAAGGTTAAGGGCCAAAAAAGAACTGGCTCGAAGGGCAATAAAACTAAAAAGAAAGGCAGAACTTTTAGTTACTGCCTAACACTGTACAAACTATTGCGCCTACTTAACTGTGGGCGTAGTGGTTTTCTGGTGTGTGTTGTTTATCAGTATGCACCATAAAACCGTTGATAATTTGGAGACTACCGTGGAAATGATAACGATAACTTGCTTGATCACACTGGGAGTTTTATTCCTAATGATCATAATGATGGGAGAATAATAAATTATGATGACTATAACTAGGACAGACCCGATTACAGGGAGAACTAACTTTCTGGGTTTAGATATCACCGAAGAACAGCTACGCTCATGGCACAATGGTGAGTTAATACAGGACGCTATGCCTAATTTAACTGCGGATGAAAGGGAGTTTATAATGACAGGCATAACTTCGGACTCTTGGAAATTTTTGAGTGGTGAGGAGGATTAAATTATGAAGACTGCAATATTTTTGTACGATAGGTCTGGAATCATGGCGCAGCCTTGGTTAGATCAAGGTTATCAATGCGTGTTGATCGACGGCCAACATGAGGATGGTATACATGCTGATCCAGATAACCCGATGTTGATACGGTGGGGTATGTGGATAGAAGCTATGGATCATAGGGCTGATATGGTTAACAAAATAAAATCAGCTTTCCCTGATATAGTTTTCGCCTTCGGATTTCCTGAGTGTACAAATTTGGCAGTCAGCGGGGCAGCTCACTTTAAAATTAAGCTGGCTGGTGATGCTGACATCCAACTCAAAGCATTAGCTAACGCATTATTAGTTAGAGACTTAGGTGGTGTGATGAAATGCCCTTGGGCATTCGAGAATCCGGTATCTGTTATTAGTACTCTATACCGTAAGCCTAACTTTTACTTTCATCCTTATGAATATGGTGGCTGGATAGAAGAAGAAGATGCTATACATCCATGCTATCCAGATCATATAGCACCGAGAGATGCTTACCCTAAGAAGACAGGCATATGGTCAGGCAATGGGTTTATACAGCCCACAACTAAGCCTGTAGAGCCTGAAGCTGGGTACTCAAGGCAGCATCGGATGCTTGGGGGTAAGTCACTCAAGACTAAGAACATAAGATCAGCGACCCCTAGAGGTTTTGCTAGGGCCGTATTCTTTTTTAATCGTGGAGTATGATATGTATAAAACTCATGGCGTGGCTTGCCAGACGTATGCCCAGGGCAGCGCAGAAAATCTAATGGATATAATCCTGATGATAGTGCTAAGCATCCAGCAAAATTGGCTGGGTGTTGGCGAACAGTTAGCAGATGTAAGACTACAAGGTGCGGAGAGCCGTTTTTTGTGGGGCAATAAAGCAAAAACCTATGCCTACTTGAAGGATAATAAACGTAGGTTATATGCTGATGTTATGACGATCATAGATTCTGATAGTGATGATGGCACCAAGGCCAAAAAACTCATGGATATTTTCCTAGATGTTGATGGTTTAGGCTTACCGAAAGCTGGGTTTGCCTGTCAGTTAGTGGCTGGTCTGGTTGGGTGCATGGATGTGCATAACATAAGACGTTATGGCATTGATCCTAAGACACTATCGCTGTCGAGTAACCCTAAAACAGCTAAGGGCATAGCAGCAAACGATAGAAAAATAGTAGACTACATAGATATGTGTCATAATTATGGGACAGAAAACCTATGGGATACATGGTGTGAGTTCTTATCCACGAAATCTAAACGGTGGGCAAACGCCAACCACGTAAGCGAAGTACACTACACTTATTTAACAGGAGAGTAAGATGACTACATCAAGAGAACATTACGAACAGTACTTCCGAGCTGACCCCATAGATTGGCACTCTTATGGGATAACTCACGAGCAACTGTTAGAAGATAGTTTCCTGCGCTTTGAAGAAGGCATCAGCTTAATGACTGATAGTCAACTGGGCGCTAAGATAAGACAAGTAAAAGAAGAAGGCGCTATCGAAGATGGTGAGGAGAAATGTTTCTACATGCCAGACTATACCGCGCAGGAACTAGGTGAAGACTGGCGACAAGAATATCAGGATAGCTGGTATAGCTGTTAAACTAAAACAAACTAAGGGATAGACCATGAAAAAGAAACAGGTGTTCAAAAGAGTAGCGACTCATCTGCTAAAACAGAACGAAGTAAGTACAGATGGGGGCGGCAATCAGTGTATGTACAAAAATGGCAAAGGTATGTTCTGTGCTGTAGGAGTGTTGATAGATTACGAGTATTATTCTTGGGATCTAGAAAGCCTTCCGGCTGACTCGGTTGAAGTTATAAAAGCACTTAACAAATCGTTAGACACTAAGCTAACTCGTAAGGATACTGATCTATTGATCTGTCTACAAAATATCCACGACTATGCTTCTGTCGATAGTTGGTATGAAGAACTAGAAGATCTTGCAGTGCTTACATTTTCTAAGACACTTGAAGATCTTGGGGTGGAGGCATAAGCGTGTATAAAATAGATGTGATAATAAGTATATTAATCATGGGCTTATCTAGTCTTGTTGTGTGGCTTGATCCTGACGATGGTGCGTTTACTGCACTAGGTGTGATTTGTTTTATATATGGCATGATCCTGCTCGGCATATGTTTGCATGAAAATAAAGAGGGGCCACAATAAATGGACGATTGTTATGAGTTCAAGTGCGAAGACTGCAATGGAATAGCAAAGGTAAGGGATAGTAAATTATTTTATTGCGTTAGTTGTTGGTTTAAAATCTTTAGTAACAGGAAAAAAACAAATGGAAAATGATGAGACACATCTCAAGGCCCAGGCTGAAGCGTTATATTATTTAACTGAGAAAGAAGTGGAACGTAAAATAAAACGGCGACACATGGCACTGACTGTAATAGTCTTTGCTGCCATAGGTCTAATGTTAATAGCTATAACAGCGGAGTAAAAGAACCATGAACGATGAACAAACAGAACTACTTGTTAATGCGATCTTAATGATCGAACAAAGGTTATGTACTATGAGTGATGTAATGACTGAGCTTTTAGTTTTAGCACAACAACAGGAGATAGAAGAATGAAGTGGCATAGAACCGAAACAAGCGATACTGAAGCAGTAGTTACTGAGCAAGTAAAAAGAAAACGTGGCCGCCCACCTAGTGGCCTGACTAAAAACGAATTAGCTACAAGGAGTAAAGCTAACTTGGATGTTAAGAACCTGGCTATCAATGGTGAACTTCTACAGGCATTCAATGTTGCTAAAGAAAAACACTCGGGGCTTATGGGCTTTAAGTTAACTAGCAAGCAGTTCTTTTCGGTGTTGGTTTCTGACTACAACAGGAGCCAGAAGAATGAGAGTTAAGAAAATAGATATTGATTCTTATCTTCATGAAGATGCAGGTAAATGGTTGGGTAGTAGCTGGGGCTTAAAACAAATCAGCACCCCCATACCAACACCAAACCTAATCTTTAAAGTACCTAATGTTGTTGATCGTAATCAGCCAGGAAGATTAACTATCACACAACGAGTAAGATTAGCTAGGGCTGATACTGTGCCTGTAGTTGAGAAGTTTTGCAACAAATGCAAAGTGATAAAGCCTGCTACCCAGTTTGGTAAAAATAAAAATGGAAAAAATGGGCTTCAAAACTACTGTAATATATGTAAACGTAAAGCCGATAACTTAACAAAACAGAAAAAAAAGGAGAAAGATAAGTGGAAGTGAAAAAACTTAATAGTGTTCGACTTGAGTGGGGATATGGTGACTTGACTGTTGTGCTTCTAGCTCCCACCCAAGAGAAGAAGGAAGAAAAAGAAACAAAAGAAATGCCTATCTTTAAAGGTACTTTAGAAGCTTTAAAGAACTTATAAGAAGGAAGTAAAAGATAATTAAATACAATTGTTAACACCTTTAAAGGCAGTATAATCAAGTTGATTTTGTTGTCAAGCGTTATTTGTTGTTGACACTATAGATCGTTTAAGTTAAACTAATTTTAAATCAATCGGAGTAGTTAGTATGAGTACAGTAATCCCAATGTTCAGTAACAATTCAGCCCTTAAAACTATAAGAGATGGGGGTTATGGGTCAGCAGATTTCGATATAGATACTGCGGAGTTAACTTACACCCCGCGAAAGTATCGGGATGGTGATGTGATCTATCAAGATCCTCAATCTAGTTCTAAGACTGTTGTGTATAGAACTGATACTGGCGCAGAGTTAGGTGTGCATGGTCAGGGTTATAAGGCAGTACCTCCCAAGCACATGATAGATGTTACAAGAGATATCTTGGAGCGTTCTGATCTGTGCTTGAATAACATGAGAGAACGAATAGATACATCTCATGATGGTGCTAGAACTTTTGTGCAATACACTTTGCCAGAGCATACTTATGAAACTGGTGACGGCGATACCGCAGCACTCAGCTTGTTAGCTCTTACATCGACTGATGGTACATGGCCCTTTATGATTAGTGCGGCAGCTAATCAGTGGGCTTGTACTAATAAGCAGGTCTTTGTTACTGGTGCTGTATCAATCTATAAAGCTAAGCACACTCAGGCTTTAGACATTGAGCATGGCGGTAGAGTTATCACTAAATCTCTGGCGGTCTTTGAACAAGAGCGTGAGCTTTGGAGAGCCTGGCAGCAGTTGGAACAGACTGATCGGCTGGCGTTTGATTTCTTTGCAAGAACTCTAAAGGCTACTACAGCTTTAGAACTTTCTGTTGAGGGACATCAGCCAGAAGATATCCTAAACAAAATGCCACGCCGTAACACTAGCTTAGAATACATGTGGAACAAGTACACTTCTGTGTATAGGAAAAGGCTGGGCAATAACTTCTGGGCTGTTTACAATGCTATGACTGATTGGTCTACTCATGCAGGGACTGCTAGAGAATCTACTATGTCTAACATAGCTTCAGTCAAGAACCAGAGACACGAAGCTATCCGGTCAGCCATTGTGTCTAGTGAAATGAGGCAGGCTGCATGACGTTTATCCTTTTTGGACAGGCGTTAACCTTTGAGTTCAGGAATGGTGTTGGTATTGATTTAGAATTTACCAGCACCAAACCTGTCTGGATCACAAGAGACAGCTCAGAGTTTGAAGTCGCAGAGTTTGAGGGGGTAGTGATTAGCCTCCCCTTTATTGTTATTAGTTATGGTCTTTGTTATAAAACGGAGGATTAATATGAGTTGGAATTATAGAGTTTTAAAGCACGTAACAGAAGGGCAGGAAGGGTATCAGATTCATGAAGTATACTACTATGAAGACGGTAGTATTAAGGCTTGTACTGAAGAGGCGGTTGTTTGTTTCGGAGATAGTGAAGAAGAACTAAAAGAATCTTTCAAACTAATGGAAGCTGCTTTTGATAAGCCCGCAATACCTTACGAGAGTTTAATTTAAAATAAATAGGAGGTAGTATGAAAAAGAAAATATCAGCGTGGTTTTCTGCAAGGAAAGCACAGTTCTTAATGATGTGTGATGACATACATCAGATGCTTACTGAAGGCAGAGAAGAACTGAAAGATCGTCTAGGTGTAAAAACATTCCAGGTTTTGAAGGGCTTAGTTATAGCAGCCTTTTTCTTTGGGGTTGTTGCTCTAATGTCTGAGATGTTTTAAAGCAGTAGAATAAACTTGACAGGTCTTCCTGTCTTTAGTAAAATTACATTTCATTTTTTAAAAACTAAAGGAAAAGCTAATGGCTATACTTCAAGGCGCAGCATATTGGGCATCTGTTACAACCCCCAACACAACTTTTGAACCTGTTTATTCAGTGAACTTAGTTGTTGATCAAGAGGTTGCAGATGATTTTCAGTCTCGCGGTTTCAACATCAAGACGATGGATGAAGGCCCAGCTATTGTTATTAAACGTAAAGTCAATGGCCCTAATGGCATGATACGTCAAGCCCCCAAGCTAGTAGACAGGCATAAGAATGCTCTCGATGCTAGAGTAGGGAACGGCTCAAGCGTTAGGGTACAGTACAAGGAGTGGGAATCTACATGGAAAGGACAGGTCTTCAAAGGCTTAGACTTCCAAGCAATGCAAGTAGTTGACTTGGTAGAAGTAGGCTCTGCTGATGGTGCTGAGTTTGATGACATCGACACTGACATGGAGGATGAATTATAACTATGAATACTATGGAAATAGATGGCGTAGTACACGATGTCTCATTGTTTTCCCAGGAGGGGCAGCAGATCTTTGCTGTCCTTCTTGAGAACAATAAGAGGCTACAGGAAGCTGAGATAGTAGCTACTATCTATAAGGCTTCGGCAATTACTTTAATTGATAGTCTAAAGAAAGAAGCAGCTCAACTATACAAAGAAACTGAGTCTCTGGAAGAAGAGCCTGAGTCTCTAGAAGAAGAGCCTGCTTCGGATTAATAACTCTGCCAAATAACTAAGGAACAATCATGGCATTTGTAAAAATACATCAACCCTGTACGGAGTGTTCATCCAGCGACGGTGCTGGTATAAACGAAGATGGATCTGCATTTTGTTTTAGTTGTCATACACACATAAAAAATTATACGGGAGGTAAGGAAGAAACCATCATTGAAGAAACTGAATTTGAAATCCATAAGAGGAACAAAAAGATGGAGGGATCTGATAGTTTTTCTTCTCAATCATCACTAATATTTACTGAACTTACTGATCGCAAGCTAAGTCTAGCAACCGCTAAGAAGTATGGCGTTAAAGCAACCTTAGTAAATGGCGTGGTAGCTAGTCACCACTACCCTTATTTTAATGGGCATGAACTAGCGGCCACTAAAATTCGCAAAAAAGATAAGGCTTTTATCTGGTCTGGGACTCCTAAAGAGGTAGGACTTTTTGGCGAGAACCTCTTCAAGGGCGGCGGCAAGTTCATTACACTGACAGAAGGTGAGTGTGATGCGATGGCAGCTTACGAACTGATGGGTAGCAAGTGGCCTGCTGTTTCAGTTAAGTCCGGCGCGGGCGGTGGAGTCGGTGATGTTAAAGCTAACTTAGAATACCTTGAATCTTTTGAAAATGTTGTCATTAACTTTGACAATGATAAGCCAGGAAAAGAGGCAGCTATAGAGGTAGCAAAGCTCTTGACTCCGGGCAAAGCTAAGATCATGTCACTGCCTGTAGATTTCAAAGACGCTAACGATATGTTACGTCAGGGTAGACATTCGGCATACGTCAGTAGCTTCTGGGATGCTAAAATCTATACACCTTCTGGTGTCTTGAATCTTTCGGATCAGTTCCTAGCTTATCAAGAGCTGCGCAACAACAAGGTAGAAGCTATACCTTATCCTTGGTTTGGACTGAATACTAAGCTAGAAGGCATGAGGGCAGGAGAGTTAGTCACTCTTACTGGAGGCACAGGCTTAGGTAAGTCATCTGTCACCAGAGAGATTGAGCATTGGTTGATAGACCAGACCGATGATAACGTAGGTGTTATAGCTCTTGAAGAGAACTGGTCGCGTACAGCAGAAGGTATCATGGCTGTCGAGGCTAATGCTAAGCTACATCTTGATAGTGTTAAGGCTAACTACACTGATGAAGAAATGGATAACTACTTCAAGAAAGTATTCATGGGTGATAATGAGGGGCGTGTTTGGATTCATGCTCATCATGGTGTTAACAATGTTGATGACATCTTTAGTAAGCTGCGCTACATGATCATAGGTCTTGATTGTAAATGGATTGTAGTCGATCACTTACACATGCTGGTTCTATCTACCTTAGAATCTGATGAACGTAAAGCTATTGATGGTATCATGCACAGGCTCAGAACTCTTGTCGAAGAAACAGGGTGCGGTATGATCCTTGTCTCACATCTACGGAGAGTTGATGGTAACCGTGGACATGAGAACGGCATAGAGACAGGGCTTAATCATCTGCGCGGTAGTCAAAGCATTGCCCAGCTTAGTGATTGTGTCATAGCTCTTGAACGTAACCAGCAAGCTGACGATGATATAGAAGCATCGACTACTAAGGTGCGTGTCCTTAAATCTAGGTACACTGGAGATGTAGGTATAGCTACTCACTTGCTCTATGATCAGGAGACAGGTAGGCTACGTGAAACACATCTGCCTGATGGTGATGAGTTCACTGGAGATGAGCTATGAGTAAACCACCTTACGGAAGCTACAAGTTGTTCAATGTTATTAAACAAGTAAGAGAGTCAGCCCCTTCAGGTTCTGACTATTCCTTTGCTGAACCTACTAGGTTTGGTTTAACTTGGGAGGGCTTTCTCTTTGCTAAAACTAAAACGATGTTCCGGCCTTTAGGCATACTTGATTGGGCTTGGTATACTCCTGCGAAACTGAGGGATGCTGCGTTGGATGACAATATTAGTGACTACTACACTGAGATGTTAGATGATCCTAGAAGCCCTGCAAATAAGTGGAAGGATAAAGAAGAGGAGAAGAAGAAGAAAGATTACTACGCCTACAGAGCAGCCTGGGGTGTGGGAGGAGTACCATGAGTAACCTAGTGTTTGACATCGAGGCTGATGGGCTTACTCCAACTAAAATACATTGTATAGTTGCTATGGATGTAGACACTAAGGATGTGTTTACGTTTGACAACACTCAGTTGGATGAAGGTTATAACATGTTACAAACTGCAACCAAACTGATTGGTCATAACATCATTGGCTATGACATCCCTGTAGTTGAAAGGCTAGGACACATAGATCTTTCTGACAAAAAGATTGTTGATACACTGGTGCTGTCTCGTTTGTTTAAGCCTACTCGTGAAGGCAACCACGGCCTAGAAGGTTGGGGCTATAGGCTAGGCTTTAAGAAAGGAGACTATGGCGAACAGGAACAAGCCTGGGAACACTATACTCCTGAGATGTTAGAGTATTGTAAGCGTGACGTTGTACTGAACCATAAAGTTTATAATGCTTTAAAGCATGAGAGCAAAGGCTTTACTCCCACGTCTGTTAGGATAGAACACCAGACTGCTAAGATCATAGACCAGCAGCGCAACACTGGGTTTCTTTTAGACATTAAGAAAGCCATGAGTCTTGTTGCTATGTTTGAAACCAATCTCTTTGAGTTAGAAGAAGAAGTACAGAAAGAGTTTCAGGCTACCGTAGAGAAGCA
>Ga0209337_1003360_pt1 | contig 11313 bp, 23 predicted proteins | sample LinPmetageLP53_FD_184044 | JGI IMG/M metagenome (GOLD analysis project Ga0209337, IMG submission 184044) | Marine viral communities from the Pacific Ocean - LP-53 (SPAdes) (version 2) | ecosystem: Environmental > Aquatic > Marine > Oceanic | place: Pacific Ocean | collected 2010-02-08 | reverse complement strand
GATGCTCAGTGGCTGAAGGCTGATGAGTGGAAGACTTGCTTGGGCATGGCTGATGCAATCATGAGCAATCCTGTGTACACGCACTATGCGTCAGACATAGACGCGATTGCGGAGGGGACAGGGTACTTTGATTATAATGGAGCGAAATGTAAAGTACGACCAGACCAGTATATCTCTGACGGCACGATAATTGATTTGAAGAGTACGCAAGACGCTTCCGAAGCGGGATTCCGTAAAAGTTGCCGCAATTTCGGGTACGATTTTCAGGCCGCGTGGTACTTAGAAGCGATGCGAGCAATGGGTCTACCCGCAAAGCAATTCATCTTCTGTGTTGTGGAAAAAGTTGCCCCTTTTAGCGTAGCTAATTATACCCTCACCGCGAGCGAGATAGACCGCCAAAAGCCAAGGATGCAGAAAGCTTGCGAGATTTGGGCTACCTGCATGGAGTCAGGAGTATGGCCCGGTTATCCGGAAGAAGTAGTGACGCTGGATCTCAGCCGATTCGGCGACAATCACAAGCTATCCCTGTCCCAAGTCGCTGAGAAATTTGGGGTAAGTCGTAGCTTCGTCTACACGATCATCAAAGAATACGAACTTGAAACAACTAACGTAGGCAATCAGCGGCGAGTGGATCTTACCGCTTTTAGCAACGCCCTGCGAAACCATAATGACGGAAAGAAAGCAGCATGAACGAACTGAAACAACATATCATCACGGCTCTGGATCTAGCGCAAACGCATCTGGACGAGGGTAACATAGAGGGAGCACTCATTTGTCAGCAGGGAGCATTGAGGCAAGTTGCCGCACTGCTTGGTGGCGAGACTGAGACAACGGTACTTGAGGGGGCTACGGTGGATTGCGAAGAAGCATGAAATTCTGGATTGCCTGTAACCCGCCCCGTAGCACTGCCCAGTCGCAGAAACGGATCGGGATGCGGGGGAAGATCCCAATGATGTACACCACTGCTAAAGGGAAGGCACAGGAAGCTGACTTCATGTCGCTCTTGCATCCCTTCCGACCGGTACAGCCCTATGATGGGGCATTGAGGTTGGGCATCTCCTACTGTCTTCCACTGCTGAAGACTGAGAAGAAGGCAATCAAGGAGCAGGGTTGGACTACGCATAGTAAGCGCCCTGACTGCGACAATATTTGTAAGATGTTCCAGGATACGATGGGCAAGCTGCTCTTCTGGACGGATGACTCACGAGTGGTGCATCTGACCTTTAGGAAATACCGCAGTCAGAGTCCCGGCATTGGCGTAACGCTTGAGCATGTTACGGATGAGCAGGTGGGAGATCCACGACAGTTTATACAAACTAACCAAGGAGAAAATTATGACTGATGCAGACACACAGCAACGACAAGCAGGAATGCAAGCCGAAACATGGGCAGGGGCTTTTCTGTACAAAATGCGCAAAGACAACAACCTGCGCGATGAACCCATAGACATGGATGCTTTTGATGATAAGATTGAATTTAGCGAGCAAGTGTTCTCTGCTAAACTTATTGCGGCGGGATTGGATGAAGTGGCAATGAGCTTGAGGATGATTGCTGAGACTGTGGTGGACTCGTCCGCCTTGGATTCCTCTGCGTCAATGGTAGCCTCGTCACTGGATGGAATCGCTGAGAAGCTAGGCACGGATGAAGACAAAGAGGATTCACCCAAGAAAGAACCGTTCAAGCCTACAAAGTATTAGCTCTTAGGCTACACATAAAAACACAACTGTATTCGTCTGCTTGCAGGTAGACGGTGCTACCGCATGAAAGGAAATCAAATGTACATAGAGATAGATAATCACAGGGTCAGACGGCACGACAAGATGAACTTTGCCATTGAGCGAAAGAAGGGCAAAACATGGCAGCACATAGGCTGGTATAGCTTCTTTGACGCTGCGCTCTTAGGACTGCTCCAGTACCTCATTGAACACAAGCTACCGCAGAATGCAGAGGAGTGGTCAATTATTGCCGAAGAGCCAAGCAAGCACAAGAAGTGGAAGGACTACCTTAAGAGATTCCCTCAAGGCGATGCTGAGAAGGTCAACGGGGTTTTCCGCAGCGCCTTTCAATTACTGTTGGTCATGGACGTCATACAAGAGGCTAAGAACGAGATCCTAGAGGCTGTGAAATGAACAAGGAACTACGCTTGAAGTTCACTCCGGCAAGCTATACCATTCTGGAGAACCGCAAGGCTGAAATCAGCAACAAGACCGGCGACAACATCTCGTGGTCATACGCCATCAATCACTGCATGGAAACCCTCTATCAATTGACCGAAGAACACAATGGTTTAGTGCAAGAACACGAAGACTTAATGCGCCGCTACCATGCCGCTACCGCGCCACCACCACTCGTTCCTCACGTACGGGAGACAGTAGACTTATTTAATATCAAAGAAAAAAAATATAAACAAAAAGAAAGCGCCGGTCTTGAAACGCCAGAACCGAAGAAACGTGGACTTCATCTTTTGCCCAAAGATTTCGCCCCACCACATTCCATAGCTCAAGAGGCTGGCATAGATTATCAAGGAGCATTGGAATGTTTCGCTGACTGGGCAAACTCTCGTGGCAAAAAGTACAAGGACTGGACTGCGACATTTCGTGGAGCTTGCAGGTCATGGCTGAAAGAAAGGTATCCTGATCTCAGACGCGCCCCGATCAAGCCTCATGGCAATACTGAGATCCTCCGCAACGAGGACATGAGCGACACCCGCCCACCGCTAGACCTAGGCAGCGATTGATGGAACAGAGGATTGAGAATCCGTTGTTGGCGGAAGTCGCGGTGCTCGCCGCGATGATGGCGGACGACAGCAACCGTTCTTCGGCTCTTGCTATGGAGCACCTGACGGTTGATGATTTCACCAGCGACACCAATAAGACTATCTTTGAAGCGTGCCGCACGCTGACAGCCCCATACAACGAAATTGACGTGGCCCTTGAGTCCGGACTCAACGCCTCGTGCATGGAGATTGCAAAACAACACGGTGGCGGTGACATCACCCGATATATTGATCTCATCATAGCTGATCGCCAAACCAATCAAGTGCGTGCCGCATTGCTCAAGGCAACGGACTCCCTCGCAGAAGGTGACCCCCAAGAAGTTGCTTCCGCTTTCATTGCAAGTTGCTCTACCGCTTTAGCGTCAAGACGTCATGCCGTCTCGTGTGGCGTTGCGGTGAAAAGCGCCTTGGCAGACTTCTTGGCAACCAACGAAGGAGGGCCAGACGCATTGCCAACAGGCTTCAGTAGCCTCAATGAACTTCTTGGCGGTGGATTTAAACGCTCTACCGTTTCGGTGCTCGCCGCCAGACCAGGTGTGGGTAAGTCCGCACTAGCTTTATGGTTCACCCTTGAGGCAGCACGCCACGGCAAGAAGACTGCGTATATTTCTCTGGAGATGAGCGCCACGGAGTGCGGCGCTAGACTGCTTACCGCTTCTTCGGGGCAGAGACGAGTGTACTCCAAGGGCAAGTACACCCCGCAAAACATTTCTCATCTGCATGACACCGCCAACGCCATGAGCACTTGGCCCATCCGCTTTAAGGATGATGCAGAGGATTCGCTAGACTCCATCATAGCTTTTGTGCAAAGAGAGTCCGTGGAGCGAGGCGTGGATCTCGTAGTCGTGGATTACCTGCAACTGGTGAACGCTCCCGGCGAGAGTGCCAACCAGCGGGTTTCTTATGCGAGCCGTGCCTTCAAGAAGCTGAGTATGCAGCAAGATGTTCCTGTGATTGTACTTTCTCAATTGAACAGGGCGCTTGAGACTCAAGGCAGAGCACCCGCACTCTCCGACTTGCGTGACAGCGGAAGCATTGAACAGGATGCTGATATTGTAATGCTTCTTAGTCGTACCGAAGAATCCTCAGACAAGGACTCCATCTGCGTACACCTAGCGAAGAACCGCAATGGCCCAGGCGGAAAGGTGAACCTCGTCTTTGAGAAAGCATTCGGGCGTTTCTCCCCATCTCCTCGCCTCAATTGACTACGGTTAGCCTCATCTAGTGGCAGGAATAGTCATTAAAGGGTGGAGGCAGGACGCTGAGGGGGCTTTACGGGTTCAAGGTAAGCAATCTACCACGGAGAAAGTTAGAGACCCCTTCAGTGTCCGATATGAGCTTGCGCGGTTTCTCCCCATAAAAAAGCGGGGCAAGGATCACGACACCCTCACCCCGCCAGCTTCGCACGACTGAAACAAATTTATTTATAACGCCAACCGCTGTGCCTTCTTTACCAGTTCCAAAGCATCTCCATTAGGGAATCCATGCTCCTCGCTAAACTCTATGGAGCTTAACGGAAAGCAAGGATCTCTCAAGCCATGCTTCTTTATGGCTTTAGCCAGTACCGCAGGATCAGAGGAGCGAGCCAAGGTTTTGCCGCAGTCGGCATCTAACAGTATCTCTCCTTCATCCGCCGCTATGAACGCTATCTCAGCAACCTCGCGACTCATGTGCCAACTCCCTCCACTCGTTGAGCAAGTCCAAAGTCTCTTGCCCTAAGATGCGGCGGATTGATTTATCGCTACCATCATCAGTGCGCTCCATCCATTTGATGGCAGAACGCAATGCCTCCAATCGCTTTTTTTGCAGGTCTTCCCTCTTCTCCATGAACCCAGTGGCGCGATTGCGGATGGCTATCAAACGCTTCTCTTCCTTCTTATTCAATTCTCTGGTTGCGTCCCGCCACCGTTTGTCCTCATGGACTCGCAGGTATTCAATCTCTGCGTCTATGTCCACCTCCTTGAGCAAGATTGCTATGATCTCAGACGCTTCCTTGTGGATCTCAACAGCCTTCATAACGCCGGGACTCCGTGCTCCCATGCAGTGAAGACTCCGTGACTTATCTCCCAAATGTCTCTCCCGTCCTCATTGTAAAAACTTACGCCAAGACTTTCGGTCATGCGGTCAAGCGCTCCAGGTGAGTTAATGCCCCACTTCTCCAAAATCTCTTCGTCAGCTATGATATGTCGGGTAATGAACTCAGCCATCATGCTTTGCTCCCCCTCCTCTGACGCTTGCCAAGTTCCCTTAACGAAACCGTCCTCTATTTTTGTGATTTCAAACTCAAGTTCTAACTTCATAGTGCTGTTGGTTGTTGGTTCTTCAACGGACTCCATATTCGGTGCGCTCACTTCCTTTTGTCCTCGTTATGGAGGTCTTCGTTCCGGTCTTCGTCAAGGAAACCATACTCTTCGTTAGTGCCAAGTAGTCGGATTGAGTTGTATTCAATTTCTCCCCTCGTCAAACCGTCCTCGTTATCCTTTGTCCACTCAGCTTCAAGAAGTGAATGCGCGGCCCGTGCTTCGGTTTCAGTTCTGAACCATGCGAATTCAGAAACCGCGCAATTGCCGATTTCTATTTCGTATTTTTTGCCAGCGGTGAACTCCTTGTCTCTGGTCTCGCTGAAATCTACTGTGTCGTTTAATGTTGTCTCCATATTATTTCTCCTCTCCCTGCAGTTGAATCGTTACCTTTGCGTTCTCCTGCTTCACCAACTTTAATTTAAAAAGTATCCCGCATCTAACACGTGCATTTGACGACTCCTTACCGGGCCATAAACTCTCTTTCCATTTGGCCCACTCCTCCGGGGTGAATTCCACTGTAGTCGTGAACTTGATGGTAGTTGGTTGTTCAACGGATTTCATGTCTGGTGTCTCTGTCATGTTTCTAGTTCCTTTCTTGCCGCATCTTGTCGTGATTGCGGCGGGTTTCAATGTTTTAGTTAGTCGTGTTTTAGTTTGGCGATTTTTCTCGCCGTGATAAGCGTTGCGATCAGCGTTGCCAAAATGAATGTGGTCATTTCTCGCCTTCCACTTTGGCGAGTAGCTCGCGCAGTTGATCCAATTCCAAGTCCGCCCCGCTGTCCCCGCTCATGATTGCCTCAGTGAGCACTTTCTCAAGGAACTTGCATTGCGCTAATAGCTCAGGTGCGGCGGCGATTAGGCGAGCGTTGGCTCTTGCCTCATTCCAGCCGTCAGTTGTCCTTGCGATCACCGTATCCTCAGAGTTTATCGCAAAGCATAAGCCTTCGCTTTCTCCCGGCGTGCAGTCCTCGCTTTTCCACGGGCCTTTTGTAAATGTTGGTTTGTTCATGCGTGTTTCTCCTATAGTTTCCAGGCAAAGTCCTCAACCGAAACGGCAATCCCGCTTGCGGTTATGTAAAAAAGCGCCTGGATGCCGGTATCCATCTCAAGCCAACGCGCCCCGGCTACCATGTATTTTAACCATGCCAGCGTTTCAAGCCTCGTGTATTTTGACGGTGAGCCGCCTTTCTCAATTACCAGCATACCGTTTTTAGTGTACCGTTTGCGTAACCATGTTACGATTTTAAGATATTTGTCAGGTTTCATGTCGTGATTCTCCTATGCTTTGAAGTTGAGTTTCATTTGCCTTGCCCGGCGGATCTTGCGTACCGGCTTGCGTGCTTTCCTTGCCGGTTTCTCGCTTGGCGGGAGCTTGCCGGTCGCGATTAGCTGGTCTATTAATTCTGAGATGTGTTGCGGTTTCATGATGCTTTTTGTCCTTTCTTGTCGTGATTTGTGCGCCATCTGGCGCTTGTCGTGTAGTGTAAAACTTGCGCTAGTTATTCTTGGCAATCTCTGCCAGGAGAGCGTCAATGCGTTTTATAAGCCCTTGGTAAAAGGATTGCATTTGTTCCATGCTCTCAGCTTCCCAAAGGTTTTCTACGTATTGGCGTAGTTCTAATAGTTTGTCGTTCATAGTTGGATTATCTGGCCCAGCTGTAATCGTGAGGTCGGCAACCTTGCGTTGCCTTGGGGCAAACCACCGTTTGGATTACAAAACCGGTCTCATCCTTTAGAGCATCTCCCTTGGCGCGCAATCCTACAATCACGCCGGTTGGATCAGTGAAACGAACGTCATCAAGGTCACCATCTATAATCTTGAAACCTCTCCACCTTACCGGCAAATCCTGACCTTTCTTGGTAGCAAATACCGCCGCCACGTTTCCACCTTGCGCCAATACGTCAAGCGCCAGCTTTTCGTTCTCCTCACTGCGGGAAAAGGTCAAATGGTAGTTTGTCGGTAGTTTGCCTTGCGTGAAATTTGCCATGCGTACCGGGTTTTTGGTGTAATCGTAAAACGTCACTTGCGGGAAATCTCCCATTGGGAAAACTTTCTCCCAAGGCAAGTCCGATGTGCCGTTAAAGCGCACTGCCGGTTTCATTCCATGCTTTTCCGCAACCTTGACAACTTTCTCAACGTCTTTCTTTAGAGTTTCAACAAAAGCTTGCCGGTCTTTTAAATAGTTCAAAGTCTTATTGATCCTTGCGTTTTGCACGTTGGAAAACTTGCCATGCCCTGCAGTGTATAAACACGCTAACCGGCAACCGGCGCTTGCATGTGAGCAAACGTTCACTTTACTGGCTTGCGTTGCCGGTGCGAGGTACAAAATGCCGGTCAATACACCTTGCGTTTTCTGGCCCTTGGTAGTTTTTGCATCTCCACCAATACGGAGAAGCTTTAAGTTTGCTGTAATTGGTTTTGCTTTCATGAAATTTCTCTTTCAATTTGTGTGAGGCTAATGATTTTGCCTAGCTGGGTTTCAAAGTAAGATTCGCCTTGAAAGCTCCAAAGGTAGTGAAGTTGGCGGTCCGAAATGTAGTTTTTTAGCTTTTCGTTCATGTGTCGTGATTTTATGGGTTTCAATTTTGGGCTTTGTAATCAAGGCAAGCTTGGTAAGTGCCGGTGAAAACAATTTGGTAAGAGTTACGAGTTACGGTATCGCCGCACACTATGATATTACCGTGTGCATTGATTTGGGCGCTGTAGATTTTCATGATCGTGAATTAGTTGGGTTTGAAGTCGTGATTAACTGCCCAAACTTTTGCCATAATATCGGCTTTACGTCAACTCACTACGATTGACTTTGCGTTGATACGCTTCCAAATGGGTTGATTTGCAACGAGATAGGGAATGAGAAAAAAGTGAAATAAATCTTGCGTGGACTTGGCTTGCGTGCCGGCTCGCGCTTTTTGGGTTGGGATTGGCAAGGGGTGATTCATTTCTGCCCACTTCCACCACCGGCAAACTCCTGCGCGCGAACCTGCCCCGAACGCCCCGCAATCCTGCCCCGGTTGCCCCGGTTCGCGAACCCCGCCCCGCAAGCTTGGCAATCCTTGCCCGGTTTGCGGTCATTCTTGTACCGGTTGGACTGCAAGCCACTATCCAAGCATAGCGTCAACGGATTTTGACTCCGTTGCGTCCACTCAAGACCCACGTTCGCGCTTAAAAACCCGCACGATCCCGCGACTGGTGAAGCGGGGGGGCGGGGGTACGCCTAGCCGCGCGCTTTTTTCCTATAATTCATCACACCCCCCTGCAATTTTTTCGGCATAAGCCGCCTTACCTCGCCACACCTCGCCTGACGCTACCCGTATCCCGCCCCGCAGGGCATAGGGGGGCATACCTTCCGTTTACTTACTCGTCACCCTTCACCGGTGCGTTTTCATCCTGCACGGTTTTCATCTTGCCTGACTTGAGCACTTCACGGACTTGTGTTGGGGTCATATCTGACGCACCCAGTTTGACGTTAGCATTCATCTGGATGCTGGAGGGACGACCGGAGACGGTCATATAGTTGCCTATTAGAGTGTTTACGGCGAAGGCTAGGTGGTGAGCGGGAATATCGTCCAGCTTCCTGTGTAGGGTGTCTAATGACTCGCTTACCATGATGCCAAGTTTGTCTCTCACTTGGTCTAGGAACTCCTGGTCTGTAAGACCCAGAACTTCCTTCACTAGGGCGTTAGCTTCTTTCTTTAGGATCTTCCCATCTGCTGCATCGTGCATAAGGTTTGTGGCAACGTCTTGGTTCTGAGATCTGGAAGCTACTTTTGCAGCGGCTCTCAACATTTTGTTTTGGTTTAGTTTCTTTTTAAATGCTTGTTTTTGCATAATGGGCTTGACGATTATTATATAAGTATACAAAAAGCGACAAGAAACTACGAATGAGTCCCGAAGGAGTAAGAGCATACGCATTGATGATTGAGGCTGGTATCAGCTTGGATCGTTTTGGTGAATTGTGTGGAGTTAAGGTAGGGAGTGTGAGGGCGGCATTGAGTAGTGGCAGGTTAAGCAAGGGTATGCGTGGGGTGCTGCATGAGATGGCTAATGGCGTGCAGGTGGATCGGATGGTGGACGAGGCGAAGAAGGAGGACGAGCATGAGGCAGAGAGTGGAGAGCGGATGGGTAGGGTGTACGCCATTCCGCGCAACAGGTATTTGCGATTGGTGGAGTTCAAGGATGGCAGTCATGGAAAGTTTAGGACTAAGGACGGCAAATTTGGTGTTGGAAGCGTTGCGAAGTTGGTAGAGGGGGCGAATGGCATGTGGGAAGTGGTAGGTAATTACGACAGGAGGAGTAGGTTGCGTGAGGGTTAGGGTAAAGAATGGCGAGGCTACGGGGTTTGACGGTGGCAAGGTGACAAACGAGGCTACTATTACGCTATGGGTAAGTAAGGCATTCAAGGAGCGTGTATGGGTAGCTGCGGCTGCTAAGAAGTTGAGTGTGAGTGAGTATTTGCGGCGATTGGCTAACGAGGACATGTCGTGAAGTGGAAGTACGGACACGTAATGGATCACCACCCTATTACCGTGGGAGCAATAGTTCGCGGCAATTATTCGCAGCGTGAATACCGTGTGGAGCATTCCGGTGAGTATGAGGATGGCGGATGGTGGATACAGGGCAGGGACGTTAAATGTTCGTTGAGTACGGGATGGTTCAATGACTTGGGCCAGCGTGTAGGAGACGAGATAGCGATTGATGCCAAGGGGCGAGAGGATGACTTGTTGTTGGTAGTCTCCGAGAAGAGTCCGAAGCGTTTGGGTGAGGTTGGACAGACTTCGTTTTCCTTCATGGATGAGTGAATTGAAGGACATGCCCATTTGGGAGGTGTTGGCATCCCGCAAGGGGAAGGTGGTACGCATAGCGATGACACCTGCTGAGAGCGAGGAAGAGGCTTTAAAGACCATCTCTGACGTACCTTGGGGAGACGAGGTGGATGCGGAGTCAATTACTGTAAGGAAGCTGGATGAGTGAGCACACCATCTCCGCTCGTGGTCGCGCCTTGGATGAGATTCCTTGGAGTGAGGGAGCGCGCTTCAGTGGTAGTGACTGGAAGAAGTTTGATTTGGCTATGCGGCGCTTTTGGGGGAACACGCAATTGGTTTACAAGGACGGCAAGAAGACCCGCACGAACATAGAGCGGAACATGCCGAGCAAGACATTATTTGACGTCATATGGAATCCGAAAAAGCAGAAGTAAAGCAGCGAGACTTCTTAGCTGATTTGCGGAACAGCTATTCCAGTGTGCTCATAGCTGCTGAGTATTGGCGCAAGCGGAAATACCGTGTGACTTTGCAACCCAATGAGGAATGCCCACCTGACGGCAATTGGAAGGACTTCGTAGATGAGTGCGACTTGACTCTTAGCATCCCCATAGAGGTGAAGCAGAGTAGCAAGGCGTGGTGCGGAGCGTTTGATTATCCATTTGCCCAAGTTCGGGTGATGGCAAAGCACGCATGGGACAGCAAAGACCCGAAGCCACACTTGGTTATGATCATGGATGCGGAAGCTCAAGCGGCGGTAATCGTGCCGGGTAGCAGTTATCCAACATGGATAGAGCGCCACCAGACGGACGGGCGGGATGGTAGGAGTCAGTGGGTATATGACTGCTCCAAGCGCAAATGTGAGTGGGTGACGCTATGAATCCGAAGCGCAAAGGTAGTCAGTATGAAGCTGCGTTCATTAGTGAGGCGTTAAAGCGTGGGTTGGACATACTGGAAAGTTTTGGTGATTATAAACCCTACGACCTTGTGATCCAGAAGGAGAACGGTCATTTTTTCCGTGTACAAGTCAAGGGTACAAACTCCCACATAAAGAACAAGCCGGGGTTCAAGATCCTCGCCGCAGGAGGGAATGCGAAGAAGGTGGTGCTAAACCCTGACGAGGTGGACGTATTGGCGGCATACGTAGAGCCGCACGACACGTGGTACATAATCCCCGTCACCAAACTGGATGGCAACATCAGCGTATATTTGAATCCGAAGACCAAGCTGAACGGGAAGTACGAGGTATGGCGAAACGCATGGAGCGTATTCCACAACGGAGGAGTGGTACAGAGTTATGGACACACCCAAAGAGACGAAACGAAAGAGCAGAGGGACGGATGGAACTGCATATGATAATATTTTGGATAAGCGTTCTATGGATGGCATGGACGCTAGTCAGGGAGTTGAGACATTAACAGCATTGGCACTGGCGGAATACTGGGATGCCCCAAATGGAGAAACAGCTATGGA
>Ga0209337_1003358_pt1 | contig 11314 bp, 17 predicted proteins | sample LinPmetageLP53_FD_184044 | JGI IMG/M metagenome (GOLD analysis project Ga0209337, IMG submission 184044) | Marine viral communities from the Pacific Ocean - LP-53 (SPAdes) (version 2) | ecosystem: Environmental > Aquatic > Marine > Oceanic | place: Pacific Ocean | collected 2010-02-08 | reverse complement strand
AGTGGTTTTTCTAAACTTATTTATCTAAATCGCGGCACCAAAATCTATGGTGGAAATTATGTGAAAATCTATCTAAAAATCATTTTAAAAAAACTACTTAAAGATAATTGAATATATATATATATAACCACTTAGGAAATGACGACTTACAATAAAGAACTAACAACAACACAAGATAAATTTATTTGTCAAGCAATTAAAAAGGACGGCAAGGCGTGTAAATATAAAGCACAGTGCGGTAGTTTATACTGTGGCGTACATAAAAAATTTATTGATACTTCTAAAACTCTACATACAGAAGAAGAAGCAAAAAAAGGGACATATAAATTTATGAGTATGACTGGCAATAATTATGAAATTACACAAGACACACCAACTTTACAAGTAAATGCTATTAAAGAAATTAAAAGAAAATATAAAATTGATTTTATGACTGACGTTTTAATATTTGAAGAAGGCAAAGAAGAACCACTGAGAAAAAATGCTATGATATACGCTGATGCTAATAATTTATTTGTAGTAGAACAAATAAAAGCGGAATTAAAAGAAGAGATCGAAAGCGTAGAACCTTATATTCTTGAATTACTTAAATACTCAATTAAAAATAAAATAGAAAAACTGAAAAAAACACCAACCAAAGTACAATTTAATATACTGTATAATGAAATTCATAAATATAAATATTATCTACTACATACCAATGCCCTAAACTATGATATGACGTATCGTCTTTCTTCATTTTTTGTATCCGCCCTTAAAAAAATATACGCACTAAAACATAATTTAAATGGTAAATATAAATTTGGATGGGCGTATGAAGCAGAAGAAATAATGGAAACAATTTTTAACCGTATTATTACAACTAATAAATTAGACCAATATGAAACATATTATTAAATAAACCACACCATATACCACAAAAATCGCCGCCGTTCAAAAACTATCTTTAAAAATTATATTAAAATATTATTTATGTAATAATATTTTATCTTAAAAAACTATATAAAAAAATTATATGAAAAATCTATCCATCTGATGGTTAGGTTTTTTTGTAAATTCTGCTTTTAGGTTTTTTTGTAAAATTATTATATATAAGAGTAATACAAAAAAACCTAAATATAATATATAAAAAGATATAAGGGCGTTTTAAGAAAACACATTTAGAAAAAGACACGTTAGAAAAGATACTTAAACAATATAATATATATTATATTATAAAATGTTAGACCCCAAATTAATAAAGATCGAGTTAGGAAAAAATGCTAAAATACCAAAGAAGGGTTTATCTTGGAAGACCCAATCACAGATTAAGGATAATTGTTTTAAATCATTAACTACTAAAAAAAATAAAAGCAAAGATACACATTATGGCATCTTAACTGGTGCGATAAATAATTTAGTTGTTGTAGATTTAGACATACAAAATTGGAACGAAGACCATATTTTTTATAAGACTTTCGGTGATAAAGATTCTATTATCAAACATTTTAACACATTTACACAAAGCACCAAAAGTGGCGGATTACATCTATTTTTTAATTATAATAAATCTATTAGAGCAAGTATTAACAAAAAGTTAAATATTGATGTTAAAAGTGATGGAGGATATGTTGTTGGAAATGGTACAATCATTGATGGTGTAAAATATACTGTATCAAATAATGTTATACCACAACAAATGCCAGACGATTTATATCAGTGGATGTTTTCGAACTATTACAAAAATAATATAAAAAAAGAGACATCCAATAAACTAAAATCATTTAAACCAATTCAAGAAATATCACCAGTTAATTTTTATTTAACAGATAAAATGATTATCTCTATATTGGATAATCTTCCGAAAGATTGGTTTATCGAGACTGAACTATGGTTGAAATTAACTACATTTTTAAAAGTGTTAGATAAAAACGAGTTATGGGACAAATACTCTAAGAAATTCGGTAAAAATAAATATAATTATAATAATAATATGAAACATTGGGAATATTCAGATATGAAGTATGATTATTCTAATGATATTATTAATTCAAAGCATATGGCATACATCAAATACAAGAAATGTCCTCCCAATACTATTAACGCAGATATTAATATTAATCGTCGTAAATTATCAAAAGATGACAATAATCCAAATGATGTTGGATTCGTGGAATTAGACCAAAATATTAATTATATTATTAAGTCAGACACTGGAACTGGTAAAACAACACTAATGAAGCGATTTTTAAAAGATAATTCAGATTTAAACTTTATTAGTATTGTGTCAAGAATATCATTGGCAGACGAACAATACGCAGATTTTAATTCTTATGATGTTAGATGCTCTCATTATTCATTAACTCCTACAATTACAGAGGGTATGAACCTAATCACGACTATTGACTCGATTATGCGTTGTTATAAATTAGTAAAAGACATTGAAAACTATGTAATTTTTATTGATGAATTTAATAGCGTTATCGAGTATATATTACAAGCGGATAAATGTCTAGGATCTAAAAGAGGAACTATCTTCACATTTTTAATCCAGTTATTACAAAATTGTAAATTTTATATTGGGGTAGATGCTGACATATCCGATTTAGTATTCAAATTGACATCATATGTTGATAGACCAATCCAATATATTCAAAATAAATACAAACATAATAACGGAGTCAATACTATGGAATTAGAATCATATGACGCATTAATCGAGGCAGTAGAAGAATACAACGAATTTATTATATGTTGTGATTCAGCGACAATTGCTGTAAATTTATATAATGTATTGGATGATGATTCAATAACAGTCATTACTGGTGAGACCAAAACAATTCATCAACTCGATACATACAAGAAAATAATATATAGTCCTAAGATTATATATGGTTTGGATAGTACGATGTCTCGTCCAGTTTTTTGTTGTATGATGGAACAAACAATCACACCACGAAATATGCTTCAACAACTCACGAGAAATCGTAATATTACCAAATTATATTATTATTTCGATAAAAAACAGTATATTCAACCCACTTATTACTCGTGGGATGATTGTTTAAAATCCAGAAAGACTGAGAAAGATTATGCCGATTTAGTATTCAATCCTTTCGATAAAGATGTATCTAAATTGGAGAATTTATTTACTGATATGGAGACTATGTATTTATATAAAAATGATTGTTATTCAACAAATAAATTTCTACATTTTAGATTACTATTAAAAGAAAGGGGATTTAAAGTTGATGACATTTACATCAAGAATGAATCACGCATCGACATCAAGAAGATTGCTGGTGATGCTAAACAAGAGCGTATCGATAATTTCGACCCCACAGACCGCAGAATCCAAGATTTAAACGAATATTTGGAATTTACACCAGACCAATTATGTCAATTTAAATTCATTTTATGCGATAATAAGAAATTAAATACATTCTTTAATATTTGTAGATATTTTAAATTCAAGGATAATGGAGTTATACCAACCGAACAACTCGAAAAGATAGAAGAATTAATCACAGCGAGTGCTAATTGTAAGGATTATTTAAATAATAAAAATGATTTTAAAATTAAGAAAGTTAATGATTTAACTAATAAATTACGTATCATTGAATTAGTAAAAGAAAGAGGCGGATATAAAGAAGACGATAAAGGGGTCTTTAAAATCACAAATAAAGATGTAGATTATACGGATTTAATCAAAGAATACGAAACAGTATTCAAACCAAGGTCTAAAAATAACGATATTACATCAGAGAACCAGTGTGAGAGTTGGATTTTTAGAATGATTAAGAACAGTATATGCGACAAAGACAATACAATTTTTAATACACCTAATAAGACAACAAGTGATAAAAAGACAAGTACATATGAATATTCGTTTAATTACGATTCAGAGATGTATTGTCATATTACTAAATATAAACAATTCAGACTGGATAACTATGAATCCAAAATGAAACAACACAAAGAAAGAATTAAAGAAGATAAAGCATTGGTTAAAAATCTAGATTATTCATTTACAGATTAGGTTTTTTTGTAAAATTATTATATATAAGAGTATTACAAAAAAACCTAAATATAATATATAAAAAAATATAAGGGCATTTTTATGTGTCTTTTTTTTTTGGATTTTTTAACCATCTGATAGTGTTATTTTTAAAAACGAGTTTAAAAACTACTTAAACAATGTTCGTTATATATATATAAGTATAATGAATATTCAAGAATTTATCGAATTAACCAAACAAGAAGCAATGGAATTGACACCGTGTCGCAATGGCAGATTAAACCGTCCTTCGTGTAATATTTATCATTATAAAATTACATACAAAGGACAGCACGTTGTCTATTTTTTAACATTAAAACAGATTTATAAATCAATCAACATCCCACCATCATCAACACGAAAACTAATTAATAATATGAATGTACCGAAATGGAAACACTACAAAGTCGAAAAAGTACATATTAAAGTCTCAGACGTTGAAGATTAATTTTATTTTAAAATATTATCTATCAGATAGTATATAATATGGGTATTTATTGTCCTCTATGTGAGGAATCCATCGTGGTTTGGTCTGCTCTGTGCGAAGAATGCCATAAAATAAAGAAGTTATGTTCTTTGTATTCCAGAGATGAAGTAATTAAAATTTTAGATAATGTACTACTTAGAAAAGAGAAAGGAATCGAAAAAAAGACATTAGACGAAAGCAATAAATACATTATTAAAAAAGATTAGGTTTTTTTGTAAAATCTGCTGTTAGGTTTTTTTGTAAAATTATTATATATAAGAGTAATACAAAAAAACCTAAATATAATAAAGTAAAAAATATAAGGGCGGATTAACTTAATTTTATGATCCTATTTCCAACTACTTTGGATTTTTCTTTACGGTATCTCATCCAGTTCTGACCTTGATTTAATGCTGATTCTTTTGTATTAAATGAATTTTTAGCATATATTTTTTTATGAACGTTATAAAGTTTAAATTTTCCGTTAGGTTGTTTCTTTACGATAAACGGCATATAATATTATATTAGATAATATTATATATGGTGGGTAAAGTTATTCAGTCAATTAGATTTCATAGAAACTATTTTACAAAAGCAAGTGCTACCAGATGGATAAGAAAACACGGATATAAAGTGATACCAACTGGTAAGGACAACCCTTCCTATTTACACTATCACGCCTATCGGCAGCGAGACCCAAAAACATTACACGATTACTCAGTTATTAAACATCATAATATGATGTTCATTTTAGGAAGACCACTTAAAGAATAACTAATATATAATATATATAACTAATATGGAAAACAACAACTTTAATCCGTTAAACTTTCTACAAAATACAATGAATAAAATCACACTTAGACGCAACGATATGCGTGAAGCAATTTACCAACTAAAACCACATTGTAAAGACGACGTAAAACAGATGTTGGATCATATGATCCAATTTTATCCAGATGTACCCAACTGTGATCTGGAATTGGATGCGTCTTTTTTATATAATGAAGTAATCACTAAATTAAAATTTTAGAAATAAGAACGTGCTAAATTTCCAAAATGAGATAATCGATATTTATTATATGCTTTATAATAATCAGCAATAAATAAAGGGCGTTCAATTACTTTCTTATCATTTAAAGCATATGGGTCGCAGTCTATGTATTGATTATAAACATATCTCGCATCATATAAGGTGCTTCTTACGGTTTCTAATAATTCCATTTCCACAAAATTATCATTTTTAAAAAGGGAACATTTACCGCTATAACGTACTATACTTCTAGCATTATCTATCCTTTGGCGTGTTAAATAATAATAATGTTCTTTGTGGTGATGTCTGTGAAATACATATATATTATAATCGTATATTTCCATACTTATTCTTATTAATGCGTTTATGTCTTAAATATCTTTTCTTAGGATATATTAAATAGTAATTTATGTATGAAATTAAAAAAAGACTAGGAGAATTTAAACCCCATCTGAAAGAATCAACCATCAGACAGTATTTACATAATTTAACTTTATTATATAGGAAATTATATGACACGGACAAAGAACCACAAACGTTGAATTTTCTAAAAAATAAAGATAAACTCGACAGATTACTGGAAACATACAAAACAGATAATACAAGAAAAAACTATGCCAACATTATCGCAATATTTTTAACATTACACCAACGCCACCACGAGTCAGACCCAACGCTACCCATCTTAATTAATCATTTTAATAAAATACGAGATGATATAAATATTAAAAATAAAAAGGAGTCCAAACTTAATATTAAAACAAACGCACAAGAAAAGCACTGGATACCGTATGATGTTATTATTAATATTAGGGACGGATTAAAAGCAACAGACCACCAAAAATACACGCTATTATCCTTAATGCTACGCTACCCAATGAGAAACGATATGAGAGAATTAAAAATAATGTTAAATAGAGAATATAATAAATTAACATTAGAAGAGAAACAGAACACAAACGCATTAATAAGAAGTAGTAAGGGGTATGAATTCATCCTTAATAATTATAAAACAAATAAAACATATAATGAGAAGCGGATACCAATTGATAAGGAATTTAATGGAATGATTAAGAAACAGATTAAAGGTCGTACATACTTATTTGAACTATCAGATGGAAAACATTTTAATACAAATTCATTTACTAAGTATTTAAACTCTATTTTTAAACATACTAATAAAAAGGTGTCAAGTTGTATGCTGAGACATATTGTATTATCTCACAAATACGGCAATTTATTAAAAGAGATGAAGGATGACGCACATAATATGGGGCATTCAATAGAAACACAGAAAGATTATATTAAAAATTAATAATCTATATGTATTTTATATGTATATAGAAATTATTTTATATTCACTATTAATATTTAACTCTCTTAATTTTGGTATGGGTCTTCATCAATTTATTCAAGAAGAAGAAAGAAGGAAAGAATATAAAAACTTAGCATATTATCGACGTTAGGTTTTTTTGTAAAATTATTATATATAAGAGTAATACAAAAAAACCTAAATATAATAAAGTAAAAAATATAAGGGCGGATTAAATATTAAACCGCTTGTGGGTTAGTTTCATATTATGTGCTACACTGTTAGGAGTATTCCATAATAACCAGCGACTCCAAAATCCAGCAGTGGATGGGTCATTCCAGTTCTCTCTCTTTTGATGACGTGCTATATAAGACGCTTTCCGTTTAGGGTCTTTATGTATGGTATAATCAGACATACCCTCTGCTCCGAAGTGTATTAATTTACCGTTATATGTAAGCATATATTTTTTACCCTTACGAGTAGATTTAAAAACTTTCATTATAATAATATATTATATTTTTAAAAATATGATGATATTTTATTCTGTTGTACTGGTGGTTTTTTCTTATATGTTTTCTTCTTTGGTGGTATAGTTTTAATTTTAGAACTAGACAACCACGTGACCCCCTTATTAGATGGGTTCATTTTTATCCCCTTATATGATGTTCCAACTTTATCAACTCCTTTCTGTTTTAGTTTAATTTTGGAATTTGGATCCCAACTTTTCATAACCTTTTTATTATTTATTTTAGTAGTTCTACATCCAGACTCTCTGGCACATTTATGATAACGATAGGGAGACTGCCCTTTCGCTTTACATCCATTCTCTTCCGCACAGTCATAATATGACTTATGTTTAACATAAACAACATTTTTTTTAAACGGCATTATACTATAATATAATATTAAAATTTTATAATATGAGATTAGGTTTTTTTGTAAAATTATTATATATAAGAGTAATACAAAAAAACCTAAATATAATAAGTAAAAAATATAAGGGCGGATTATTTAATATTCACCTCCTCTACCAGTTTTTATTTTTAATCTATTAAATGATTTACATATATAATCATCTCTACGATTAACTAACAAAAAGGCGTACTTATCTTTATAAATATAATCTAATAGGTCTAAACATTCATTTATTTTTAAATGTGGTACAAATTCATCATTCAGCGTCTTAATTTCCTTTAAACTACCAGTTTTAAATTGGAGGAGGCAAGACATATTATCACGTATGTTTTTGGACGCCATCATTAGATTTTGGACCACTATATAAATAGAGAGGTTTTTGTGTCTGTGATTTTGTATCATCTTTAATAATAATCTGTTAGTGTTTTTATTTCTTAAATCACTAGCACAATCATCAATAATCAACGCACTAAATCTGGGTTCATTATCTGATTCGTCATTTACTTCTCCAATTTCTTCATTAATCTTTTCTAAATTTTCGACGTTTAAGTCCTCATATATTCTGGTTGGGTTCATCTGTTTAGAATATGATTTTTTATAACCGCTCCTACTGGTACGAGGACATATTAAAAAGACCGCATCATAACAGTTCTTAAACCCTCCTTTCTCTGGTTTAGTTTTCATAATATGCTCCATCAGATGAGATTTACCAGACCCTGGTTTTCCTATAACGTAATAAGTAGCACTATTTTTACATAACCCACAATTATCTGGAATTTTATCAGATAAGTGCTGGTCTCTTGTAGATTTAGATTTTAAAATATTTATTCCGCTGTTTTCCTCGGTTATTTCCATATATTATATATTAGAAAAATAAAATATTAACTAAACCACCTTACCTCAATTGTATATAATATACTAGTATTAGCATATCTAACGACATCATCAACATCCTTTACAACTAATCGAATATTATTTATATTTCGTTCACTTACTGTTTTATGTGAGTCATCCACGTTGTTATTATCGTGATAAATAAACCCCTCCCTATATACAACATTAAATGTATCACCCCCATCAACTCGTATTCCTTGGTTTCTGTTTGTTATACCCAGTTTAGTTGGAATATTACTTAATATATTACTCACACCATTACCAACAGAAGCATATGAATCAAAATTTAAATTACAACCAATAAGCAACGCTTCCGAGGCAACATAGACTGGGTGCGTTTGATAGGGGTCTCTGTTTCGTCTTGTCGGTATTGTATTTGAAAAGATGGTGTATGGTGTTGTATTATATGATGTATTAATACCAAATAACCGAGCAACTTTTACTGCTTGGATATTCCACAACGCTGATCCAGTTTCTTTGAAAATATAACTATTATTAAACGTTAAACCATAATCATTACCGCCACTATTATCAACATCTAAAATTCCAGTTTTACTATTAATTATAAAACGGCATTCCGCTTCATCCGTCCCACCCTCTTGTAAAAAATCAAGTCCAGTATTAATCATATTCATTAAATCTTCGGCACTATTACTAATATAAAACGGAACCGCCATAGCAACAAGTGTTGTACTCATAACGAATGGGGGTTGGTAGGCATTATTAGAAAAACTAATCGTCAAATACGCACCATCAGATAAGGAAGGATTAGTACAAGGTTCTGACGTTTGAAATGCTATAACAGTATTCACACCAGACTCTGTAATGTATGTTGTCCTAGTTGGTATAATCGCTTGTTTAAGACTAACGGATAAACGTTGATTTGAAGGACAAACTAAATTAAATTTTGATACATCGAATGTTGTATCACAGTGGTTTTCTTGTGATAATTTTTTAACATCTGCTGTATCTAAATATATAGTTTTCTTATTTAATCTATTCATATAATATATAAAATAAAAAAATAGTAAATTTAGCGTTAGGTTTTTTTGTAAAATTATTATATATAAGAGTAATACAAAAAAACCTAAATATAATATAAAAAAAATATAAGGGCGGATTAGAGATTGTCTAAAATATCAATCTGGATGACTAATAAAAAGGGTTGTTGATTAACGGTAATTGGTTTATTGTCTTTTGTTGCTAGTTCAATACTTAACTGGTTTAAATATTTATTTGGTATTACTTGACGAGACATATATGAGTTTTCGTGTAAGACCATTGATTTATTTTTAATATAAAGCGGTTCACCATTAGATAGCACAATCGTGTTAATTTGAAAATATTGATTGCCAAATGTTGTTGCTGTTGCTACTGAATCTAAAATATTAGAATCGCCAGATGTATTTGTACTCTCGCTATTAAAATTTAAATTAGTTATTAGTCTAACAGACGGACAGACTTGTGATAAATCCCAGTTGTATGGTGATGTAATTGAGGACGATATAACGGTGTTGCTATCTGTTCTTACTCCTAATGCTCTTAATAATTCTGGGGATGAGTGGTCTTTATTAAATGATAAACTCTGCCCTACATTCTCACACATTAAACGATATATTCCCAGTTGCTCTGGACCATCTGCTATTTTAATAATTACACTTCCAAATGATTCATTTATATACGCTACCATATCATTTATAGTTGTTTGAAGTGTTAGTGGAAATATATGAGGACTTGCCGTTGGTATTTGAATATTAAAAATTAATGTTTTTGTAGTTGCTGTATTATCGGTCAGTTGTAATAATAAATTTCTATCGTTTGATATTTCAGCGTCATTCATACTTGCCACGCCTAAGACTGATGGGAGTTCTGCTCTTACTAATGAGACGGCGATCATTTGGTCGTTTTTACAATGGATTCCCGCCTTCGATAAATCCCACGAGACTTTGCCATCGACATCGTATTTAATATCAGTATCTACGGAGTTTAAATATAATCTTCTTGTGTTTAATGACATATAATATATATTATAAAATTATTTTCAGCGTCTCCCCCTTCTGCGTTCAATAGTAGCACGTGGAGCAGTTCCATACCCTACGACCCCAGCATTAGTTGCTCGTCCGCCTCTGATTTGGTTTGCTACGTTGTTAAATGGTTGTGATTGATTAGCACTTCCAGCATTATGGAAATAAGACCCTTGATTATCTCCATCTAATAGTGCTTTTGCGACCAGTTCATTATCCTCCATCATATTATCGGAGTCGTGGTTGTGTGTGTTGATTGGTTGTGGGTCAGTCATACGACTTGACCGGCGTTTGCTTCTGCGGTTAGAAAGACTCATAAGATAAGGACTCATAACAGATGACATATATATTATATTAGATAATAATTATTTATAAACACGTTTTCTGCGTGGTTTCCTTTTTGGTGCTGGTGATGGCGGTGGTTCTTGTTTGGGTTCTGGTTCTTGTTCTGGTTCTTGTTCTGGTTCTGGGTCGCTTACCTCATCATATTCATCAACCACTTCCTCAACGTCGGACGCTTCATTATCTGACCCACTATCAGATACATAAATAATTTTTGTTTTTTTAGAAGGTGCTTTTTTAGGTGCTTTTTTAGTTGCTTTTTTTTTAACTGGTGATGCTGGTGCTTCTTTTG